>ENA-OREM01000521-OREM01000521.1-marine-metagenome-genome-assembly--contig:-NODE-521-length-26271-cov-15.438001_pt1 | contig 26271 bp, 19 predicted proteins | sample MGYA00248623_ERZ508561 | MGnify/ENA primary metagenome ERZ508561 (study PRJEB26227, sample SAMN06264494) | marine metagenome | isolation source: Columbia River Estuary | place: USA:Columbia River...
GAACAGGAGCTAAAACGTTTTCCCAAAACAGGTCCCTTTGTCGTGGTGTCCAATCACCCCCTGGGTGGGATTGACGGGATTTTACTTTTGTTGTTGGTGGGCAGTCAACGGCCAGATTTTAAAGTAATGGCCAATTTTTTGTTGTCTAGAATCACCCCATTGGCCCCGTATATTTTTCCGGTTAATCCATTTGAGGACCACAAAGAGGCGTCAAGCAGTTTACAGGGTTTCAAACAAGCACTGGCCCATCTAGCAGAAGGAGGGGTCTTGGGTATTTTTCCTGCCGGCGAAGTAGCCACCACAAGAGCGGGAAATAAATCGATAGACCAACCCTGGCATATTCCCGCATTAAAGTTGATCAGAAAAGCCGGAGTCCCTGTCGTCCCGGTCTATTTTCATGCCAAAAACAGCACGTTCTTTTACAGAATTGCTCGTTTGGGTCCTGCATTTCGCACCGCTGCTTTGGTGTCAGAGATGTTTACACAGCGTTTTCGAAAAATATCCATACGCATAGGAAAACCTATTTCTGTCTCCCAACAAGAAGAAGAATTGACCATAGAAGAGTACGGAGCGCTGTTGCGGCTTAAAACCGAAATGCTTTCCAAGGTATACGAGCGCAGGCGCCTGACGTTACCCAGCACGATCCAATTGCCCAAAATACCCAAAAAAATTGTGGGGGCTCAAGATCCTGAGTTATTGGCCCGTGAAATAGCTGTCCTCCAGCAGCTGGGCAAATCCCTTTTAAAAAGCAAGAATTACGAGGTCTTCCTGGCCCAAGCACCTCAGATTCCGGGACTGTTACAGGAAATTGGTCGTCAGCGTGAACTGACTTTTAGAGCCATTGGAGAGGGGACCAACAAATCGATCGATCTGGATACCTACGACACCTATTACCATCATCTATTTTTGTGGGACCATGAAGGGGCATGTATCGTAGGCGCCTACCGCATGGGTTTTGGTCAAGAGATTTTTTCAGCCAAGGGTATTGAGGGGTTCTACGTTCAAGATCTGTTCCGCATGGAGCCAGAGCTTTACCCGATGATGCAGCGCACTATTGAGATGGGCAGGGCCTATATTGTCTCGGAGTATCAGCAAAAACCGATGCCGCTTTTTCTTTTGTGGAAAGGGATCATACACACCACGCTTCGCTATCCCGATCACGACTTTTTGATGGGCGGCGTCAGTATCAGCAATCAGTTTTCCAATTTCTCTAAATCATTGATGATTGAGTTTATGAAATCTCACTATTGGGATCCGTACATCGCCCAATACATCCACCCTAAAAAGGAGTTTAAGGTCAAGCTCAAGGATGCGGATAAAGAGTTTGTTTTTGATGAAACGCAAGCCGATCTCAATAAATTTGATCGATTGATTGAGGAAGTGGAGCCAGGAAGTTTAAGGCTTCCTGTCTTGATTAAAAAATACATCAAGCAAAACGCCAAAGTAGTGGCATTTAATGTGGATCCGTTGTTTAACAATGCCATTGACGGTTTGATGTACATCAAAATTTCAGAAATACCTGAAGAAACCGTGCGTCCCGTGATGGAGGAGTTTCAAAAAGAAATAGAGCGGGGCAACACCCAATAAATCAGTAGGTAATTTTTTCCCAAGCGGCTACTTTGTCGACGATGGTTTGTGCGAGTTTGACATGGCTTTCAGCACTCCAACCGCCCACATGTGGAGAGAGCAGTACCTTGGGGTGATGGACCAAGCGTACTAGGGTCGGGTGCGGATTTGGGCCCTGAAATAAACCCTCAAAACTACTGGGTTCAAACTCCAAAACATCTAGGGCTGCGCCCAGGATCTGGCCTCGGTCAAGTGCCTCTAAAACGGCGTGGGTATCCATTGTTTTTCCACGACCTGTATTGATCAGCCAAAATGGCTTGGTGATTTGATCGATCCGCTGAGCATTGAGCCAGTGATCGGTATCCTGGGCTTGAGGTAAATGCATACTCAATACGTCCACCTGTTGTAAAAAATCAGTTAAAGGAATCTGCTCCGCCCAAGTGTCCGTCATATTTGGTTTGATATCGGTGCAGATCACCCGGCAGCCAAATCCGCTTAATACCTTGGCAAAAGCGTGACCCATCACTCCATAGCCCACAATCCCTATGGTTTTCCCGGCAATTTCAAATCCGCGATGTCCTTCGCGATCCCAAATGCCTGCTCGTACGCTGCGATCGGCAGCACAAAGTTTGTTGGTCATCGACAGCAACATGCCCAATGCGTGTTCCGCTACCGCGCCTCTATTGCCCTCTGGGGCTGCAATGACTGCCACTCCTTTGCTTTGGGCATAGGCCACATCAATGTTTTCGAGTCCAGCCCCCACGCGACCTATCCATTTAAGTCCTGTAGCGCGATCGATAAATGATTGGTTAATCGAAAAACGGGAACGAACCACCAGCCCGGTATATCCAGGCCACTTGTCCAGAATTTCCTCGGAAGAACTCGTGTAATCAAACGTGTTTTCGTAACCCAACTGGCTTAATCCACGGGCCAATACTTCGTGATTACTGTCGATATGCAGGACGCCCTTCATTAAATACCCAAAATCAATTTGGCGATACTGAAATAGATCAAGATGCCAAAAATGTCGTTTGATGTCGTGATAAATGGCCCGGTAGCAATCGCAGGGTCAACCCCTCTTTTGTGAAGAAATATGGGGATAAATGTGCCAATGATTCCGGCAAATAAGGTCACGGAAACCAACGATAAGGAGATGGCCATGGAGGTGAGAATATTGCCTTTCCAGACCCAGGTCACCAAAAGCAATAATCCGCCGAGTAATGAACCATTGAGCAGAGAAAGCATCACTTCTTTGAGCAATCGTTGACTCATCGTGCCTCTGAGGCCCTCTGAGGCCAGTGCCTGAACCACAATCGCGCTGGACTGCACACCCACATTTCCGGCCATAGCGGCGATGAGTGGGCTAAAGAAGAACAGCATGGCGTGGTCTTTCATCAAGGATTCAAATCCACCCATAATAGCCGCAGCTCCAATCCCACCCAAAAGACCCAAAAACAACCAGGGAATTCGGGCTTTGGTCAAATCCAAAATATTGTCATCTGCTTCAACGTCGGAGGAAAGACCTGCAGCAAGTTGGTAGTCTTTTTCCGCTTCTTCTCGAATAACGTCTACGATGTCGTCAATGGTAATACGGCCCACCAATCGATGTGCTTCATCGACGACAGGAATAGCTTCCAAGTCATACTTGGACATGATGCGCGCGACGCCCTCAGGAGTTTCATTGACATGTACAAAATCCACCTTGGGGATATAAATTTCGGCAATATGTGTTTTTGTGGAGGTGGTTAATAGGTCTTTTAGGGACAACCTACCCTTGAGGACATCGTGGTCATCTACCACGTAAATGGAGTGAACCCGGGTTACGTGTTCTGCTTGAATACGCATTTCGCGGACGCATTTGGCTACCGTCCAATTTTCATTGACTTTAACCAACTCTTTGGCCATCAATCCACCGGCTGAATCCTCATCGTAGCGCAGTAGGTCGACGATGTCTTGTGCGTGTTCTTTGTCATCCAAACTTTGGATCACCTGCTGGACCATTTCCTGAGGCAGATCAGCGATCATGTCAGCGGCATCATCTGTGTCTAACTCATTGATCTCACTGGCGATTTCTTGTGCGCTGAGGTTTGATAAAATGGATTCCCTAAGGTATTCATCCAATTCAGTCAGGATGTCTGAAGTTTTTTCAGAATCCAAGAGTTTGATCAGGTAGGTTGCCTCTTCCACACTGAGCTCATCGATGATTTCAGCTATGTCGGCAAAGTGGTAGTCTTCAAAGAGTACCACCAAAGCATCACCTTGCTGGGCTTCGATGAGTCCTTGTATTTGCTCGATGAGCGCTTCGGTGAGTTTAAATGTGGCCATGGTCTAATAACTGTGTCAATGCGACAAATTCTGAGACCCCCAACTGTTCTGGGCGTTGGTCAAAGATAGCATCTTTAGGTAAAAACCCATCAGGAAAACAGGCTTTTAGGCTATTGCGCAAAGTTTTTCTGCGCTGATTAAACGCAGTTTTTACCACCAGAAAAAACTTTTTCTCATCGCAGCCCAAGTCCGTGGAAGTCCTGCGCTGCAGCAACAATACCCCAGAATCAACTTTGGGAGGTGGTGAAAACACTCCGGGTGGAACGGTAAACAAGTAAGTAGCTTCGTAAAACGCCTGGGTCAGCACGGATAAGATACCGTATACTTTACTCCCTGGTGAGGCACAAATTCTCTGGGCAACTTCTTTTTGAAACATCCCAGAAAACTCGGGAATTTGGTCCCGAAAGGCCAATAGTTTGAATACGATTTGGGTGGAAATGTTGTAGGGGAAGTTTCCGGTAATGTTAAAGGGTTGACCGCCAAACCAGTCTTGTATATCTGCTTTTAAAAAATCACCGTACACCACGCGAAGTTGCGCTTGGGGATGCATGAGTTGGGCTTGAACTGGCGCCCACTGCTCATTGAGGTAGTCGATCGATTCGCGATCGATATCTAAAGCGACTAGATCGATTGGTTTTTCTAATAAAAATTGGGTTAGTACTCCAGTTCCAGGTCCTATTTCTAAGACTCTATGGGTGTCTTTAAGCGTCAAGGTATGGGCGATCCGTTTGGCCGTATCTAGGTCATTTAGAAAGTGTTGGCCTAGGTGTTTTTTAGCCTGAACGGGTCCTTTCATCCTGCTAAGCTTTGAGGTTCGAGCCATGTGGCAAATCGCATGACTCCCGCACCGAATTCGCGGTGAAGTAAGGCATCAATTTTCGGGGCGCATTCTTGGATAAAGACCTCTGCCTTTTCTGTGCCGGGAAAATGAATCTGAAAGGCAAAGGTTTGCGTATCTGTTTCGTCGGTTAATACCACCCGGTAAAGGGCAGGCGAAGCAGTTCCTGTATATGGGCTTACCTCGGGAACTAAGACTGAATTCATCCAAGTTTTCCAGGAGTTGATAAGCTGGTTTTCTACTTGTAAGGTGAGGTTGTAGATCATGAAATCAGGTCAAATCCAGTGTAAGGTACCAACACATCGGGTACGCGAATTCCTTCAGGGGTCTGGTAATTCTCTAATATACCCGCGAGCACTCGGGGCAATGCCAAGGCGCTTCCGTTTAGGGTGTGGCAGAGTTGATTTTTCCCTGCTTCGTCCTTAAACCTCAGTTTGAGCCGATTGGCTTGGAAGGTTTCGAAGTTGGACACTGAGGAGATTTCCAGCCAGCGTTCTTGGGCGGTGGAATACAACTCAAAGTCGTAGGTAAGTGCTGAGGTGAAACCCATATCTCCTCCGCATAATCTCAGGATGCGGTAAGGAAGTTGTAGAGCGTCCAATATTTTTTTGACGTGATCCACCATTTCTTCCAGTGCCTGGTAGGAACGCTCGGGGTGTTCTACGCGAACAATTTCCACTTTGTCAAATTGGTGAAGACGATTTAGGCCGCGCACGTGAGCGCCGTAGCTGCCTGCTTCTCTTCTAAAACAGGGCGTGTACGCTGTGTAGGCCACAGGTAATTGATTTTGCGCCAACAAAACATCTCTGAAGAGGTTGGTCACAGGCACCTCTGCTGTAGGGATCAGGTAAAGGTCATCCACACCTACATGGTACATCTGACCTTCTTTATCCGGAAGTTGTCCTGTGCCATAGCCGGAAGCTTCGTTGACCAAATGCGGAGGTTGAATTTCCGTGTATCCGGCCTCGGTATTAAAGTCGAGGAAGAATTGGATGAGGGCGCGCTGCAAGCGCGCCCCCTTGCCCTTGTATACAGGAAATCCTGCTCCAGCAATTTTCACCCCTAATTCAAAATCGATCAAGTCGTATTTTTTGGCCAGGTCCCAATGCGGCATCGCGTCTTGATGCAATGACGGAATGCGTCCTGCCTCAAAGACGGTTTCATTGTCTTCAGCGCTTTTGCCATGGGGGACACTGTGGTGAGGCGTGTTGGGCAGCAGGTATAATTTTTCTTGAAGAGATTGGGCGCAGGCATCCATCTCTTGTTGGATCTGTTTGTTGAGATCTTTGAGTTGAGCGGTTTCCGATTTAAGGGCTTCGGCCTCTTGGGCTTTTCCGCTTTGAAACAACTGACCGATGGATTTGGCTAGTTGGTTGGCTCGGGCTGCGTTCTGGTCTAGCTCAGTTTGCAGCGCTCTTCTGCGCTCGTCCAAGGCCAATACCTCCTCGATTAAAGGAGCAGCCTCCAAGTTTCTTTTGGCCAGTGCGGCAATCACCGCCTGTTGATCATTTTTTAGTTGTTGAAGTAACAGCATAACAGCAATACAATAGGGCCACAAAGGTACATTTTATGCCTTTAATGCACACTTATGGGACTCATTTATCCTGTAGCGACTTGCTGAATGAGTGCTAGGGCGTGTTTTTTATCTTCTGTCAATTGAGATTTCAAGGAATCTAAGTGGTCAAATTTTTTTTCGTCACGAAGTCTTTCCTCAAAGTGCAGGGTGATTTCTTGACCGTACAAATCCTGGTCTAAGTCGAATATATGCGCCTCAATATGTTGCTGAAACCCATCTACGGTTGGGTTGGTGCCGATATTGGCCATAGCCCATTTGCGCTGATTCTGCCAGGTAACCTGAACCAAATAGACCCCTTGGCCAGGTATCATTTTTAATGGATCGGTTATGGCTAAGTTGGCTGTGGGGAAGCCGAGGGTGCGTCCCAATTTTTTCCCTGGAATCACCCGGGCGCTCAAAGGGTAGGGGTATCCCAAGGCTTGTTTTGCTTGAGCGACAAGGCCTGCTTTCAGGTCAGCCCTGATCTGACTGGAGCTGATAGGCACTCCATCCTTGCTTTGTGCTTCGATTTGAACCACTTCGATGCCAAATTCAGGACCCCAAGACATGAGCTCGTTATAACCTGCTTGACCACCCACACCAAACCGATGATCGTACCCCACCAAAATTAATGCCGCCTTCAGCTCGCCGACTAAAACCTGTTCCACGTATTGGCGGGCGGGCATTTGCGCTAGTGCTGGAGTGAATGGATACAACACTAAATGAGCCAGTCCTAATGCCTCTAGATGAGCTGATTTTTCTTGCTGGGTGTGCAAGAGTTCCATAGGCTGTTCCGCTTTAAGCACGGTTCTCGGGTGTGGATCAAAACTGAGCACGGTGGGGCTTAGGCCCCGTTCCTGTGCGAGTGTAACCAGTCGATGAATCACAGCGACATGCCCCAAATGCACTCCGTCAAAGCTACCCATAGTTATGGCTGTTGCTTCATTTGGGCCCCAGAGCGGAATGTCTTTTGTGGTGGTCAAGTTTTTGGGAAAGTGAATTGTTGTAAATTTAGCCAGTTAATTAACCCGGAATGCGTACAAAATTAAGGTTCCTTTTTTCAATTTCCCTCTTTTTTTTCGCCTTTATGGCCTGGGCCCAAACTCCCTGGCAGCAAGTTGAAGCCTCCAATGCCGCTGAGATACAACTCGCCCAATCTCCCGAAGCGATTCGGAGTTGGTGGACTTGGTCTGGGGTTGGTGGGGGTGTGTCCGCACAAAAAATAGCCCAGGATGTTTGGTACCTGCCGGATGCTCAGGGTGAGGTGGTTGCCTGGGAAGTTACTCCCTTCGACGCATTGAGCGAGGAATTACGCCTCCAATTCCCTGAGTTGAGAAGTTTTCGAGCCCAACACCCTACTAAAGCCGATCAATACTTGTGGTTTAGCCAGGGTCCCCATGGAATTCACGCTTCAATTTGGGACGGCAAAGCGCAAGAGTATGTGTTTATGGACCCCGTGAAAGGCACAGGAAAACACCTCCAATACACCGCCAAATACCAGGCACCAGATCCTTCTTTTTTTTGTGGCACTCCGGAAGGATCAGGATCCCTCAGCGCCAAAAATACCGCATCCACGGCTGTGGGAACTCCGGTTAATCTGCGCACTTTTCGCATGGCGGTGGCTGCTTCAGGGGAGTATACGACCTACCACGGGGGGACGGTAGCTGGTGCTTTGGAAGCGATCAACGCCACCTTGACCCGAGTCAATATGGTCTTTGTACGCGATTTAGGGCTAAAATTGGAGCTCATCGAGCAAACCACTCAGGTAATTTACACAGACGCCACCCTGGATCCATTTGGCAATGGCGATTTAAATGAGGAAATAGATGCCACGTTACGCTCAGTAATCGGACCAACGCTGTACGATTTGGGTCACCTTTTTCATCAAGGATCCAACAATGGAAACGCAGGATATATTGGATCTCTGTGCCAAGACAGCAAAAAAGGAGCTGCGTTTACTTCTGGAGCCAATCCGGAAGGGGAGCGTTTTGACATTGACTATGTGGCACACGAAATAGGTCACCAATTGGGGGCCAACCACAGTTTTGCCTATGAATCGGAAGGTACTATTGCCCAAGTAGAGCCGGGTAGTGGAACGACGATTATGAGCTACGCGGGATTGGTAGGAACGAACAATGTAGCGTTTTCGTCTTCGGATTATTTCCACGGAATATCCATCATCCAAATCGCTAATTATCTGAGTACCCAAGCCTGTGGCGTTTCGACGGCTGTGCCTAATACCGCACCTGAAATCACCCAAATTGCCGAGCGCATTTTGGTGCCCAAGGCGACTCCATTTGTCTTAAAAGGAGCTGCTGTAGATACGGAGAGCGCCACGGTGACCTATAATTGGGAACAAGTAGATGCTGGTTTGATGGGTGTAGGCCAGTTTGGTCCTGATAACCTAAGCGGCCCTGCCTTTAGGTCTTTTCCTTCACAACCCACAGGTACTCGTTATTTTCCGGCACTCTCTGCCATAGCCCAAGGGCGATTGCTCAACGAAACCCCTTCGGTTTCCTTTGGTTGGGAGACCTTATCGGCGTTCCCCAGAAAGTACCAGTTTTTATTGACGGTACGGGATAATCATCCGGTGTCTGGAGGCGTCGAACAGGGATTGACCGAAGTAGTTGTCGACCCTAATTCGGGTCCTTTTGCGGTTCAGACCCCGTCCAGCAATGTGGTATATCAGTCTGGAGCAGTAGCCGAGATTCTTTGGTCGGTAGCTGGAACTGACCGCGGATCCATGCAGGAATCCAACGTGTCCATTTGGTTATCCACAAATGGGGGGATTAGTTTTCCGACCCTATTGGCCCACGCAGTGCCCAACAACGGTCAATCATTCATTGTACTTCCGCTGGTCAATACCGCTCAAGCCAGAATTATGGTCGCTGCAGTAGACGGAGCATTTTTTTCCGTAAGCCCTGTCTCGTTTACCATTCAGCCTCAGTCATTTGTCGTGCAACCCACTCAACTAGACGTGTCCACCTGTACCGGGGGGACCATGACCTTATACACTTCGTTGACCAGAGATGCTGGCTTTAGTGATCCGATTGACTTGTCTGTGGAGGGATCTGTACCTGGATTAGGACTTCAATTGACCGCCAACCAACTTACCGGAGATCAATCAGGGGTGCAACTTGAAGTGACTACGGCGCCTAACTTAACCTCAGGTACGTACACAGTAACCCTCAGGGCAAGTGCGGGATCCCGAGTACAGACGCTTCCCTACCGGATTCGCGTGTACAATGGTGTGTGGTCTCCTGTAGAGGCCAATAGCCCACAAAATCAAGCAGAAGAACAAGACACTCAAGTCAATTTGACGTGGACCCCTTTGACCAATGCCTCAGGTTATAAAGTGCGCTGGTCCAAACAAGCGGATGGATCTCAACCTTTGGGCACCACCATTACTTATTCTGCGGGAACTACATTGCCCGACCTGGATCCAGACACCACCTACTACTGGCAGATTCAGCCCTTCAACGCGTGTAGCAACGGTGAATTTGGATCGATTTATTCGTTTACCACCAGAGCGGCCACTTGTGTCACCGAACAAGGGGTTGGGTTGCCCAAAACGATTGCCTCCGCACAGGCCAACACCCAAAGTGTTTCCACTGCATTTGATATAGATCTGCCCATCGAGTCGCTAAAGGTCAGTGTGGCGATTAACCACACTTGGCTGTCAGATTTGGTGCTCACGTTGATCAGTCCAGAGGGTGTGCGCCTTCCTTTAGTGTCTAATCCTTGTGATGATGGCCGAAATATGTCGGTCGTATTTTCTGATGACGGTAATCCGTTGACCTGTAATTCAACCATTCCCGCCTTGACGGGGACCATCATGCCCCAATCGCCGCTTTCTATTTTTAGAGGCACATCGCTTCAGGGCACTTGGGTTCTTGAAGTGGAGGATCAATATCCTCAGGACGGCGGAAGCATTAGTTCATTTTCCATAGAGGCTTGTGTTTTAGGAGCGATTAGGCCAGATGCCGACCGGGATGGTGTTTTTGATGACGGAGATGATTTGTGTTTGGGAACACCACTAGGGGCTGAGGTCAACAGTCAAGGATGTCCCGTTTACCGCCTTCCAGCCAACCATTATAGTTTGACCACCAAAACCCAGTCTTGTGTGGATGTCGCGGACGGCCGTGTATTGATTCAAGCCAGATCTGTCTTACCGTACAACGCCCAATTATATCGCGAAAACAACCTGGTTAAAGAGGTGTCATTCACCAGTCAATACGCTTTTGAGTCGTTAGCTCAAGGCACTTATACCTTGTGTATATGGGCCGTAAATGCTGACGTGACCTACGAGCAGCAATGTTTTCTTGTGGTCATCGGGGCGCCACAGCCCTTGAGTGTGCTCACGGCTGCTTCTGCTGATGGAACGCAATGGCAAGTGGCTCTTTCAGGTGCAGAACGCTATATGGTTACGTTGAATGGGCAGGAATTTGCCACGGAGGCTGGTCAGCAGTCATGGCCGTTTAAGCCAGGGGTGAATACCCTGAAAATCAACACCGATCTACCTTGTCAGGGTGAATTTGTGCAGGAGTGGTATTACAGTCCAGACCCTGTATTACATCCCAATCCAGCGGAAAACTACCTGAATATTTACGCGCCCCAACTCCCTAAAGTTCAGCGCCTGTGGCGAATATTGGACCTGTCTGGAACCCTTGTGGACCAAGGAGTGTGGAATCCCGAAACCGATCCCGAATCACGCTCCATCCCAGTGGCGGGATATCCCGAGGGTATATATGTACTTGAATTAATCATTGCAGATCAAAAACAAAGCTATAAATGGATCAAAAAGTAACGTTTTGGGCCTGGTGCCTGGTAGCTGTTTTGGCGGTTTCTTGCACCCAAGAACCCAGTCCACCAGGGCCTGTTTCCCTGTTGACTCCAGCGGAGGATGAATCTTGTGCGAGTGGACCGCTACTGCCAGACGGTACGCGCTCGGTATCTTTTTCTTGGACCCCTTCGGACCATACAGATGCCTATACTGTTTCTGTAATCCAGATCGATAACACCCAAATCCGATCCGAAGTGGTGAGTCAAACGACGGTTGTTTTTAAGCTACCCACGTATAAAGCCTATTCTTGGCAAGTCATCGCCTCCAACAAAGAGGTGACCGAGACTTCGCTGAGTAAACGCAGGTTTTTCTTTGTGGCGGGTACCTTAACTGCAGGGGTGCCCCAAACACCCGCGGCCTTACAGCCTACTCCTGGCAGCCGATTTGCCAGACCCTCCTCGGGTCAGGTATTGCTTTCTTGGCAGAGCGCGGATGCCGATGGGGATTTGTCCAGGTATACCTTGTCCGTCGATACCCAGCCTGTTCCTTTACAAGAGGTGGGATTAACAAGCCCGTTGGCCAATACCTACCTGCTCACCGTGGCTCCCCAAACCACTTATTACTGGCAAGTAAAGGTAGAAGACGCTCAAGGCAACACCGCCCTGTCTCCTGTTTTTGACTTTAAGATTTTGGATTAAACACCCGGTTCAGGCATGGGGCCATTGAATCGGTTCATCGCTCTGCTAGACCCTTCAAGTGCCCAGGTTTTAATCGCCTCAACGGCGCTATCCATGCGTATAGCTAACCCGATTTGTTCATGAGCTGTCCACTGTCCTAACACGTAGTCCACTTGTTTTCCTGCACCAAACTCAGCGCCTACCCCAAACCTAAATCGATCGTATTGCGCTGTATGGAGTGTTTCTTGAATATGGCGCAGTCCATTGTGGCCACCATGAGTTCCGCTGGCCTTGATGCGAAAAGTACCAAAGGGAAGGTGAATGTCATCGGTGATGACCAGTATCTGTTCCAAGGGGATTTTTTCCTGTTGCATCCAGTAGTTGACTGATTTTCCGCTGAGGTTCATGTAGGTGTTTGGTTTGAGCACCACGATGGATTGGCCTTTGAGTTTCGTCCAAGCGACACTGCCCAGTTTTTGGGATTCAAAGCTGCCGCCCAAATCTTGTACCAGTTGATCCGCTACCCTAAATCCGATGTTGTGTCGGGTTTCGGCGTATTCGGGGCCTATGTTCCCCAGTCCTACCACTAAAAATTTCTTCATACTGCTATTGACTCGCGTAAAAGTAAAAAAAAAGCGCCTGAGGAATTCCCCAGGCGCTTAAAATGAATCGGATTTGATTATTCCGCTGCAGCTTCAGTAGCCTCAGCAGCTGGAGTTTCTTCGCCACCTTCTTCTTCGTCATCGTCATCAGCACCACCTTTTCCAGAAGTTCTAGAGGCTTTCACTTGTACAATGATGTTAGAGGCAGGGTGCATGATGGTAAAGTCGTCAGACAATAGGCTGCCTACAGAAATGTTTCCACCGATTTTCAATTTAGAAATATCTACATTGAAGAAATCTGGAAGTTTTCCTGGAAGCGCTTTGATGGTCAAGCGACGGATTCTGAAATCCAAACGCCCACCGCTGCGTACCCCTGGAGAGTTCCCCACCAATTGAACAGGGATCTTCATGGTTACTGGCTTGTCTTCGAATAATTGGTAGAAATCTACGTGTACAATAGCATCGGTTACTGGGTGAAACTGGATGTCTTGCAAAACAGCGTCAAATTTCCCACCAGCACCTAGGTCAATTACCGCGGTGTATGCGTTGGGGGTGTACACTAAGTTTTTGAACGATTTTTCGTCCGCTGAAAAGTGCAATGGCTTATCCCCTCCGTAAATAACGCAAGGAACCTTTCCAGCATTACGTAGGGCCTTCGTTGCCTTTTTGCCCACGCTTTCTCTTTCTGATCCTTTGATGGTAATTGATTTCATTATTGTGGTTTAAAAATTACATGATAAATTTTGAAGAGATCGATTGGTTCTCCTGAACACTCTTCATGACGTCGGCAAATAATTTAGCCGATTCGATCACCCTGATTTTGGGTGAGGTTTGCTTCAATGGAATGGAATCGGTGACGATCAATTCCAACAATGCTGATTTCTCAATGCGCTCGTAGGCATTGCCTGATAAAATAGCGTGTGTGGTGATGGCGCGAACGCTCAAAGCTCCTCGCTCCATCATCAAGTCAGCTGCTTTGGTCAAGGTTCCGGCAGTATCCACCATATCATCGACCAACACTACATTTTTACCGGTCACTTCCCCGATGAGTTCCATGTGAGCAATCACATTGGCTTTTTCGCGTTGCTTGTAGCAGATCACTACATCACACTCCAAAGCTTTTGAGTAAGAATAGGCTCTTTTTGATCCACCCATATCCGGTGAAGCGATGGTCAAGTTCTCTAAATTGAGCTGTTGTAAGTAAGGTAAAAACAAGGTAGAGCCGAATAAATGGTCTACTGGTATTTCAAAAAAACCTTGAATTTGATCTGCGTGTAAATCCATGGTGATGATGCGGGTGGCGCCAGCGGCCTCCAGCATCTTGGCCACTAATTTGGCAGCAATAGGTACTCTAGGTTTGTCTTTTCTGTCCTGCCTTGCCCATCCAAAATAGGGCATCACGGCGGTGATGTGTCTGGCTGAAGCCCTTTTGGCCGCATCCAACATCAACAAAAGTTCCATCAAGTGCTCCGCCGTAGGATGTGTAGATCCTACCACAAATACACGTGATCCGCGTACGGACTCTTCAAAAGAAGGTTGGTATTCACCATCCGAATAGCGTGAAAATGCGACATTTCCCATGGGTAAACCATATGAGCGTGCTATTTTTTCTCCGAGTTCTTGACTCTGAGTACAGGCAAATATCTTTGGTTCTGGCATGGAGTTAGGCATGGAATACGCTGCTGTTCAATAGGTTGTACTTCTTTCTTTTTTAGAGTGGCAAAAATAGACATTTATTTGGGACACCCCTCAAATATTCTTTGAATTTTAATGCCGTAATTGATTTTTCTTTTTACTTTTGCCTCCACAAATTTGCCTTGGTGGCGGAATTGGTAGACGCGCTGGATTCAAAATCCAGTTCTTCGGAGTGTGGGTTCGATTCCCACCCAAGGTACAGAGCCTCTTGACTTTTTAATTGTCAAGAGGTTTTTTGTTTTTCTAAACCTTGCTCTACTGCGGATAGTTTAGGGATCACTGGGTAAAATATGTACTTTAGTAACCCAAATTTTACTGTTCATGTCTGCAAAAAAAAACTACGGCTCCCCAGGCAAATCATCTAAAAACAATTCGAATGGTGGTGTAACTAACACTTCTAGCGCATACATCCGCACCATTTCTGCTGTTTTTTTGCTGGCTTATTGGGCCATTGGTTTCGTACCAAATCTCAAAGCGGTCGACCAAATAGCTCCTCAGTGGGCGGTGTTGCACGGACTTAATATATTGAGTATTCTATGGATGTTTTCCGAACGGTCTTTTTTTGTGCCTCAGTGGCGTACGTTGACTAGGATTCCGCTTTTTGGGCTTTTGGTTGCCTTTATGGCGTGGGGTGCACTTTCATTTATTTATGCGATCAACCCGGTGGAGGCTTGGGTGAACATAGTTCGAATGGTGGCTATGGTCGTAGCGTTGGGGCAGGTATTTGCCTTGTTGGGCGCTATTCCTAGAACAGCCGTATTCTTCAGTTGGGTTATGGCGGGTTATTTGACCCTGGAAATGTGGCTGGTGCTTAAGCCCTTGATGGGACTGTTGGCCGAGGGCGCTTATGTGTCTCGATCAGGAGTGCTCAAGGGGACGACGGGGAACATCAATATTGCCGCACTGTCTATGGTGATTAAACTTCCCTTTGTGCTCTACCTGATGAACCGAGCTCAAAAGTGGGGTAGGGTATTGCTGATGGGGGTGTTGATGACCTTAGTAATTTTCTGTCTGGTGATGATCGCCTCAAGGGCATCCTTTGTGGCACTTACGCTAAATGCGGTGATTTATATGGTGTGGGTGTTGCTTCGCCACCGCAAGCAGCCTTGGTTGGTGCAACTTAAACCAGTGCTCTATGTGTGGGTTCCTTTTGCTTTGGCGATTGGTTTGAGCAAGGTGGTAAACACCCAAAGTGAAACTCAAAATATCGATTTCTTCGACCGAGCAGCTACTATTGTACAAACCTCTCAGGATGGGTCTATCGCCTCTCGTCTGCGTTTTTATCAGAAGGGTGTGGAGCACATGATCGAACACCCGATTTTTGGAACGGGGTTAGGGAATTGGAAGCTGCAATCGATTGTATACGATCGAGAGAACATCAACGGTTATGTGGTTCCTTACCACATGCACAACGACTTTTTGGAATTGGGGGCTGAGTTGGGGATTGTTGGTTTGTTGATGTACTTGGGGGTATTGGCCTTGGCTTTTTGGTACCTGTGGCAGGCGGCTACCTCCTCATTACCTTCAGAACAGCGATTTTGGGGTGGATTTTTGGCTTTGGGCTTGGTGACCTACTACATAGATGCCACGTTTAACTTCCCCTGGGCCCGCCCTATCATGCAAATGGTGTGGTTGACCCTTCTAGCCTTAGCGATGCAGCAGTGGGCGCAGAGCGCTCGTGCGCGCTTGTGGAGGCCTACGCGCATCAAGGCAATTTTTTGGCCTTTGACCGCTTTGTTGATCAGTATACCGTCATTTGTCATCGCTGCCTTGACCTACCAGTCTTTGGTCGGTCAGCAGATTTTGCTGGGCGAATACAACCAAGGGAAAACAACTTCCTCTATTGAGAAGATTTTGGATGCGGTCCCCGACATTCCCAACATGACCGTTACCACCCTTCCGCTCGTTTCTCTAAAAGGCCGGTACTTTATGGAGGCCCAACGCTATCAAGAGGCGGAGCAGATGTACAAGGCGGGTATTGAAGTCAACCCATTTTTGGGGTTCTCGGAGAATATGCTGAACCAGTTGTATACCAAGCAGCAACAGTGGGATTCCGCCCTAAAATACAGCCGAATTGCCTACGAAAAACTGCCGATTCCTCAGCATTTTGGCAATTATTTAAATCACCTGGTCAGGTTCAAAGACTCTACCGAGGTGATGCGTATTTTTCTACAGGACAGTGTCAAGAGAGATGAAGGGGCCTGGCGCAATTTCTTGGTAGCCGCTACCCAGGTAATGTCTCCAGGACGCTCGGACCTAAGCGTTATTGCTGAAACGGCCAAGAACCGATATCCAGACAACAAAGATTTCAAGGTGTTGCACAAGTTAGTCGTGTTGGGTAAAGCCAGGGTGGATGAGGCCTATGCTACTGCTCAACAAGGAAATGCCTTGTTTGGACAGGGCCAATACGCTGCCGCCTCTGCCTTGCTGCAAAAAGCTTCTGCGCTGGATCCATTGGAATATTCCTATGTGGAAAATACGGGCGCTGCTTATTTCTCCATGGGGGATTGGGGGCGCGCTTTGCCTTTTTTTGATCAAGTAATCCTTCAATTTAAACCGGGTACAGGTAAGTCCGAATACATCAAGGCGTTGGCTTTGATCAATTTGGGCCGCAAAGAGGAGGCTTGTGCGCTGTTGGATTCCTCGATAAGCATAGGTTATCCAGAGGCGCAAAAAGCGAAAGAGCGTTGGTGTACCCCCTAGAGGAGTGGCTTAGGAAAAAGCTTGGTGTCCTGTGATATCGAGCCCCGTGATGAGTAAATGAATGTCGTGGGTGCCCTCATAGGTCACAACAGACTCCAAGTTCATCATGTGGCGCATGATGGAGTATTCGCCGGTAATGCCCATTCCGCCCAACATCTGGCGGGCGTTGCGGGCAACTTCCAAGGCCATTTCCACGTTGTTTCTTTTGGCCATGGAGATCTGCGCCGAAGTAGCTTTCCCCTCATTTTTTAGTTGACCGAGCCTTAAGGCCAATAGCTGCGCTTTCGTGATCTCGGTAATCATTTCCGCGAGTTTCTTTTGCTGCAATTGGGTGGCGGCTATCGGTTTTCCAAACTGCTCTCGTTCTTTGGCATACCTAAGCGCCGTGTCGTAGCAGTCCATGGCAGCACCAATGGCGCCCCAAGCAATTCCGTAGCGCGCAGAATCCAAACAGCCCAGTGGGGCGCCCAGTCCATCCTTGCCTGGCAACAGATTTTCTTTGGGAACCTGGACGTTGTCAAAGATGAGTTCTCCAGTAGCGGAGGCCCTAAGCGACCATTTGTTGTGGGTTTCTGGGGTGCTGAATCCAGGGTCGCCTCGTTCGACGATCAATCCTTTGATGCGTCCCGCTTCATTTTTGGCCCAAACAACGGCTATGTCGGCAAAAGGCGCATTGGAAATCCACATTTTTGCGCCGTTGAGCACAAAGTGATCTCCTGCATCTTTGAAATGAGTGGTCATCCCACCTGGGTTTGACCCGTGATTCGGTTCCGTCAAACCAAAGCATCCCATAAGTTCTCCTGTAGCTAGCTTGGGCAAATACTTTTGTTTTTGCTCCTCAGATCCATAGGCCCAAATAGGGTACATCACCAGGGAGGATTGAACCGAGGCGGTAGAGCGTACGCCGCTGTCCCCGCGTTCAATTTCTTGCATGATCAATCCGTAGCTGATGTTGTCTAACCCAGCACCTCCATAATTTTCTGGAATCGTTGGACCAAAAGCGCCAATTTCCGCCAGGCCATGAAGTATTTCTTTGGGAAACTCAGCGCGCTGGGCATAGTCTTCGATGATGGGGCTTACCGCCCTTTTTACCCAGGCACGTGCTGTATCGCGCACTAATTTATGCTCTTCGTTGAGCAAATCATCTATGGAGTAGTAGTCGGGGGCTTCGAACAAATCGGGTTTCATGCAGTTGATTTTACCCAAATGTACGCAAAGAAATGTAACAATTAATCAGTCAATTGTTACATTTTAAGGTAAAAATCGCGGGTGAGGGCCTGGTATGCCTCCGTGTATTGGTGTCTGTCCTGCTCGATGATCAGTCGATCGATTTGAGCTTCTAATGGGTGCCGCTGAAACGCTATCAGCACCCTTTTTGGTCCACTTTTTGGGTGTCCCCACACTTCGGTGATTCTCTGGGGAAATAAGCAGAAAGTGGCGGCGCAGTAGATCAGGGACTCTTGGTCGGCATATGGGGCGATTAGGGCCAGTGTCCCTTGCTCACTCATCAAGGCTTCTGCGCAGGCGATTAAGGTTTCGTAATCCAGACTGTGCTGTTGGCGCGCGCGAGCGCGCGCATCCACCTCGCCTGGTACGGTTTCAAAAAAAGGAGGGTTACAGGTGATCAAGTCGTAGGGAGCATCGGCTTCTTCAGCTAGTTCTTGGATGTCTCCGTGGAAACAGAACAAACGATCGCCCCAAGGGCTGCGTTCAAAATTTTCCACACATTGCTCAAAAGCTTCTTCTTCGATTTCGATAGCGTCAATCACTTCAGCCTCACTGCGCTGAGCCAACATTAAAGCGACCAAGCCAGTGCCTGCCCCAATATCCAGTAGGCGTTCGGCATTTTCAACCGGTGCCCAAGCGCCGAGAAGGACTCCGTCCGTGCCTACTTTCATGGCACAACGGTCTTGGTGTACGGTAAATTCTTTGAACCTGAACGGAGCGGACATGAGGTATTAGCCTTCTAGGTAGAGTTCAATCAGACCCTCGGGGGCATGTACCTCTATGGTTTTCTGTGTTCTGTCCACCAAAACGATCACTTCATCGGTGACCGGTAACAAGAGTTCCTTGCCGCTGGGGTGTTCCACCACCATAAGCGCTTGGGCGGTATTGTCGTTGATGGTCGTGATTTGGCCTACATTTCCATGTGCGCGATCAACTACGGCAAATCCAATCACTTCGTGGTAGTAAAACTTATTACCGCTCAAGGGAGGTAGGAGCGATAAGGGCAGGAAGAGTTTAGAACCCATAAGCGCATCAGCATCTGCCTCGCTGGTGACTCCTTCAAACCGCACGCGTAAAAGATCTGATTTGTGCAGGGTGCTGCGCTCCAAAAAAAATGGAACCAGACTGCCTCTTAGCGAGACAAATACTGATTCCAGATCTTCGTATATTTCTGGGTCGTCAGAGTCAAGTTTGACCAGGACTTCCCCTTTAAAACTGTATTTAGAGACGATTTTACCTACGTAGAAACACTCGGATTCTTTCATCTCTTTGTGCTGATTAAGCCTCTTCTTCAGTGGCCTCTTCAGCAGCAGGAGCTTCCTCAGCAGCAGCCTCTTCAGCTACTTCCTCAGTAGCAGCCTCTTCAGCGACTACTTCTTCAGCCACCTCTTCAGCTACTTCCTCGGCAGGAGCCTCAGCAGCGGCAACGGCAGCTTGTGCTGCGTCGATACGCGCTTGGTTTACTGCTTTTTCAGCTTCAAGAGCTTTTGCTTTAGCAGCCGCTTGATCTTTAGATAGACCAGCTACTTTACCAGCAACAGCTTGTTCTTTTTCAGTGACCCAAGCGGCAAACTTAGCGTCTGCTTGTTCTTGTGTTAAAGCGCCTTTAGCCACACCGCCTTGTAGGTGATGCTTCAATAAAGCTCCTTTGTAAGAAAGTAATCTTTTGGCTGTTTCAGAAGGCTGGGCACCATTGTTCAACCACTGTACTGCTGAATCTACATTTAAGTCGATGGTCGCAGGATTTGTGTTTGGGTTGTAAGTTCCGATTTTGTCTAGGAATTTACCATCTCTTTTAGCGCGCGCGTCTGCAGCAACGATCCAGAAAAATGGTTTACCTTTTTTACCGTGTCTTTGTAATCTTATACGTACTGGCATATCACATTAATTTTTGAGGTCCTCGACCTCGGGTTATTAATTCTTTTTTGCAATTAAGCGGGTGCAAATATACCTTTTTTTGTAGAATTACCAAGTGGGTGTGTCTGATTTTTAGTTCACGGCGTTTTCCGGGATAATCGTTAATAAGTACTCCAAACGACTGGGTAGAGGTTGGTCTGTTTTCTTTAATTTTATTCCCTCGCAAAATCAACGCTATGTATTTGATATTTGACACGGAAACCACCGGGCTACCCAAGTCCTGGACGGCACCGATCTCTGACGTAGAGAATTGGCCTCGCTGTGTCCAGATCGCATGGCAGTTGCACGATCACATGGGGCAATTGATCGAGCGTCAAGATTTTTTAATCGCTCCAGACGGATTCGACATTCCCTTTGAATCCCAGCAAATACATGGAATTTCTACAGAATTGGCCAAAGCGGAAGGAGTCTCCATCCAGCAGGCATTGGCCAGCTTCTCGGCTGCTCTTGCCCGTACCTCATTTGTTGTAGGGCACAATGTCGGTTTTGACTGCAACATCATCGGAGCAGAATTTTTCCGCTTGCAGGAAAAAAATCTTTTGTTGGATCTTCCCATCTTAGACACCTGTACGGAACAAACCGCCTCGCTCTGTCAGATTCCCGGTGGAAGAGGGGGCAGATTTAAACTGCCCACGCTTACCGAACTTCACGCCCACCTTTTTGGGACCCCCTTTGAGGAAGCGCACAACGCGACTGCCGACGTAGCCGCGACCACCCGTTGTTTTTTTGAACTGGTCCGAACCCGTGTTTATTCTTTGGAAGAACTCAAAGCTCCAGCAGGGTATTTTGAATTGTTGGGTGAAGTATTTACGGGACCCGTAACGGCGATAGAACACAACCACCAAAACCTTAAAGAGGCTTCTGCGCGTATCGCAAAATCCCAAAAGAAAACAGCGCCAGCTTCGGGGTCTGAACACCTCGATACCCAAAGTCCTCCTGTAGTACTTGAGGCCAATACCCCCTTTGTTCACCTGCACAACCACAGTCAATTCTCCGTGCTTCAGTCCACGGCGAGCATCAAGGATTTGGTGAATGCCGCTGCACAAGCTCAAATGCCCGCTGTCGCTTTGACGGATACGGGCAATTTGATGGGGGCATTTCATTTTGTCAAAGCAGTTAAAGACTATAACGGTAGCTTGCCAAAAGAACCGGAATCTGAGGACGATCGAAAGCCACTCAAGCCTATTTTGGGTTGTGCGCTTCAGGTGTGTGAAGACTTGAGCAACAAAAACCAGAAAGACAACGGATATCAGGTAGTTTTCCTGGCCAAGAATAAGAAAGGATACGAAAACCTGATTAAAATGTCCTCGATTGCTTACATCGAAGGATTTTATTACGTTCCCAGAATCGATAAAAAAATTGTAGCACAGTATAGTGAGGGATTGATTGTGCTTACGGGAAACCTGTATGGGGAGGTCCCTGCCAAAATTTTGAACGTAGGTCTAAACCAAGCGGAGCAGGCGCTTTTGTGGTGGAAAGAAGTTTTTGGGCCAAACCTGTATTTGGAACTCAATAGACATCATCAACCCGATGAGGACCGGGCAAATGAAGTGCTTATTGAGTGGTCGAAAAAACATGATTTGCCCCTGGTGGCTACCAACAACACTTTCTACATCCAGCAAAAAGACGCAGAGGCGCACGACGTTTTGTTGTGTGTCAAGGATGGCGAGAAAAAAGACACACCTATTGGACGAGGAAGGGGTTATCGCTATGGGTTACCCAATGATGAGTATTATTTTAAGTCTGCGCAGGAAATGGCCGCTTTGTTTGCGGATGTACCTGAGGCGATCACCAATACCGTTAAAATTGCTGAGGAAGTGGAAGCCTACGACCTGGCTCGGGAGGTGTTGTTGCCCAAGTTTGCTATCCCCGATGAGTTTCAGGTAGCTGAAGACCCAGAAGATGGCGGTAAGCGTGGCGAAAATGCCTACTTGCGTCACTTGACCTATCAAGGCGCTGCGCTGAGGTATGGTACCCCGCTGAGTGAATCCATTGTGGAGCGTATTGACTTTGAGCTCTCGATTATCGCCAACTCCGGTTATCCGGGGTATTTTTTGATTGTCGAGGATTTTATCCGCGAAGCCCGTGCCATGGGGGTATCCGTGGGTCCAGGTAGGGGATCAGCGGCGGGCTCTGTAGTAGCTTACTGCTTGAAAATCACCAATATTGATCCCATAAAATACGATTTGCTGTTTGAGCGTTTTCTCAATCCAGATCGGGTATCCATGCCGGATATCGATATCGATTTTGACGATGAGGGCAGGGGAAAAGTCATGGATTATGTGATCCAAAAGTACGGGGCTTCTCAGGTGGCCCAAATCGTGACTTATGGCACCATGGCGGCCAAGTCTTCCATTCGGGACACAGCCAGGGTACTGGATCTGCCACTTTCAGATGCCGATCGCCTGGCCAAGCTGATTCCCAACATGTCCAAGCTCGACAAGATTTTTTCGGGCACTGAGGCACAGCTCAAAGAGGCATTTCGCTCTGAGGAGTACACCAATGTGATGGAGCTGATCGACGCGTCCAAACAGTCCAATCTTCAAGGCCAGACGCTCCGCATGGCTCAAGTGCTGGAGGGTTCACTGAGAAACACGGGTATTCACGCCTGTGGGGTGATTATTACGCCCGATGACATCACTAAGTTTGTTCCTGTAGCTACGGCCAAGGATTCTGATTTATACGTCACTCAGTTTGACAACTCGGTGGTGGAGAGCGCAGGTCTTCTAAAAATGGACTTTCTCGGACTGAAGACCTTGACCTTGATCAAGGATACCGTCAAGATTGTTCAGGCCAAACACGGAATAACCCTGGACCCTGATTCTTTTCCTCTGGATGATGAAAAGACTTATGAATTATTTCAAAAAGGGGAGACCGTAGGGATTTTCCAATACGAATCCCCCGGGATGCAAAAGCACCTCAAGGACCTCAAACCCACGGTGTTTGATGACCTGATTGCGATGAATGCCCTATATCGCCCCGGTCCATTGGAGTATATCCCCAGTTTTATCGCCCGTAAACACGGACGGGAGCCCATTATCTACGACCTCCCTGAAATGGAGGACAACCTTAAAGAAACCTACGGAATCACCGTGTACCAAGAGCAGGTGATGTTGCTGTCCCAGCGTCTGGCCGGCTTTACCAAGGGTGAGGCCGATGTATTGCGCAAGGCGATGGGGAAAAAAATCTTCGCGCTGTTGGAGAAGCTGAAGCCGAAGTTTATTGAAGGAGGTCAAGCGAAAGGTCATCCTGCGGAGGTATTGGAGAAGATATGGAAGGACTGGGAGGCATTTGCCTCGTATGCGTTTAATAAAAGTCACTCTACCTGCTATGCCTATATCGCTTACCAGACAGCTTACCTCAAGGCGCATTACCCCGCTGAATACATGGCAGCTGTTCTGTCCAACAACATGAACGACATCAAGCAGGTCACTTTTTTTATGGAGGAGTGTCGCCGCATGGGGCTCCACGTACTCGGGCCAGATGTCAATGAATCCTATTACAAGTTTGCGGTGAACGCCCAAAATGCCATTCGTTTTGGTATGGGGGCGATCAAAGGGGTGGGACGCGCCGCTGTGGAAACCATCGTAGAGGAACGCAAAAATAACGGTCCCTTCCGCTCAGTGTTTGACCTAGCCAAGCGGATCGACCTCAGGGCGGCTAATAAAAAAGCCTTTGAAAACCTAGCCTATGCCGGCGGATTTGATTCGTTTGGCGGGGTGCATCGCGCTCAGTATTTTGATGCCGTCGATGAAGGGGTTACTTTTTTGGAGAAAGTGATGCGCTATGGCGCTAAATTTCAAGAAAATTTGAATTCAGCCCAGGTGAGTCTTTTTGGGGATGCCTCTGAAGTTCAGATTCCTGAACCACAAGTGCCTCCCTGTATGGAGTGGGGGACCATGGAGAAGCTAAAACGCGAACGCGAGGTCGTAGGGATTTACCTCTCTGGCCACCCCTTAGACGATTACAAACACACGTTAAACAATTTCTGCAACGCAGCCATCGGAGATTTTCAAGACCTTTCCGCCTTGGTGAATCGCGAGTTTTCTGTCGGTGGTGTCGTCACATCAGCCCAACATTTTGTGGCCCGCAACGGCAAAGGTTGGGGTTCACTCATCCTAGAGGACTACAACGATACCCACGAGTTCCGTCTGTACGGCGAGGAGTACCTGAAGTTTAAGCACTTTTTCAACCCCAATGAATTTCTGTTTATTCGGGTTTCAGTTCGTGAGGGTTGGGTCAATAGGGATACCCAGCAACAGGGTGAGCCGAGATTGCAGTTCCAGCATGTCATGTTGCTTCAAGATGTGCTCGGTCAACTGGCCAAAAAAGTTACCCTCAACATACGTCAAGAGGACATTACTCCAGAGCTGACCCAAAAACTCAAGGGACTTATCGATACTCATCCTGGGGATAAGCCTGTTCAAGTAGTGGTCTTTGATCAAGAAGAGGAAGTTAAGTTGCACCTTTCTTCCAGACGCCTTAAAGTAGAGGTTCAACCTCAATTGTTGGATGCTTTGGCTGAATGCGGCGTGGTACCTCATTTGAAGTAATTAGGTTTTTCCTAGGCAAATACCACCAAAATAATAACTAACTTTGTCACCTAATTTTTTGAATATGGCACTAGAAATTACAGATGCTTCCTTTGAGGAAGTGGTATTGAAAAGCGACAAACCTGTATTGGTGGACTTTTGGGCAGCATGGTGTGGACCTTGCCGCATGGTTGGACCCATCATCGAAGAAATCAGCGCTGAGTTTGAAGGAAAAGCAGTGGTAGGAAAAGTGGACGTAGATGCCCACCAACAATACGCCGCCCAATTTGGTGTGCGCAACATCCCTACTGTATTGGTATTTAAAAATGGAGAAATCGTTGACCGCAAGGTTGGTGTATCTCCAAAACAAGCCTATGTAGCTGCCATTGAGGCTGCTATGTAATCACCGAGTAAAAAGCGCAATAATTATCACGAATAAATTTGCGCAATTGATCATTCGGTGTATATTTGCATCCGCATTAGCGAGGTTTGGTAGTTCAGTTGGTTAGAATACCTGCCTGTCACGCAGGGGGTCGCGGGTTCGAGTCCCGTCCAGACCGCAAAAGCCTCTGATAATCATTTGATTATCAGGGGTTTTTCTTTTTTAGGCGATTGTCTAGCAACACATTGGCAACAAAAACCAATAAACTACCTATCAGCTACCAAAATTGCTTTTTGAGTGTTCCAAGTATAACCTCCACAATATTTTAACCTTGGTTTGACGGAGTTATGTTTAAAATATGTTAACCAATTAAGTTTTTGTATTCAGTCACAGATAGACCTACATATTTTTTAAAATTCTTGTAAAAGGTTATTCTAGAGTTAAATCCAACTTTATTGCTCAATGAATCAATGGTAAATGAATTCAAATAGCCATTTTGAATATAGTGAATTGCATTATTTACTTTTAGAACATTCTGATACTCAACAACACTTAAACTATTGTGGTATTTGAACAACAGCTTTAATAGATACACTGGAATGTTCAGCCTTTCGCTGATATACTTTAGTGTTATTTGATTGTTTGAAATTATCTTGAAATTGCTTTCCAAAGCAATAATGTTTTGTATCATCTCTTCTGGTTTCAATTTGTTGTACAAAGAGTCTTTACTATCCACTTTGTGTATTGCATTAAAACTCCAAAAGTTTAGATGACCTTCTTTTATTGATTTATTGTTAAAATTGTTCAAAAACAGATTTCTGTTGGTCATGAGATATGTTAAAATAAATAACCACCCTATTGAACTAAGCACAAAACTCTCCGCAAAATTATAATCGTTGTTAAAAAAGTTGAAAACTATGATTGATCGGGTTAAAATTAAAAATGTTACCGAGTAGGTTATCGTCAAAACAACGATCCAGTTTTTTACATTTTTCACAAATGCAGACCTAATTAGATTGTTCGGTTTCTCTCTCAAAAACTTAACGACCAGGATCACGGAGGATATTAGATATAACAAGAAATAGCTTGAAATAAACAAACCAAAGTAAAGCCTGGGTAAGGAGTCAACAGCGATAAGTAATACAATCACCAATAAGGGAATAATCATATGATAATACCACTTACGAGTTTTTATCAGTATTATACTAACTAGGTATAAATAGAACAGGGGAATTACAACAATTGAGGATATAATTGAAAAAAACAAAAGCTGATTATAAGCTGGTTCATTTGAATTAGTTATGAAATAGAGGAAAGGTATAATTCGAATACTACCAACAAAAAGTAAAATGACAATGAAATAGTTGTTCAATATTAGTTTACCTCTATTTGAAGTCCTGCCTAATAGAATAACCACAAAACAAAGCACCCCTACAAGTGTAGGGATCAAAATTTCTAACATTTAGCTA
>ENA-OREM01000528-OREM01000528.1-marine-metagenome-genome-assembly--contig:-NODE-528-length-25987-cov-6.041490_pt1 | contig 25987 bp, 28 predicted proteins | sample MGYA00248623_ERZ508561 | MGnify/ENA primary metagenome ERZ508561 (study PRJEB26227, sample SAMN06264494) | marine metagenome | isolation source: Columbia River Estuary | place: USA:Columbia River Estuary...
TACAAAGGGTAAACATTAAATGCGGCTAGTGTAGCGGCTGTCAATAAACATATTGTAGCCACCCACGCTAGCCATTGATACGGTTTTACCACCATCCAGCAGCCACTCCGTATCCAAACACGTTAATAACAGCAAAGTATCCTGTTAGTAACATAACCCATGCCGCACCTCTTCTAACGGCGGCATAACACTGTGTAATCGATCCTACAAAAAAGAACGGATAGATAATTAACATATTAGGATCTCTAGCATTAAACGCTAATGTTAAACTAGCGGCTACTGTAAAGACAAAACTAACAAGTTCAAATGCAAATGCAATTTTGTCACTTTTATAACTGTTGATCCAAAAGTCTTTTATTTTTTGCACTAGACTTTATCTCTTCCTACTGTAGCTACTAGTGTTTCTAAGTCATCAAACTCATCTGCAACTTTTAACCATTCACCTTTTTGTGCAATCTTAATTGCTTTATTAATCATTGATGGTTTAATGTCGAGTTCTTCTGCTACTGCTTTCACAGTATCTTTTAACCCTGCATTAAGATCTTCAATCTCTTGTAATACTGTAACACCTTCATTAACAAGACGTTCTAGTTTTGCTTTTTCTTCTGCACCATAGGTACGATCACTCATAATTTACTCCTTGTAGTTTAAGTATATTATACGTTATTTTTTAAGGTTTGTCAAGTATTATTTTTGCTTTTTTTCGTCAAGCATTTTAAGAAGCTGATCTTTGATAGATTCGTTCTTTTTGGCGTTTTTGGTTGCTGTTGCATACATAACTGCTTCTGCATCTTTGCCATAACGTTTTTCAAAGTCGCCTTTATTCTTTTTCATACCCTTAACGTTTTTTTCTTTTTTCTTTTCTTCGCCTTTGGTAAGAGTACGTTCTTCTATGCCTACCATTTTGTCATTTACAGCACTTCTTTTTATAAGTTTGAACACGTCTGCATTTTTTATACTTTTATCTGCTTTAGATATAGTTTTAGCATTAATAAAACCAGTTCCTTGTGATAATTTTTCTACCATAGCACTATATAATCGTGTACGTGAAAGTCCTTGTTCTTTACTTGCACTAAATTGTATAGCATCAATTTCATCGTGTTGGTCTATAAATTGTTTAATGTGATTAATTACTGCACCAAATATTGTACTTGCATCTCCACCACCGGTTTTCTTAGTAGTACCATTCACTTCAAATGTTATATCTAAACCAGGCACAACAAAGCCTCCTGCATCGATAACTTCAAAGTAATATTGAATCCCTACTTCTTTATTACCAATGTTTGCCTTAAATGCTTCACCGTCACCTTGGGTCATATCATCATCCATCTCCCAATCAACCTGTGTATCAAATGCTTCGTTGATGGGTTGTACTTTTTCCTTAACAACAGACTCTCCTAAATAATCATGCTTTATATAATATATAACATTAGCAATCCTCTCCCCCTATTAGAATTGCTGATATTCAAAAATGGAGAGCTTAGGCTCTCCATTTCATTTTAAGAAACTTTCATTGATTCAATTTTTAATTTTGTAGCTTTAAGAATTTTTTGACTATCTTCCTCATCTTTTTCATCTAAAAGTTTATCTATCTGAATAAGAGATTTCTCTATTGAACCCCAGGGGCCTTCTTCACTATTTCTTTCGTTTATTAAATCTTGATATCTTTTGTTAATATCTTCTGGAATATTTGAAGAATATTGGCTGCATATTATTCTTTCAGCAAAAAGTCTTAAGCGCTCATCTTCAAAATTCCTAGATATTTTTACCAAATGTTCTAAATTATCTGACATGTGAAATTCTTGCATCAAATCTTTATCTCTATAAGATGGGAATCCGCCAGAATATATTGTTCCTTCAATATACTCAGATTCTGGAAAATCCATCATTCTATCTTCCATTGCTTGCGATACTTTAGACTGAAAATCTTTATTTGATCTAACGATATCAGCTCTTCTTTGCAATTCACTGAATTCAATATCAAAAGCATTTGGATCTGTTAGAAGCTCGTGAGAGCAAATAGGTATGGTTTTGTTTATTTTATATTTTTTTAAAGGGCCGTCTCTTCCTTTAGATTGAACTAATTTATTAATCTCTGTAAAGTCTAAATCTAAAATATCTTCAGGATCATAGCTTAAATCATAAAATACAATTTCATTTGGTCTGCTAGCGTCACTACCACATATAATCACTGGATATCTAAATGTGTGCCTTCTATGAATTTCGCCAAGGGCTAAAAAATCATCTGAATAAAGTAATCCCTTTACCCCTGGTTTGGTTGAGATATTAATGAATGACTCAAATACTTCTGGTAATCTTGATTGAATGATTCTACACAGATCAATCATAAGGTTGCAATCAGCTATTGCATCATGAGCATCGCCAGCATCAATTCCATGCTCTTGAGCTAAGTGTTCTAATTTATAACTAATTCCCGGCCCACCCTCAAATAAGGGTATAGATATCTCATTTGAGAAAAATGCAGCAATATTATGAATCATCAACATGATATCTAGTCTGCCATTGCCATTTGTATTTGTTGTGTAGGGTTCAAGCAAGTTCCAAAAAAACTGCCTCCTTATTAACTCTTCATCAAAGGCATGTCCATTGTATGTAATAAAAATTGCAGGATTTTCTGCAGACCATTTCTTCCATTGTAGTTGGAGATCTTTCATCATTTGATAGTGAGAAGTATTTGAATTAAAAAGATCAATCTTTTTATTTGTAAGCATAGCCATAGGCTGAGGAATGACCCATGGCAATGGTGCACAGCCAATATTTTGTTCAGCTAATGTATTTAATGATTTGTCAGTTAATACAGAGCCACACTGAAGTATTTGACTAAAATCTTTTTGAATTCCAGTCGTTTCTGTATCGTAGAAAATTAAATTAATAGAGGACAATTATTTCGCCATATGTTTGCCAAGCTCAAGCCTGGCCACCGCTCTTCTATGAACCTCATCAGGTCCATCAGCCAATCTTAATGTTCTAATATGAGCATACATAGATGCCAATGGTGTTAACTGAGAAACGCCCTCGCCTCCATGCATTTGAATTGCTCTATCAATTATCTTTAATACTACGTTTGGAACATAGACTTTTATTTGTGCAATTTCACTGGCTGCAATTTTATTGCCTACAGTATCCATTTTATGAGCGGCATCAAGTGTTAAAAGTCTGGCTGCATTTAATTCAATTCTTGATTCAGCTATATAGTCAAAATTAGCACCTAAGTTAGCTATATTTTTACCAAATGGCATCTTGGTTGGATCAATGCCTCTTTTACACATTAGATCAATAGCTCGTTCTCCCACTCCTATTGTTCTCATGCAGTGATGAATTCTTCCAGGGCCTAGTCGGCCTTGAGCAATCTCAAACCCTCTTCCTTCTCCAAGTAAAAGATTATCTTTTGGTATTCTTACATTATTAAATTTGATATGAGCATGACCGTGAGGAGCATCATCATAACCAAAGACATGCATCATTTGTTTAATTTCTATGCCCTCAGATTCCATAGGTACCAGCATCATAGAATGCCTTTGGTGTTTAGCTGCATCAGGATTGGTAACGGCCATAAATATAATTATTTTACATCTTGGATCTCCAGCACCAGATGTCCACCATTTCTCACCATTAATTACGTATTCATCTCCATCCAAGACTGCAGATGCCTGCATATTTGTAGCATCAGAAGATGCAACCCCAGGCTCTGTCATTCCGAAAGCAGATCTTATCTCACCATCAAGAAGGGGTTGAAGCCATTCTTTTTGATGATCTTCATTCCCATATCTAGCTATAACTTCCATGTTTCCTGTATCTGGAGCCTGACAATTCATTGCTTCTGATGCAATATGACAAGTTCCCATAGCTTCTGCCAGATGAGCATATTCATAATTTGTTAAACCTGCACCGAATTCACTTTCAGGTAAAAATAAATTCCACAAACCAAGTGATTTTGCCTTGTCTTTTAACTCATTCATTATTGGTGGATACGACTTCCATCTGTTCTCGCCAACTTGAATTTGTTCATGAAAAGTATATTCAACTGGAACACATTCTTTTTCAATAAAGTCTTTTACCCTTGATATAAGATCTTCAGCCTCTGGTCGTAATTTAGGTAACATTCTATTTTAACTCCCCATATACACTAATATTTGGTACCATTATAAGTGTGATGAATAATACAATTAACTATTACTCCTATAATAGCTTTATGTTCCAATCAAAGCTATATGCACTTATGCATAACTACTGTAGAAATTAATAACTATGAAAATAAGTACCTTTGATTTAAATCTATTTGTTATATTAAACGCAATTTATACCGAAGGGAGTCTAACAAAGGCTGCTGAAGTTGTTGGCATAACTCAGCCTGCTGTAAGTAATGCGTTGTCACGTTTGCGTGAAAAGTTTGATGACGATCTTTTTATTAGAACTGGTACTGGGATGGTTCCAACTCAAAAAACAGAAAATATTATAAATGATATTCAAAGCGCATTAACCCTAATGCAGCAAAGCGTTAATGAGCCAGATACCTTTGATGCAAATAAGACCTCAAGGACTTTTAAATTATCGCTTGGTGATATTTCTGAAGGAAGAGTCTTGCCTTATATAATGAAAGAAATTGATCAACATGCAAAATATATTTCTGTTGGAAGTTATGCCTATAAAAGAAGTGATCAAGTTCATGCTTTAGCTACCCATAATTTAGATTTTGTTGTAGACCCAGTCATTCCTGTCTCTGATGAAATAAATTCATATAAGGTATTTGAAGATGACTTCGTGGCAATTCATAGAGAAGGCCATCCACTGTCTCAAATAAACAATCCATCAATTGATGATATTCTTGCCCAACAACACTTACACGTTTCTAGTAGAAGAACCGGCTCACATTTAATTGATGTAGAGCTTGATAAAATTGGGCACAGTCGAAATGTAGCCTTAAGATGTCAACATTTTTTAATTGCTCCAACAATTATCAAATCAACTGATTTAGTTCTATTTGCAACAAGAAGCTTTGCAAAAGCGCATAACCTTCCTTTTATTGAAATACCTGCAGAAATTCCTTCTATGGAGTATTTCTTAATATGGCACAAGAGTGATGAAGGTGACGGCGGTCATATCTGGATGAAAGATCTAATAATCAAAGCTTTTGTTGAAGCAAAAAAATAGAAGAATTTTTTTTATCCTAAATTATGACCACCTGTTTTAACTATTCCTCCATCTGAAGCAATAGTCTCACCTACTACATAAGCCCCTGCTCTAGAACACAAGAAAATTGTCAAACCAGCAACATCTTCAGGGCTACCTATTCTTTTTCTTGGATTTCTTCTTTCTATTTCTGAATAATCAGAATTCACTGCTGAGCCTAGCATTGCACTTGGATAGGGTCCAGGAGCAATAGCATTAACTGTAATATTTTCTGATACAAGCTGCGATGCAAGATGTCTTGTCAAGTGATGGACGGCTGACTTAGATGCACTGTAAGAGAAAGTTGGAAATGCAGGAACATCTAGACCATCAATGGAGCCAATATTGATAACTCTAGATGGATCTTCTAGTGATGCTCTCACAACAAGCAATGATTTCATTTTTTGAGTTAGAAAAAAGAGACTCTTTACATTTAAATCCATGACTTTGTCCCAGCCACTTTCTGAAAAACTCTCAAAAGGCTCTCCCCATGCAGCACCAGCATTATTAACAAGATAATCTATTCCTTCTTCTTTTTCTGCTATCAGACTTACAAGCGAATCTATACCCTCCATAGTGCTTAGATCACAAGGAAAAGCTATACATTCTGCATCATACTTATCAGATAACTCTTTAGCTTTTTCAATAAGTGCAGGAGCTTTTCTTGCGGTAATATAAACTTTTGCACCATTTGCTAAAAATCCAGCAGTAATCATCTCTCCAATGCCTCTAGAACCACCTGTAACAACTGCAACCTTATTTTTAACACTAAATAAATTACTTATTTCCATAATAGTCTCCCTTTAACTTAGAGCATCATTATATATTGAATAGTTTGAAATATTGGCTTTAATAATGTTTCTAAATACGTTTATTAATGAGCATAATATATCAGTATATAAATGTTAGAATGAGTAATGATTCTTTATAATCTTTTTGGTTTGTTTGTTGCTTTGGCAGTTCTTGTCTGGGGGGCTGACAAATTTGTTGATAATGCTTCATTGATTGCAAAAAAGTTTGGCCTAAGTGAGCTAACAATTGGGTTAACTATAGTTGCACTTGGAACTTCAGCTCCAGAAATATTTGTAGGCATTTCATCGGTATTAAACGGAACTGAAGCTATTGCTATGGGAACTGTTATTGGATCCAATATATCAAATATTGCTTTAATTTTTGGGGTATCCTGTATAGGAATCTCGATTAGACCTGCTAAAACAAACCCTATTCAATTTTTACCATTTATTCTCGGTGTAATTATTTTGGGCCTTGGTCTTCTTGATTTAAAAATTACTAAAGGTGAAAGTATAGAATTTCTATTTCTCTTTGCTGCTTTTATGTATATAACTTATGTTTTTAGAACCCCAGATACTAATAACAATGAAGAGCATCATTCAGAGATAAATACTATAAAGACAATAATATTTTTAGTTATTGGGCTTCTAGCATTAATTATTGGCTCTAACTATGCTGTGGTTAATGCAGAAAAAATAGCAGTCATACTAGAGGTACCTCAAGTGATAATAGGTCTAACAATAATTGCTATTGGGACTAGCTTGCCAGAGCTGGCTGCAACTATTTCAGCAATAATTAAGAAGAAGAATGACATGGTAATTGGGAATGTTATTGGCTCAAATGTAATGAACATTGCTTTGGTTGTTCCAATTATTGGACTATTTTCAGATACAACTTTTGAGGCAAGCATCCTCTCAAGAGATTTTTTAATTTTGGCAATAGTGTCAGTTTTATTTGTTTTAATTGCTTGGGGTTATTCTTCTTCAAAAGTAAATCTTAAATTTATAAGATTTGTTGGATTTACTTTTCTTTTAGGCTATTTGGCTTATATCTTAAATTTAAGCAACTTGATCTAATTTTTTAAACGATCTTAAAAACCATAGCCCTAAAAGGCATGCAATCATCTCAAATATAAAAAAAGTATTAAAGAAACTTGGGGTGGCTGGAATGAAAGAATATATAACTCTTCCTGATGCTATCGATCCTGTTAAGAAAGTTAGAAATTGAATTGAAAATACCCCTACTTCCTCTTTAAAAAGACCAAGTAAGCACATGAAACCTATACATATATTAAGTCCCCCATACAATCCTGCAATCTCTGAATAACCAATTTCAGAGGTTATACCCAGTCCAACAGCCTCCATGAATGACGGCAATGAGTCAAATAGTGAATCAAAAATTGCCCAAACTCCTATGGCAAGATAAATTAAGCCCATCAAAAATAAATATAATCTAATAATCCATAACATTTTAATTCTCCCTTATCTTTTAATATTGTAATATGCTTTATATGATTTTAAATGTAATTAAATATTGTTCTTTTTTTTATATCATTATTTTTCCATTAACCATGACTGCTAATAATATAAGCATACCCTCCAATGAAGTCTTAGAGATGCCATTACCCCTTCCTTACAATGGAGAAATATACTCTGAGAATGATGTTGAAGAATTTTTAAATAAAACTATTAAACAATCAAAGCAACCTATAATTATATTTGGCGGAAACTGGTGTCCCGATTGCAGAATACTGAATGGAACCCTTCAACTTCCAACCATAAAAAAATATATGGATCGATACTATAGAATTATGCATGTAGATGTTGGTAGATATGATAAGAATATGAACCTAATAAGTTACTTCAATATACCAAAAGAAGAAGGTGTGCCTAGAGTTCTTGTTTTTGATAAAAATAAAAATATTCTAAACATGGACTCTACTAAAGAATGGACAACTGCAAGAGACAGGAAACAGCAAGAAATATTTAACTATTTCCAGTCACTAATTCAATAATTATCAGTATTTAAAATGCTTTATTTCTTCACCGCTTTGGCCAATATCTGTCATTGCTTTTATACCAATTTCTAGATGAAGATCTACCCACTTTTGAGTGACTTGTTTATCGGAAGTTTCTGTTTTAACTCCCTCTGGAGTTAAAGGTACATCAGATACTAGTAATAAAGCTCCTCGAGCTATCTCGTTATAGTGTCCAACAGAAAAAACAGTTGCTGTCTCCATATCAACACCTATAGCAGTAGTCTTTTTTAACCTCTTTAGAAAGCGTTTATCATGCTCCCATACCCTTCTATTTGTTGTAAAGATTACACCCGTTCTATAATCGCTATTTTTTTCAATGACAATATCTGAAACAAACTTATGTAATTTAAATGATGGGAGTGCAGGAACTTCTGGTGGAAAATAGTCGTTTGATGTTCCATCACCTCTAATGGCACCAATTGGAAGAATAAAATTACCAATCTCTGATGAATCCTTCAAACCACCACATTTACCTAAGAAAAGAACTCCTTTAGGGGCTACAGCAACTAATAAATCCATAATTGTTGCAGCGTTGGGAGAGCCAATACCATAATTAATTATTGTTAAGCCATCGCTATTAGTTGAGGCTTGCATTGCTCTTCCTTCACCATAAATTTCTGAAGAGAACCTTTCTGAGAATTTAGTTACGTAATCTTTAAAATTGGTGATAAGAATATATTCACCAAATTGTTCTAATGGCATTCCAGTGTATCTAGGAAGCCAATTTTTTGCTATTTCTAATTTTGTATCCATCCATCATTATAACCATAGATGAATTTATGTAGAAAAAATAATTTTTAAGTTATTTAAACTGTTTGGTAGCGCTCGCAAAAATTAAATAAAAGGTCCCACCAAAAATTAAAACAGCAGAACATATATGAAATATTAAAGTCCATGAACCTGTAAGCTCAAGAATAAAGCCTGCAACTAATGGGCTTATTATTGCTGCTATCATACCAATACTTCCAGCGATACCAAAAAGCGTACCAGTATGATTTGGGCTTAGATCTGCATGATTTACACCAAAGCCTCCAGCGCCTATTCCACTAAATAAATTAGTAATACATAGCAAGATAACAATGAATATATGTGATTCTTGTAGTGGCACCATAAATAAACAAAAAGCAGCTCCAAAGAAACCTATTGTATTTACAGTTTTTCGAACCTTAATAACCTTATATCCATTTTTTATTAAGGAGTCAGCTAAATAACCTCCTGAAATAAGAGCTACTACCGAAACAATGCTTGGAATAAGAATCATTAATACAAAAGCAGATGAATCTAAACTCACTCCTAAACCATTAACAAACTTGGGTAAATAAGATAAAAAAGTAAATAAAGCCCAGTTATTACAAAATGTTGCAATAGAAATCGATAGAAAAGGAAGATTTCTTAACAAACTTGATAATGGAATTTTTGATCCGATTGAGTTAGCGGGTGCTTCATTTTTAATGAGTGTTAATTCCTCATATGTGATTTTTTTATCCTGATGAGGGTATGCGTAAATATATCTGTGCCAGAAAAAGAACCAAATTATGCCAAGCGCACCAAAAGAATAAAATACCCACTCCCATGAATAAGATGCAATTATTAGAGCTGAAATAATATAGGCAAATATTGTACCAATAGGTATACCACTATTCGTAATTGCTACAGCTCTAGTTCTTTCTTTGAATGGTATCCAATGGGCATACATAGAATGCCATGATGGAAAAGTTATCCCTTCTCCCAAGCCTATTAACACTCTTATAAAAAGCAACGCAAGAAAACCATTGTAAGAAAATACTGGGGTTAGTATTGTAAATAGTGACCATAATAATACCCCAATACCTAAAACTACCTTACCTCCATATTTATCAGCTAAAAATCCTCCAAGAGCCATTGAGATAAAATAACCAACATAAAAAATAGAAAAAATAATACCAACCTGAGCTTCGTTCCACCCAAACTGTTCTTGCATTGGAATGATGGCCACTGAGATATTTATACGATCAATGTAGCAAATAAAAACAGCCAGAAATGACATAAAGACCAGCTTAAATCTAGCAGGCATTATCATGATTTAAGAATAGATGGCATCAGAATTACATCTTAGCAGTAATTCTATCCATAGATATATAAGCTTAAATTGAAACTCGTAAGCCTTTATTTGCTCAAGTGTATTATTTTTGCTTTTTAAGCCTAGAGTCAAGTTTGTCTAAGGCTAAATTTCCAGGCGATCCCTCTGAATAATCTTTTGAATTAGATTGAGCGTAGCTTGATAAATCATCAGAATTTTTAATTAAATTATATGCATCTCTAAAAGGTTTTCCTTGAGCAACAAGAGCATAAACTTTATCAGTCATTTTCATCTCTTCATCAATATAAGCAATTGATTTTGACTTATTTACTTTAATGGAACCTATTAATTTTGGAAGAATATTTAATGATTTAAGGGAGATATCAAAGCTTGATATTAAACTTCTTTTTGTTAATTGAAGATCTCTTTGGTAACCACTTGGAAGCGAAAGAAGGTTCTCAAGTTCTGAAGCTTGACCTGCAAGTATGGAATAATTAGCTCTAAGAATTTCTATCACATCAGGATTATGTTTATTAGGCATAATAGAAGAGCCTGTTAAGTATGCTTTATCAATTTTGAGTAAATCAAATTCTTGAGATAGAAATAAACTCATATCCCAAGAAAACTTTCTTACATCCAGCATTGACTGTTTTAATGTATTTATTATTTGCATTTCATATTTACCTCTACTGTTTTGAATATACAAACTATTTATTTGGGTTCTCTTAAATCCTAGCTCTTTTGTTGTCAGCTTTCTGTCTAAGGGTAGTGCCACTCCATAACCAGCAGCGCTTCCAAGAGGGTTTGAGTCTATCCACTCTATAGTGCTATTTATTAAATCAACATTATCAATAAATGACTCAGCATAAGATGCAAACCAAAGACCCCATGAGGATGGCATTGCCCTTTGAAGATGGGTATAACCAGGCATTGGATTGTTTTCATGTTTTTTTGCCATTCTCAGCAAAACCCTTGCAATAGATTTATTAGATTTCTTGAAATCTATTAGATTTTTTTTAGCAAAAAGTCTCATTGCCACAAGAACTTGATCGTTTCTACTTCTACCTGTATGAACTTTTTTACCAAGCTCTCCAAGTTCTTTTGTTAAATAAAATTCAATAGCTGAATGGCAGTCTTCATATTTCTCAGTTAATTTAAAGGATTTATTTAAGAATTTTAGTCTTAACTCTTTTAACGATTTAATCAATTTAGCTAATTCATTTTTTTTTATAACGCCTATAGAGGCTAGACCTTTGATGTGAGCGATAGTTGCATCAATATCATATATAAAGATAGATTTATCTAGCTCAATGTCCTCACCAGCTAGAAATGATGCTATCTCATATGAAGACTCAACACCTTTTGTATTCCATATTTTTTTACTCATAATGTATCCCAGTTAATTCCTGTAAATTACATGCATAATTTAAATTTTGAATAGCCTGCGTTGCAGCTCCTTTAAGAAGATTGTCCAAGGTGCAACATACAACTAATTCTAATCCGCTCTCATCTATATCAAATCCACCAATATTAACAAAATGGCTATTTGATATTTCGTTAATCATTGGTATCTCTTTGCTAATTTTTATTAGCTTATAGTTCTGATAATAGTCTTTATAAATATCATATATTTCAAAATTTGTATGCTTGGTCTTCAGCTTAATGTGTGAGGTGATAAGAATACCTCTAAAAAAATTTCCAACGTGAGGGCTGAATGCAAGATCATTATAGCAGTGGCTTCTAACTTCATCTTCGTGCAGATGCCCTGAAAGAGAATAAGGCATAATATTATCTTTTAAATTCTCTGGATTATTTTTTTCATTAGGAGTTGCACCAGCTCCACTGTATCCTGAAATGCCCATACTGCTGACTTTTCCACTAATGATATTTTTAATTGGAAATAAAGAAAACTGAATTGCAGATGCATAGCATCCAGGATTACTAATTCTATTTTTTTTTGCTGGTTTGCAAATTTCAGGAATGCTATATGTCCAATTATCACTAAATCTATAGTCAGCGCTTAAATCAATAATGATCATATTTGAATTGTATTCTTCAATTTTTTTTACATACTCATGAGATTTATTATTAGGAAGAGCCATGATTGCAATATCTATATCTGATAGATCAATCATTTCTGGTTCATCTAGGTAGCTATATTCCAAATTTGATAATTTTGTATACTCTTTAATGCTTTCACCTGCTGCATTTTTGGAAAATACTTTAGATAAGATAAAGTTGGGATGGTTATTTAAAATGGCAATTATCTCTTGACCCACATAACCTCTGCCACCTAACAAAGCAATATTATATTTATTATTCATAATTAATAGTTGCAGGTTGTTTTGCTGCATAATCAATACACTTAGTTAATTTATTAAGATCATTTATTCCTATCCAAAAAATACTCCATTCATCATATTTTTGAAATCCATCACACACGTCTTTATAAAAATTATTTATCGCATTATTTGTTCTCGATCTCCAGAAAACTTGCTTGTGATCTGATAGCATTTTATTCCACATTGCATTACCTAGACCCTCACCTCTTGCAGAGTTAATAACTGCAAACTTATCCATATAGGCAATGTTTTGATCATGAGAAATCACTATCGAAGCTCTATTACATGAACTAAGATAAAATTCTTTTTTATTATTCTCAAAGTATCTATTTATCAATTTTCCCTTGAAAGAGGATTCAAGAATTGATGTTATTGTTGTCTCCTGCTCGTGATCAAGGTTTTGATATTTATCTATTTGATGGCCGGCTTTGACTAATGTTCCAAATCCGGCATCAGTAAAAAGCTCTCTATTTAGATGAAGTGGCTTGGTAATTGATACAGAACTATGGCTTGGTAAAATATCTAAAAGTAACTTTATCTGCTGAAGCTTAAGCTTCATTCCAGAATGAAGCCAATCTTCATTCATTAATCTGTCGTAATCATCTTTAATATTAATATTTGATATTAACTTATTTGTTTCATCAAAAATTCCTCCGATCTCACTTAGAAAGATTACTTTATCTGGTGTGATTTCTTGCGCTAGGGCGAGTGTGGCTTTATCACCATTTATATTAACTAGTTGTTTATCCTCTGTATGTCCTACTGGTGCAACGACTGGAATTCCTCCAGAGTTAATAATTTCTTTTATTTCATCAGTGTTTGTTTCTTTTATCTCTCCTACAAAACCAAGCTCTTTATTATCAATATTGCATTTAAATAAATTTCCAATAACTGGAATAGCATTAACACCTTTATCAATAAGTGCAGATATAATTTTTTTGTTCTCACCGCTAAATACTTTGAAGGCAACATCTAGAACTTCTTTTGATGTAACCCTTTGCCCGTCTTTAAAAGAGAACGAAATATTTTTTCTTTTAAGCTCTTCAGATAACTTTGGTCCTCCTCCGTGAATAATAATTGGCTTTAATCCAACTTCATTTAAAAAAGCTAAAGAAGATACTAGATTATTAAGATCATTTTGAATAACTGCCCCACCAACTTTGATTACAGCAAATCTATAATCGTCAGATGAAAACCTATTCAAATATTTTCTAATTTCCTTCTCACTACTCATTCCGCTGAGAAGTTTTAGGATAGTATCTTTTTTATAACTTTTGTTCATATTACTTTTTATTAACTTCTGTCCATGTAGAAGTACTTTTTCCTAAAAGCTTAATAAATCCAGCTGATTCTTCTACGCCCCATGATGCTGATTGAGCATAAATAGCATCCTTGCTAATTAAAATTTTCTTTGCGTCAACACAGACAGCGTCAGCCCTTCCAGGGCTAAGTAATACTGTAACTTTTCCACTCACTGGTTTTTGAATATCCTCAAGAAAAGTTTCAAGATTTCTAGCGAGTGGATCAAAATAAAAACCACCATATACAAGCTCAACCCATTTTTTACCAACTGTAGGTTTAAAGAAGTTTTGTTTATCTGTAAAAATAGATTCCTCTAAGGCTCTATGCGCTTTTTGTAATATTGATATTCCAGGAGATTCAAAAAGAAATCTTCCCTTGATTCCTATAATAGTGTCACCAGCAAAAATTTCTCTGCCTATTCCATACTTGCCACCAATTTTATTTAACATTCTTAATAAATCTGCACCTTTTATGGGTTTACCATCTATTTTTTTAGCTTCGCCTTTTGCAAACTCAATAGTTATTTTCTTAGTTTTAGTAGGATATTTATCTGGAGTGCTACACAAGATATAGCTTTCCTTTGATGGTTCTTTCCAATCATCAATCTCTGAACCTGAGACTGTAGCACCCATCAAGTTTTCATTAATACTGTATTTAGTATGCAAAGAGGAAACTTTAAAGCCTCTCTCAGTTAAATATTTCTTCTCATAACCTCTTACATCAGAAACTTTATTTTGAATTTCTCTTATAGGTGTAATTATTTTGTAATTTCCAAATGCTTGAATTGATAAATCAAATCTTACTTGATCATTCCCCATACCAGTACAGCCATGAGATATATATTTAGTATTCAGTTTTTTGCAAAGCTTGATAGCTTCAGAGACAATTAAATATCTATCAGAGCAAAGCGCAGGATACTTATCCTGATAGTTTGATCCAGACCAGATAAGAGGTTTTATAATTTGATTCCAAAGTTTAAGTTCAACATTTACGTTTAAATGTTTTTTAGCACCAAGTTCTAATGCTCTATTTGATATTTTCTTTTCCTCATTGGTTGCGGTGCCTCCTGTATTAACAAAAATTGTATAAACTTCGAACCCTTGTTCTATTAAGTATGGGACACAAAAACTTGTATCCAAGCCGCCTGAAAATGCACAAACAATTTTTTTCATTTTTAATTATCCTTTAGTAATTTAGTTAGTAATGATTTTTGAACATGAATCCTGTTACCAGCCTCTTGAATGGCAACACAAGAATCTGAATCCATAACCTCATCTGTTGCTTTAATATTTCTTCTTAAGGGCAAGCAATGACTAAACAAAGCATTATTAGTCATATCCATTTTTCTTTTATCAATAATAAAATGCTTAAATTTATCTCTAATAATTTTTTCCTCTTCTGGTTTGCCATAATATTTTAGAGAACCCCAGCTTTTTGCATAAACAATATTGGCATTTGCATACCCGTAATCAATATCATGGGTAATCTCAAAACTTGTGTTATTTTGATCACAATTATGCTGAGCTTGATTGATATAGCTTTCATGCAAAATATAATCCTCAGTTGGACAAAGTAACTTCACATTCATACCAAATTTACTTGCTATCATTAATGATGAATTAGCAACTGCTGTATTTAATGGTTTAGGATGATATGTCCAAGTTAATAGATAATCTTTACCTTTTAGATCTCCTAATTTTTCTTGCATTGTTAGTATGTGCGCCAATTCTTGGCAAGGATGGGTAATAGTCTCCATGTTAACAACAGGTACTGATGCGTATTTAGCAAAACTATTAATTACATGATCTGTTAAGTCTTCTTCTAGATTTATAAATTTTGGAAATGCTCTAATGGCTATTAAATCACAATATTCAGAAAGCACCTTTGCAACTTCTATAATATGTTCTTCTGAATCCTCGTCCATGATGGCATTTGGCTTGAATTCTATTGGCCAGGCATCTTTTCCTGGATGAAGAACAACAGCATATCCGCCTAACTCTTGAATACCTAGCTCAAAACTTGTCCTTGTTCTCATAGAAGGATTAAAAAACAATAATGCAACTGATTTATTTTTTAATGTATTTTGAAACTTGTTAACTTTAAGATCTTTTGCATAATCTAAAATGTCTTGAAGTTCATTTTTTGTCCAATCTTTTGTTGATATAAAATTTTTCATAATTCACTTTCTTTAAAATAAAAAAAACCCAGCAAAAGCTGGGTCTAATTCACAATAGGAAAGATCCAGCTATATTGCTGGAGCCCGTCTTTCTTGTGTTAAATAGTTATTCATCGGTGATAAGTATATATATAAATTTAATTTTGTAAACTTGTGAGCTGACATGAAAACTATTCTCCTCCGCCACCAGCATCTCCGCCACCAGTCATCACCATGCCTGAATCTCCTGATTGAGGATAAGCTAATGATATCGATGACAAGTATGATGTGCCATTTCCCAATGAAGCTGAAATCTCTTTTAAGTTTATGGATTCAGAAATTTTGGGATAGGGGCTTACATCACCAGATTCTTTATTCACTTTAAGAGCGTCTTTTTTTGAAATTAGAAAAACACTATCAGATATAATCATTAAACCATAAGCCTTAAACATAGATTTTTCAAACTTTTTGCGAAACATTAGTTCACCATTGTTAAGTGAAAGTTTCGCAACTTCTTTTGAAGACGGCATATAGTATAAATAGTTATCAAGCATTAACGGAACAAAGGGATGTGATGCATTACAAATATCCTTAGTTTCATATGACCATAAAAGTTTTCCATTATCCTCCAAAAAACAATGAATCATACCTTTGCCTGTAAATGATGTATTGCTGTAAACCAATAAATAATCATTTATTTGTGCTATAGAACTGGGGGTGTATTTATCCTCAAGTTTTCCGATCCAAATAGAATTGTTTGATGTAATATCAAATTTTGCTATTGAGCCTTTTTTTCCAAATATAGCTATTTTTTTCATTGTAAATAGTATACATGGTAGGGATGGAGGGAGTCGAACCCCCACGCCTTGCGGCACTTGGTTCTAAGCCAAGCGTGTCTACCAGTTCCACCACATCCCCGGATTGAAGCATTATATAGATTATTATTATGTTATGGAAAGATTAATTTACAAATTATAGTCAAGTTGATTTTTTCTAGTTTTCTGCAGCAGATATAAACTAATTGCCATAATAGCTCCCATGATAGTACTTGCAATGGCTATGGTTGTGTAACCATCATAGATAAAACTAAAAAGCTTAGAAACCAACATCACCGCTATTATATATAAGCATATAGAGCCTACTTGAACTTTTGATGATGAATATAAAAATCTCATAGAAAAATATCCAATAGCCGCAACAAAACCAGCATATGTTCTTGCAAAATGGGCCTCTTGAATAGTTTCTGCAACTATCGGCATAAAGATAGTATTAACATCAGGTGATAATATTGTTGCTATGCCTGCAACCAAACATAAAACTGAAATGCAAAAAATAAAGATTTTTACCAAAATCATAGAACACCTAGCATATATAAGGCTAAAAAGAATGACAAGACTCCTACACCCATCCAAATGTACATTTCTTTATAATTTTTAAACTTATATGAATTTATCGCAAGGAAGCAGCAAAAAATAGGAGCCACTACCAAAACCCCGTAACCAACCAAAATAGCTAAAGGAATAAATGCTAATAAAAGAAAAATTTGTAAAAATGTTCTATTCATAATGTTTTAAAGCTAACATTTATAATGATATTGTCAATTTAGAATATCTACTACTTCAGTTTCTTGATTCATTATTGATATTTCTGTTTGTATTTCTAGAATCGATTGATTGAGTTGTTTTTTATAATTATTTAAAGCCTGGACAGAGTCATCCAAAAGCATTAATTGAGTTTCTAATGATTTCAGTTTAATTTTCATGATTTTTAATTCTGATAGTGATGCACTATTTTCATCACTAAAAGAGGTATTAGCATCTATATTTTTTTTATACTCTAATAGCAATTGATTTATATCTTCGATTGATTTTTCAAGATCATTATTAGAAGCGGTGAGCTTTGAAATATTTACTTTATTTCTTTTATTACTTAAATCCCATAGCTTCCTTATTTCTTTGTCTAAAAATTGTATTGAAGAAGATATATCAGTAAGTGAATCATTATTAATTTCATCAGCAATGTTCATTTGTTCTTCAATAATAGCGAGTCTATCTTCTGAGGATATAATTTTTGAACCAATAGACTTAGAAATATAATTTTGCCAAATAGCTAAACTTAATATACTCATAAACAATAGAACGTATAAAAAGCCTCTAAATAGGCCTCCAGAATTATTTTTCTTTAAATATGCTGGAGATGTTTTGTCTGGTCTGATATCTTTATTCATTAAAAGTAATATTAAAAATTAACATACAATATATTTTACAATAACTAAAAAGAGTATATATGAATTTAGATTTTTCAGATGATCAAAAGTTTCTTCAAAACGAGGCTAGAAAATTTCTTGAAAAAGAAGAAAGTATTAAAAGAAGTAGAGAAATCTTAGATCAATCCAGTTCTCTAGATACTGACCTTTGGCAAAAAATAGTTGCATTGGGTTGGACAGGTATTAGAATTCCTGAGAATTTTGATGGGCTTGGACTTGGTCATCTAGAATTATGTGTAATTGCAGAGGAATTAGGTAGATTTCTGGCTCCTGTACCATTTTCATCTTCTGTATATTTGTTTACAGAAGCAGTCATTAAATATGGAAGTGAAGAACTTAAAAAAGATATCTTGCCAAAACTTGTCAGCGGAGAGATCGTTGGCACACTTGCAGTTACAGAAGATTTTATGGCTCCATCTTCCTCTAATATTAAGACTGAGGTTTTAAATAATAAAATTACTGGTAAAAAAATTGCGGTACCTGATGCAGGCATTGCAACTCATTCTATTATTGTATGTAAATCGTCTAACGGAATTGATTTGAGGCTAATAGATCATAAAGATAAAAGTTTAAATATTTTGAAGCAAGATACTGTAGATGGAAGTAGAGGTCACTTCTGTATTGAGTTAAAGAATACTCCGAGTATTTTAGTTGGTGATGAGGGTAATGGTTGGGATTTGTATGAATCAATAATTAATCAAGCTGCTGTATTGTTTAGTTTTGAACAAGTAGGAGGATCTCAAGCCACACTTGATATGGCTGTAAACTATGCAAAAGAGAGGTATGCATTTGGAAAACCAATTGGTTCTTTTCAAGGAGTTAAACATAAGTTAGCAGATATGTATGTTGCAATAACTTTAGCGGAATCGAATTCATATTATGCTGCTTGGGCTTTATCTTCTGAATCTTCAGACCTTCCTGTTGCTGCTGCAACAGCCAGAGTGAGTGCTACAAAAGCATTTCAATTATGCTCAAAAGAAAACATACAGACTCATGGTGGTAATGGTTTTACTTGGGAGTATGACTGTCATCTTTTCTATAAAAGATCTAAATTACTTTCATTAAATATTGGCTCACTTTCAAACTGGAAAGAAAAGCTTGTTTCAAATTTAGAAAAATCAAACATTAACTAGAGGAAAGAATGGACTTTAAAGACAATCAAGAACAAGCAAATTTTAGAAAAAAATGTCGAGAATGGTTAGAAAAAAATGCAAAACCTAAGACAGGCGTGGAGAAAAATGAATTTGCAAATATAAACTACCTTCAGGCTGCTAAAGACTGGCAGAAAAAAAAATATGATGCTGGTTGGGCTATGCTGCACTGGCCAAAAGAATATGGAGGAATTGCTGCTTCTGCAATAGAGAGAATTATATGGTCCGAAGAGGAATCTAAATTTGATGTTCCAAGAGGAATATTTGAAATTGGATTAGGAATGTGTGGTCCTGTGATGATGGAATATGCTTCAGAAAATCAAAAAGCAAGATATTTACCGCCAATGGCTGAAGGAAAGGAGATATGGTGTCAATTATTCTCTGAACCATCAGCTGGATCTGATGTAGCAGGATTAAGAAGTAAGGCTGTTCAAGATGGAGATAATTGGATTATAAACGGTCAAAAAGTATGGACTTCTGGAGCACATTTTTCTGATTATGGTATTTTAGTCGTTAGGCATGATGCTAGTCTTGAAAAACATAAAGGCATGACTTTCTTTTTTATAGATATGAAATCTCCTGGCATAGAAGTTAAACCAATAAAGCAAATAACTGGTGGCTCTAGCTTTAATGAAGTTTATTTCAATGATGTTGTAGTTCCAGATTCACAAAGATTAGGTGAAATAGGTGATGGATGGAAAGTTGCTATTACTACTCTTATGAATGAACGACTTGCTGTTGGTGATGCTAATGGTGCTGATGTTGAAGACGCTTTTAGATGGGCTAAAAGTCAAGATGATTTAGGTGAGCCTTTAATCAATAATAAATCTGTAAGATCTTCTATAGCAGACTGGTATTGTGAAGCTAATGGATTGAAGAATACTAAGCTAAGGACAATGTCCGCACTGTCAAAAGGAGAAACTCCTGGACCAGAGGCCTCAATTACAAAAATAGTTAGTGCAAATAAACTTCAGGACATTGGTAATTTTGGAATGGATTCATTGGATATGTCAGGTATGCTTAAAACTGATGATCCAGAAATTCAAAGCTTTCAAAATGCTTGGTTAGGGGCTCCTGGCTTAAGAATTGCTGGAGGAACTGATGAAATCCTGAAAAATATTATTGCTGAAAGAGTTCTTGGCTTACCTCAAGACGCTAGAGCAGATAAAGGTATGCCTTATAAAGACATACCAACTGGTAAAGCTTAAGACTTTAATTGAGGAAACAAAATAACATCTCTAATTGATGTTTTATTTGTAATTAGCATAACCAACCTATCTATACCAATGCCTACTCCTACAGCAGGCGGCATACCATGCTCTAATGCTGTTACATAATCTTCATCGAATGACATAGCCTCTTTGTCTCCAGTATCCTTAGCCTTAACTTGGTCTCTAAATCTTTCTGCCTGGTCATCAGGATCGTTTAATTCACAAAACCCATTAGCAATTTCTTTACCGCCAATAAATAACTCAAACCTATCTGCTATATCTGGATTTTCGTTATTTCTTCTAGATAAAGGTGATACCTCAACTGGGTAGCCAATAACAAAAGTTGGTTGAATTAATTTTTCTTCGACGCTTGATTCAAATAACTCAAGCAGCTCTTTGCCACCCATTTTATTTAAATCATCTTTATTTAATGAAGGGTTATACTCTAAAACTAAATCTAATAAAGAAGCTTTTTTAAAGTTTGATAAATCTAACTCATCTTCTCCCCAGGTGATAGCCAAGGATTGATTAATTTCTTCACATGATTTTTTAATCATATTTTCAGTAAATTCAATTGTATTATCAAGAGTTGTATATGCTTCATAGTATTCAAGCATAGTAAATTCAGGATTGTGTTTAGTAGAAAGACCTTCATTTCTAAAACTTCTATTTATTTCAAAAACTCTTTCAAAGCCACCAACTAAAAGTCTTTTGAGGTAGAGCTCTGGAGCAATTCTTAAAAAAAGCTCTCTATCTAATGAGTTATGATGAGTTACAAAAGGTCTTGCTACAGCTCCTCCAGGAATTGGATGCATCATGGGTGTTTCCACTTCTACAAAATTTCTTTGTTTTAAAGAATTTCTTACAGATTCGATTACTTTTGTTCTATTTAAAAATACTTCCTTTTGCTCTTCATTACTCATTAAGTCTAAATATCTTTGTCTATATCTTGTTTCTATATCAGACAATCCTTTAAACTTGTCAGGCATTGGTCGAATGGATTTTGTAATTAAAGTTACCTCATCAGCTTCTATGGTTAATTCATCGGTCTTAGTTTTAAACAACTTACCCTTTACACCAATAATATCTCCAAGATCCCATGTCTTAAAATCTTCATACAAATCAATATCGATGGTATTTTTACTAACATATATCTGAATGTCTCCACTAGAATCTCTAACAGTAGCAAAGCTAGCATTGCCCATCACTCTCATAAGAACGACTCTTCCTGCAACAGAAATACCTGTAATATTCTTTTTTTCTAATTCTTCTTTAGAAAAAGAGTCATTTTCTTCATGTAAAGATTTTGCGTAATGATCTTTTAAGAAATCATTAACATAGGCTTTATTTTTATCTCTAAGAATTTGAAGTTTTTTTCTTCTTTCTTCAATAATTCCTTCTTCGCCACCAATATTTTCTTCAGACATCTAAACTCCTGCTTTTAGACTAGTTTTCATAAATTCATCAAGATCACCATTTAGAACTGCAGCTGTATTTCCAGTCTCATAACCGGTTCTTAAGTCTTTTATTCTAGATTGATCTAAAACATATGACCTAATTTGACTGCCCCACCCTATATCTGATTTACTTTCTTCAAGTTCTTGTCTTTCTTCATTCTGTTTCTGTAATTCTAACTCGTATAATTTAGATTTTAATTGTTTAAGTGCATTTTCTTTATTTTTATGTTGAGATCTATCGCTCTGACACTGAGCAACAACACCAGTTGGAGTATGAGTAAGTCTTACTGCTGAATCAGTCTTATTAACATGCTGCCCCCCTGCGCCAGAAGCTCTATAAGTATCGACTCTTATGTCAGCATTATTTATATTAATTTCTATAGAATCATCAACTTCTGGTGAAATAAAGACTGAGGCAAATGAGGTATGTCTTCTACTTCCTGAATCAAAAGGTGATTTTCTAACCAATCTATGAATCCCTGTTTCTGTTCTAAGCCATCCATAAGAATATTCTCCACTAACATGAAGAGTTGCAGATTTAATCCCAGCAACCTCGCCATGCGATATTTCAGTTAGATCTACTTCAAAACCTCTACTTTCCGACCATTTTGAGTACATCCTTAAAAGCATTTCTGCCCAATCCTGAGCTTCTGTTCCACCAGACCCAGATTGAATCTCTATATAGGCAGATGCAGGATCCATTTTATTAGTAAACATTTTGCTAAATTCAAGCTCAGATACTAATTTTTCCATCTCATAAAAACTTTCAATGATTTCTTTTATAGATGCCTCATCCCCTTCTTCTTCTGCTATATCTATAAAAATCAATCCATCTGAAACTTTTTCTTCAGCAGATTGAAAAGATGCTAATGATTTTTCTAATGCAGTTTTTTCTTTACTTATTTTTTGTGATAACTCTAAATCTGACCAAACCTCTTGCTTTGAAAGGTCTCCTTCAATTTGTTTTAGGCGATTTTCTTTTGATGAAACATCAAAAACTCCCTCTCTAATTTCATCTAAACGAAGCTTTAGGTCATTGAGACCGGATTTTAATTCGCCTGAATCCATATTAAGAATTATTCTTTGCTATGAAATCAAAAATTAAATCTTTTGATGCCGGGAAGTTATAGGCTCTTTCTTCATTATCAAATATTACGGAAAGACTATTAGGTATGTCTTCTAATGTTAAATTAGCATTTTTTATTACTTCAGGGAATTTAGCTGGATGAGCTGTTGATAAAATAATAGTTTTACCTTGAATGTCTGGTGATATTTTTTCAACTGCCTCAGATGCTACCGCTGTATGAGGATCAATAAGATAATTAAACTTTTTAAAGGTGTGCTTCATTGCCTCTATTGTTGAAATATCATCAACACAGTAACTTAAAAAGATATCTTTAGATTTGTTCCACATATTTTCTTCAAGCTTAATTGGTGATACTGGAAAATTTTTATAGAAATCTGCGCACAGATTTGAATCTCTTTCTGCATAAAAGTCATAAACTAATCTCTCAAAATTACTAGCAATGCTTATGTCCATACTTGGCGAAATGGTTTCGCGAACTTTTGTTTTTGAATAATCATTATCAGAAAAAAATCTATGCAAAATATTATTTTCATTTACCGCTACTAAAATTTTATTTAATGGCATTCCCATTTTATGGGCAGAATAACAAGCAAATACGTTACCAAAATTTCCTGTGGGAACAGAGAAATTTAGAGGCTCATTATAATTTGTAATTTTCAAAGAAGCATAAAAATAATAACAAATTTGGCCTATTATTCTTACCCAATTGATAGAATTTACAGCCAATAAAAATTGATCGTCTTTTAAAAAACTTCTTTCACTGAATGCCTCTTTTACAATTGCCTGGCAATCATCAAATGAACCATTGACTCTTAGTGTAAAAACATTCGGACTATCGACTGTAGTCATTTGTCTTCGCTGCACCTCAGACATATTGCCATCGGGCAGTAATATGAAGCTTTTGATAGAATTAAATCTTTTACATGCATCTATTGCGGCAGAGCCAGTATCTCCTGAAGTGGCACCAAGAACTACTGCAGTTTTATTTTGTCTTTTAAGAGACTGATGAAAAAAAGCTGCTGCCAACTGAAGGCCAAAATCTTTAAATGCAGCTGTTGGACCATGAAAAAGTTCTAAAACATATTTTGAATCATCTAATTGATGAATTTCGGCAAGGTTATCTTTTCCAAAGTCATGCCATGTTTTATCTAATATATTTAAAACTTCGTCATCTGAAAAGGATGATTTTGTAAAAAGTGGAACGATATATTTTGCAACATCTAAAAATGAGTTTAATGATTTTAAATGCTCTAAATCAACTTGTGGCCAGGTATCTGGCATGAATAATCCACCGTCATTAGCCAAACCTTGCATAAGAACTTCTTCGAAAGTACGTCCAGAATCATTACCTCTTGTACTGTGAAATAGCATATTTATTCAGCTTCGATTCTTATAGATCTTATTGCTTTTACAGAATCTAAATTTAAAAGCTCTTTACTTAATAAAGAGTGATCCGCTTCTTTAAAGGGATCAGTTATTAAAATAATAGGAACACTTTCACCATTCAGCTCTTCTTTTTGCACAATTGATTCAATACCTACTCCTCTTGATGCAAGAAGAGATGTTATGGAAGCCATAACTCCTGGAATATCTAATGCCTCAATATAAAAATAATATTGAAAAATGAGTTCAGAAAAATCTGACATAGGTGGATTTATTTTATTAATTACCTCAGAACTACCTACATCTACTGAAGAGTATAGATGAACTAAATCTGATATAAGGCCTGATGCTGTTGATTCCTGGCCTGCTCCTGACCCTGCTATATGTATTTTTCCTATCAAATCAGTATCAATTTCCATACCATTTCTTACACCTTTTAAGTTAGCTAAATGAGAATTAAGATTTATCAATGCTGGATGAGCTCTTATCTCAACTCTACCATTATCTATTTTTGCCACTGCAAGATGTTTTACTGTATATCCCATATCCATAGCATAGTGAAAATCACTCTTATCTATATTAGTAATGCCTTCAATATGAAAATCTAATGGAGGCAATGAGGTTCCAAAAGCCAAAGAAGACAAAATGCCAATTTTATGAGCTGCATCCATTCCTTCTATATCAAAAGTAGGATCAGGTTCTGCATAGCCCTCTTCTTGAGCAAGCTTTAATGTTGAGTCAAAATCCCCACCCTCTTCCATATTTGAAAGAATAAAATTAGAGGTTCCGTTTAACATTCCAGAAATCTTAGAAACTTTATTTGCAGCTAGTTCCTCTTTTAATAATTTAATTATTGGTGTTCCTGCGCATACTGATGATTCATATAACACTCTTACTCCATGATCTCTAGCAGACTGAAAAATCTCATCTCCATGATGGTAGATAACTGCTTTGTTAGCAGTAACAACATGTTTTTTATTATTTATTGCCTTTAAAATAAGCTCTCTTGCAACCTCAACACCACCTATAAGCTCAACAACAACATCGATATCATGATCTAATACTGCAAAAATATCTCTTTCTATTAAAGTTTTACCAGGATCGCATTTAGGGTTATCTCTTCTTGCGCCTATAACTTCAATTGAAAAATTAGCACCAGAGTTTAATTTAATAGCTTCAGCATTTTCATTAGCAGCTCTAAATAAACCTGTAGCAACATTTCCCCACCCACAAATACCAACTTTAAGAATTTTCATTATATTTCCATAGATAAAAAGTTTTTAATACCTCGTATTGCTTGTCTTGTTCTATGCTCATTTTCAATTAAAGAAAATCTTACATATTCATCTCCATCCATACCAAAACCTGCGCCTGGAGATACGGCAACTTGAGCATGTTCAATAAGTAATTTACTGAATTCAAGAGAACCAAGCTTTAAATACTTCTCAGGAATCTTTGCCCAAACAAACATTGTAGCAAGTGGTTTTTTAACATCCCAGCCAATTCTATTCAAACCATCACATAATTCATTTCTTCTGCTTTCATACATAGAGC
>ENA-OREM01000529-OREM01000529.1-marine-metagenome-genome-assembly--contig:-NODE-529-length-25981-cov-16.830760_pt1 | contig 25981 bp, 27 predicted proteins | sample MGYA00248623_ERZ508561 | MGnify/ENA primary metagenome ERZ508561 (study PRJEB26227, sample SAMN06264494) | marine metagenome | isolation source: Columbia River Estuary | place: USA:Columbia River...
AAGGTAACCAAGGTCCAGAAGGTCCTTCTGGATTAACGGGTAATCAAGGTGCTCAAGGTACACAAGGTGCTCAAGGTCTTAAAGGAGATCAAGGCCTTAAAGGAGATCAAGGTTTAAAGGGTGATCAAGGTATTCAAGGTGACCAAGGTATTCAAGGTGACCAAGGTACACAAGGTAACCAAGGTCCAGAAGGTCCTTCTGGATTAACGGGTAATCAAGGTGCTCAAGGTACACAAGGTGCTCAAGGTACTCAAGGTGCACAGGGTGCACAGGGTAATCAAGGTAATCAAGGTCTTAAAGGAGATCAAGGTGTACAAGGTAACCAAGGTCTAAAAGGTGATCAAGGTGCTCAAGGTAATCAAGGTAATCAAGGTCTTAAGGGAGATCAGGGTATTCAAGGTGACCAAGGTACTCAAGGTAATCAAGGTCCAGAAGGTCCTTCTGGATTAACGGGTAATCAAGGTACACAAGGTGCTCAAGGTACACAAGGTGCTCAAGGTACACAAGGTCTTAAAGGTGATCAAGGTGTACAAGGTAATCAAGGTACACAAGGTAATCAAGGTGCACAAGGTAATCAGGGTCTTAAAGGAGATCAAGGTTTAAAGGGTGATCAAGGCCTTAAAGGAGATCAAGGTATTCAAGGTGCTCAAGGTGCACAAGGTAATCAAGGTCCAGAAGGTCCTTCTGGATTAACAGGTAATCAAGGTGCACAAGGTAATCAAGGTGCACAGGGTGCTCAAGGTAACCAGGGTGCTCAAGGTGCACAGGGTAATCAAGGTAACCAAGGTCTAAAAGGTGACCAAGGTGTACAAGGTAACCAAGGTTCTCAGGGTAACCAGGGCAATCAAGGTCTAAAAGGTGATCAAGGTTTCCAAGGTTTTCAAGGTATTAAAGGTGAGACAGGATTTTCATCTGGTAGAATCTATTACTTTAATGATTCAATTATTGAAATTCCACCAGACCAAGAACAATTATCTCCAGTACCGACTGGAGGCGCACAAAGGTCTGAATCTGTTATTGCTTTACAAAATACAGATACTTATTTAGGTTCTTATATTTCAGTACCATTTGACTTTACAGTTATTCCAGGTGGTGTACAAAGATTCTTCTTATGGTTTACTAAAAATTCAATTAATGATCATGTTGAAGGATATGTTGAATTAAATCTTTGTGATAACGCTGGTAATTTAGTTGCTTCAGCGGGAATTTCACAACCAATTAATATTGAATGGGATACTAATAACGTTACACCTGTTCAACTTCAAACTGACGTAACATTCGCTACTCAATCTGTTCCATTAGGTTATAGAATGAGAGCAGATATTTATATTAGAAATAATGATAATCAAGATCATACTATTACTTTTTACACTGAAGGTGCATCTCATTATTCATATGTAATTACAACAGTTGCACCAACCGAAGGACCTGCTGGTCCACAGGGAGATCAAGGTACTCAAGGTACACAAGGTGCACAGGGTAATCAAGGTAATCAAGGTTTAAAAGGTGATCAAGGTGCACAAGGTACACAGGGTAACCAAGGTAGCCAAGGTAACCAAGGTCTTAAAGGTGACCAAGGCTTCCAAGGAGAAAGAGGTGCTCAAGGTAACCAAGGTGCTCAAGGTGCACAAGGTGCTCAAGGTAATCAAGGTCTTAAAGGTGATCAAGGTGCTCAAGGTGCCCAAGGTTTAAAAGGAGATCAAGGTTTCCAAGGTATTAAAGGTGATCAAGGAGCACAGGGTGCTCAAGGTAATCAAGGTCTTAAAGGTGATCAAGGTGCACAAGGTACTCAAGGTACTCAAGGTAATCAGGGTTTAAAAGGAGATCAAGGTTTTCAAGGCGAAAGAGGTGCTCAAGGTAACCAAGGTGCTCAGGGTGCTCAGGGTAATCAGGGTCTAAAAGGTGATCAAGGTTTTAAAGGTGATCAAGGTGCACAAGGTAATCAAGGTAATCAAGGTAATCAGGGTGTTAAAGGCGATCAAGGTGCTCAAGGTACACAAGGTGATCAAGGTGCTAGAGGTGCGCAAGGTAACCAGGGTGCTCAGGGTAATCAAGGTAATCAGGGTAATCAGGGTAATCAGGGTCTAAAAGGTGATCAAGGTTTTAAAGGTGATCAAGGTGATCAAGGTGCTCAGGGTAATCAAGGTAATCAGGGTAATCAAGGTAATCAAGGTCTAAAAGGTGATCAAGGTGCTCAGGGTAATCAAGGTAATCAGGGTAATCAAGGTAACCAGGGTGTTAAAGGTGATCAAGGTGCACAAGGTGCACAAGGTAACCAAGGTAACCAAGGTGTTAAGGGTGATCAAGGAGCTCAAGGTGCACAAGGTAACCAGGGTACTAGAGGTGCACAGGGTAACCAAGGTGCTCAAGGTAATCAAGGTAATCAAGGTCTTAAAGGAGATCAAGGTGCTCAAGGTGCTCAAGGTAACCAGGGCCTTAAAGGTGATCAAGGAACACAAGGTGCTCAGGGTAATCAAGGTCTTAAAGGTGATCAAGGTCTTAAAGGTGATCAAGGTCTTAAAGGTGATCAAGGTTTCCAAGGTGCTAGAGGTTTCCAAGGTTATCAGGGTACAAGCGGTATAAATGGTATTGGAGCATGTTATGATTATTTAGTATTAAATCCAGTTGCACAAGCAGATCCAGTGGATCCGTTCAATACAACAAATGCATTTGTATGGGTACCTACTGGATATCAATATGATGTGTTAGTTGGTTTAGTTTCTTCATATGGATATGGAACAAGTACACCTGAGCCTGTTGATTATCAAATCATTGAAACGGATTCAGCTGGTACAGTTACCAGTGTATGGATGTATACTCACCTTGCTGGTCAACAAACATATACTCAAAGTATGTCTATTTCTATTAATTCGAATAGATATTACAGTATTCAACACTTAGCAGGTACACAAGATGGTGCAACAGGTTTAACAGTTACATTAACTCTTGCAGATAATAGTTGTTTAGTTTAAAATTAAAGTATAGAAATGTTAAATAGCGGAGGACACTTTACATCGCGTAGATCTTTATTGACGGTTTTTTTACCTACCAGTGGAGGTGCACCTATGACTTCAGGCACGAGTTCAAATGGAATTCCATTACCTGTGACAAGGTTGGTTGGCGAAATTAAACTTTCATCAACTCAATATGCACATCCCTATTATGCCTGTCAAGCTAGTCCCGCTACAACCACCTATTATATTAATGCGGCGGGAGGTTTAACTGCAGGTGATTTCATCTATAATACTGTTGAATTAAACACTAAGAAATATACTTCAAATCCTCTTAGTGGTTCGAACGTATTATATTTAGAGAATTATGATGGTAAAATCTATGCAGTTGATTTTAATACAAATGGTAGTATTAAAACAGTATACGATTGTTTAACTGTAACTGCACCGACGCCAACATATACTATTACTCCTAACGTAACTCTAATTAACGAAAGTGGTACAACTTTACCAGTTTCAGTTACATACACAATTACAACACAATGGGTTCCTAATGGTACTACACTATATTGGTCAAATAATCCAACCTTTCCGGCCGCTAGTGGTGGAACAAGTATTAACGATATTTTAGGACAGGTGATGTCAGGTTCAGTTACTATCAACAACAATACTGCTTCATTTACTTTGACCGCAGCAGCTGATATGTTTTCAGAATATGCACAAGAACAGATTAGAATTAATTTAAGAACTGGAAGTACAAGTGGTACTATTGTTGCTACGGCAACGGATGTTTATGTCAATGACACTTCACAAGATCCTTACATTACTGTGACATCTAATGTTGCTTCAACGGTTAAAAGAATAGAAGGAGAAACTATTGTATTTACGATAACAGGTTCTAACTTGAATAGTAATACAGTAGACTGGGCGATTAGCGGAACTGGAATTAATGCAGCTGACGTTTCACCTGGTCTTTCAGGTACAACTACATTAGTTAATGGAACTAAAACAGTTTCCATTCTTGTTAGTGAAGACAACGTAATAGAACCTGTTCAAACGCTAACATTTTCTGTCAGCGGTACAAGTTGGCAAGGAACTGAAACAGCTTCAACCAATGTAAGCATTACCGATGCTGCTCCTACGATTTCAATTGTTTCAAACACATATAATATGCTTGAAGGTGAAACTGCAACGTTTACAGTTTCAACAAACAATATTGCAAATGGTACTGTATTGCCTTGGTGGATTCCACTGGCAGTAACGAATACAGAGGATCACGATTTTGTTGGAAATGATAGATCAGGCAGCGTTACTATAAATAATAATACGGGTACTTTTAGCTTAACTGCAGAATTTAATGGAATTGAATCTACTGAATGGTTCATGATGGCTGTTGGTGGAACTAATTATACTCGCGGAGATGGAACTACACATACTCTACCAACTGCATATACTTCACAAATTAATATTTTGGATAGCGTAGTTAATGTGGTTCCTGATAAAACAACTATGAATGAAGGTGATACTGTTACATGGACAATATCATCGCCTACTCTACCTCCGGGTACTGTTTTAACATGGGACTTTAGTAATAACTCATATAACACAGGTAATGGTACTGTGTCTCAACATGATTTTATTGAAAATATCACCAATGGTTCAGTTACATTAGATGCTAATAGTCAAGCAACTGTTAGTTTAACTGCAAGATATAATGCAGATGAATCATCTGAGGTTATATTATTTAACGTGTATAGATCTGGTGTATATGCAGTTACGTCAGTCCCGGTTGCATTACGTAATTCTACATTTACTATAACGCCAAGTTCTGCATTTGTATATGAAGGAGAAACAATTACATATACGATTACAACGACTAACGTAACTTCAGGATCTCAATTTGCATGGTTTAGAACAGGTGGAACTGCAACCGATGCCGACTTTACGAGCGCTACTAATACGGGTACATTTACAATTATTAATGGATCCGCTACAGTCTCATTTACTGCAAAGGGAGATAGTGTTAGCGATAACGATGAAACTATTACGTTTGGCATTAGAACTATAAGTACTGATAATACTAGTATTAAAACCCATACGACTGTTAAGATTAAAGATCCATATCTTACAATTTCACCGAGTACTACTTCAATTCAAGAAGGAACTGGTGCTATTACATATACTATTTCATCAGGTGGAGTTTCTTCACCATTAACATGGACTAGAACAGGTACAGCATCACAATTAGATTTCTCAGAAACTGGAATTAGCGGATTTGGTGGTACAATTGCATTAGATTCAAATGGAACTGGAACGCTAGTGTTAACTCCAATCGACGAAGATGTAATTGAAGGTAATGAAACAATAACGGTAAGCGTTTCAGGAACTACTTTGGGAGATATTCCAATTAGTGCATCCGCATCCGCTGTTACTATTACTAACGCACCATCAACCTATTCGGTTTCTCCAAGTACTACAAGTATAAACGAAGGTGGAAGTGTTACATTTAATATTACAACATCAGATGTTGCAAACGGCACTGTTCTATATTGGGAGAATATAGGTACTACTGTGCCTGCTGATTTCTCATCGCCAACTACAGATACCGGAACTGTTACAATTAATAATAGTGCTGGATCTGTGACATTTAATAGTACTATTGATGGTGTAACAGAAGGAACTCAAACAATTATATTAAAACTTAGAACTGGAAGTCAATCTGGTACCGTTGTAGCAACATCGAGCTCGGTAAGCGTACTTGATGTAGCTACTTATAACGTTTCAGCTGATAGTGCTAGCGTAAATGAAGGTTCTACAGTTACATTTACTATTACAACTTCAGCAGTTCCAAATGGTACTGTAATGTATTGGACTAATAACGGTACATCAGGTTCTTCAGATATTTATCCTGCTGCTAGTTCAGGTTCATTTACAATCAATAATAATACTGCGACAGTTAGTTTACTAGCGTATAACGATACTTCAACAGAAGGCGCTGAAACAATCGTATTTAAAATTAGAACAGGAAGTATTACTGGACCTATAAAACATACAGCGACAGTTACGATAAACGATACTTCGTTGGATCCGATTTGGTACGCTAAATACGTGGGATGTCTAGATAGTTCTAACGTATTATCGCTGAGTCATGGATCTAATTCATGGCCAGCTTCATTCGAATATGAAGGTATTTGTTATTCATATGACAGTAGTATTAACTATGCAAATAATGGTTCATTAACTAACATCTTAAATGTTGGAACAATATATTCTAACTGTGCTGCGTGTGTCGCTGAATGGCAACCAGCATCGTATTCTGTTACTGCAAATAATTCAGTGAATGAAGGAACGAATATTGTATTTAGCATTGGAACCTCAAATGTAGTTGATGGTACTGTTCTTTATTGGACAAATGGAGGTACAACTGGTTCTGCAGATATGAGTGGAGCGATTAATAGTGGAACTGTTACGATTAATAATAACGCCGGTTCTGTAACTATGTTACCATATAATGATACGACAACAGAGGGTTCTGAAACTATTATCTTCCAGTTAAGAACTGGAAGCTCTACCGGTACGATTGTAGATACTAAGACAGTTACCGTAAACGATACTTCAACAACGCCAGTTTCAGGCGGATGTTATACATATACGCTATTAAATGAAAGTGGCACGACAGGGACATATGCGTATTCCAACTGTCCTCCTAAGGCTTCTGCTAAATCATTGACTCTTACAGCTGGTCAACAAGGAACTACGCTATGTGTTGATATAGACCTATATCCATTACCTGAGGCTTGGTCAATAGTTGGTTCAACTCCTTGTTAATCTAAGAGATACACTGTTATCATCTAACACACTATTTAATATCTTTTGATAACTTATTTGTCTGGTGCTTAAAGTTCATTAGATGAAACGTGACATATGTAAACTTTTGAGCATATTGTGGTATAATTTTAGATAAATAGTTATATAAAAATACACATACACTTATATGAAACCTATTAAATTATTTGAAGAATTTATTAATGAAGGCTCCGTTACTAGGAAAGATTTTGATGCAATCGTTAAGGTGCTACAAAAATCAAAGTATCCGTTAACTGTAATGTATGTTCCGAAATGGAATGAAGTTGAAATTATTATTGGTTACGATGCACCTGATAAAATTGCAGACGATGTAATGGACAGACTTGATGCAGCTAAATTATACAGTAATTCTGTTTCAGTTGCGGGTGATTCATCAAATTATTCAAGAAAAGAGTATGATGCCATTGAAAGAATCAATGGAGGTCATAGAGATTATTAATTATGAAGCACGTTAAACTATTTGAACAATTTATTAGTGAAGGAGTAAACGACCCTGGTATTTTAAAAGCCTTTTTTATGGCAGGTGGACCAGGAAGTGGTAAATCATATGTTGCTACTGAATTATTTGACTTTCCAAAAGGAGCAATTTCTTCAGTTTCTTATGCAACAGGTCTTAAATTAGTAAATAACGATAACTCCTTTGAAAAGCAGATTAAAGATGCAGGTTATGATATTGGTAAACTTGCAGATTATGCTAAAGATCCTGAGACATGGTCTAAAGTAATGGATATTAGAAATAAGGCCAAGGGAACTACTAAAAGAATGCAAGATAATTACATTGGAGGTAGATTAGGGCAAGTTATCGATGGTACTGGTAAAGATTTTAATAAGATCAAAGGTATTAGAAACCTATACGCTGATTTTGGTTATGATACATATATGGTTTTTGTTAATACTACGTTAGATGTTGCTCTTGAGAGAAATCGTCAACGTGAACGTAAATTAGACGATTCAATGGTTAAGAAAATGTGGCAAGAGGTTCAAGATAATTTAGGTAAATTTCAAAAGTTATTCGGAGCTGATAAAATGTTAATTGTTGATAACTCAGAATATGGTGGAGATGTTCTATCTCAAATTGAAAAACAAATCGCAAAACATCTGAGAACTCCAGTTCAAAATCCATTAGGTAAACTTTGGATTAGAGATAATACAGGGGAAAATAGATTTAAAAATCAACCATCAAAATGAAACATATAAAACTATTTGAATCTTTCATTAACGAAAGATATATTAATGCTAATGACGTTAAAGGATGGGAAAAAGACAATGGCAAATTGCCTTTTCCAGCTGAAGTATTAGCCGCATCAAAGAAGGTTGCAGAATATGGTTTAGCAAAGGACGATGAGTTAACTAGAGCACATCTTTGGATTGCATTCAACGATGGAAATTGGTCTAAGATGGATAAATTTGGTCCTAATGTTAAAAAGTTTTATGGATCTGATTTTTATGATGCATTTAGCGGTGGATATGATAATCTATATATGAAAGCTAAATATTATGCATCAGAGGTTATTTCATTCATTGAAGATAAAATTGCTAATGAAGAAGAAGTAGAACCAGCATATTATGAAATGAAAAACTATTTCAATTCGTTTGGTATGAGTTATAATAGAAATAGAATATTTGATGCTGCTGTTAAGCACGTTGAAGAGTGGATGAAAAAGAACATATAAGATGAAACCAATCCTACTCTTTGAACAATGGTATGCAAAAATTACTGAAGCTTTCGAATACGGAGATCAATTGTTAACTGATCCGGATGGTGTTCAATTTAAAGATAGATTAAAAGTACTAAAATTACCAGAAGAACCTAACACATACGATGAGCAACGTTTCATCGAAATGTTAAAAGATTGGTTCAATAACGAATATGCAGAATCCGCACTGGGTAGCATCCTATGGCAGCTCTTACCATTAAAGAAGAAGTTTCCTAAAGTATTAGAACCATCAAAGGGCCGAAACCTTTATGAAGGCAATACGTTATATAGAGGTACAATGATTCCGTTAGCTACTGTCCTAAATCTCAAAGGGCAATGGAAGAGATATAAGGGTGTAGGTCTATTGGGTGATGCCATTGAAATGGACACTAAATTTAATTGGAGCTTTAAGAGCGATAAAGGATTCACGTCATTTACACCATCTAGCGAAACTGCAGAAGAGTTTGCAGATCAAATTAGTTACGAAGAATTCAAGCCATTTAGACCGGGATATGGTGTAACTAAAAGGCTAGGAGAAGGCAACATGGGCGGCAAAATTCCAGTTATCTTAAAGATTAAAGATACACATCCACAGGCACTTTTTAATCCACAATTTACAACTTCTATCTCAGTGTTTAGAACTGAGTATGAGATTTTTGTGGTTGGAGCCAGCGTGCAAGTTGATGGCATTATAATTCCAAGATGGGATGATTATGAAAACGCTGCAATCGAATTAGGCGTAGATCTAACAAAATATTTTAATGTATGATAAAGTCATTTGATGAGTTTATTAATGAAGGTCGAGGCAGGTATGATTCCATTGCTGGTAGTTTAGTTCGTAAGATCTTTCCACAATGGGTTAAGGACTGGAAGAGTGGTAAGAAGTCTTCTTCATACATGGCTTATATTGATGAACCTCGTATTAAATTTGATTTAGAAGCTACTATTTATTTTGGAAAAGTAAAAGGATTTGAAGTCTTAAGTTCGACCGGGGCAGATGGACGAGCATTTGATGACGATGGAGATGATCAAGATCCTTATATTATTATTGATTTTGCAGTAAATCCAGAATGGTTACCTGGATATTGGCAAGAGGTTTATATGCACTTGAGCGATGTAATGCGACATGAAATGGAACATATCACACAAGATGGTAAAGAAATAGGTAATTATAAACCTGGAAAACCAGATGAAGATGATTCAATGATGAGAATGTTGATTCAAAGTGGTGTTTTACCACATGTTATGTATTTAACTCTTCCTAAAGAGATTGATGCAAATATTCAAGGTCTAAGATATGAAGCTAAGAAGCGTAAGATCCCAATGATTGACGCTGTGAATAATTATCTTGACACTCAAACTTATTTACAGGAAGATCCATCACAAAGACAGATGGTTTTAGACACATGGAGACGAAGAGCTGCTGAAATTGGCGGTATTCCTAAATTTTAATCACTTTTTTAAACTTTTTGACTTTTTTTGGTATAATTTGTGTATACATATACTTCAAAAAAATGAAAATCGAAAACATGGGCGTCTATGAAAGCTATGTGTGTAGAAAAACAATAGATTTTAAAGGATCTACTGGTAAACTGGCACATAATCCAACCGGTGAATTGATAAAGCACTTGTCTAATCAGTTTAGAATTAATTGCAAGAACGTATCTTTAAACTAATTTATTTGAATAGATAGTTTATAGATAAACATATTTGCGTGAAATGGGTATTATTCCAACCTTTGGAGAGTTTTTAAATGAAAAAAAGAGACCGTTTAGTGAAACAGCTATAACGGTTTTCGACTTAGACGATACTTTAGTAATTACAGATGCAAAAATTAAAGTTTGCAATAAAGTAACCGGTACATGTTACTCCTTAACTCCAGAAGAATTTAATGAATATGAAAAACATCCAGATCATGAACTTGATTTTGATGATTTCAAGTCTTTAGAGATTATGAAGGCTGGTAAGTTGATTCATTACTATCTTAAAATCTTGGCGGATGCTTATAAAATGAAGCGTGCCGTTGGCATAGTGACTGCGCGTGATGATCGTGAAATGATTTACGATTGGATGAAACACCATGTTGGTTTTCATGTTGCAAAAGATTTGATCTTTGCAGTTAATGATCCTATTCATAAGTTTACTGGCAATATTTCAGAGAAAAAGAAGCAAGCGTTTAGAGAAATCATTGAAAAGGGTTACGTAAAGATACAATTCTTTGATGACGATGATGCTAATTTAAATTTGGTAAAAGAATTAGAGAAAGAATATCCAAACATTCAATTGTCAGTGTATAAGGCCGATAAGAATATGTTTAAAAACATCGAAAAGATTAAAAAATAAGTTTAGTGCATGTCTTTAAAAGTTGGAATCACAGCTGATTTAAGCGTCAGCTTATTTAGTAATGGAATTAATCAAAATGCTCTATATTTAGCGATGATGTATCGTGATATGGGTCATGAAGCTCATATCATTGCAAGTGGAGAAAACTTAAAGGCACAAAGAGAATTAGCCTCGATTGGTATTACAGATCTTTCTATTAAAAAATTATCTGAAGCGGTATTGATTCCCTATGATATGATCATAGTTCTTGGTCTAAGATTAGAGGAAAAGCATATTCGACACTTTAGAGGTATTAATGATAAGTTCAGGTATGTATCCTATCGCTGTGGTAATGAGCTATTCACAGATACTGAAATGATTTTACATGGTTCTCATCAAGAAAGACAAGAATCATTTCAATCTCTACCGGCTCCACCAAAGCCTGATCAAATTTGGGTTATTCCACAAATGGAAGTAACTAATTTAGATTATTACATTCATTTAAATCAAAATCAACGTAATGCAACTGTAGTTCCTTTTATTTGGGATCCAATTATTACTGAAAATCTACAAAAAACTGAAAAGATTCCAAATTGGACTCCAAGAGATACTCGTAGAATTTCGATTATGGAGCCAAATTTGAGTTTAATGAAGAACTGTGTATTACCTATCACTTACTGTAATTGGTTTTTAGAAGATGGTGAAAGAATCGATCACATTTATAGTTGGTCAACTCAAAAATTAAGCACGAGTAAGAGATTAATCAAGATTATTCAACATGGAAAGCCAGAGCTTCTTAAGATTCTATCTGCAGAAGACCGTAGACCAACATTAAGAGTTTTAAATAATCATACTGATTTGGTTCTTAGTTGGCAGATGGAAAATAATTTAAACTACTTATACTTTGATGTTGTATGGGCTGGATGGCCACTCGTACATAACGCCCAATTCTGCCAAGACATTGGATATTATTATCATATGAATAGCGCTGAACAAGCTGCAGCACAAATGAAAGCTGCTTTTGAAACTCACACAGAAGAATATAGAACTGAAATGCAAGAGAAGGTTAAGAGATTTACAAGAGCAAATCCAGAACTTCTTGAACAATATCGTAAATTAACTGATAACTTAATGAATGATACATTTGTTAAGCAACAATATCATTGGGAAACAAATACCATTAGCCCCGTATGAGTCCAGAGGCTTGGAAGGTCTATATAGACACTGGTTTCGTAGCAATGGAAGATCTTGAAAATATTGCTATGCGTATTAAGTATGGTGGTCCACTTGACGTACAAGATTTACAAATTTATCAAACACATGCTCAAATTATAGAAACTTTTCTAAAGAAATAAAGTTATATAATATATGAGGTACATTAAAGCGTTTGATTCTTTTCTTAACGAGAAATATATCATGCAAGATCTTGAATCTGAGCTGGGAATTGTACTCGATCTATGGGATAATGGAGATCATTTAGAATTAGGAAAGATTGAAGTTCCTAAAGAACTAAGAGGTACTGGAGTTGGTACTGAAGCAATGGAACGTATTATTCAATTTGCAGATAAATTAGGGAAAGACATTCGTCTAACTCCATCAACCGATTTTGGAGCAACTTCAGTTGCACGCTTACAAAAATTCTATAAAGGGTTCGGATTTGAAAAGAATAAGAACCTAAAATACAAAGACACGATGGTTCGATACGCACAATGAGATACTTGATTCTACTCCTGTTTATGAGCTTAAATATCCATGCTCAAATCTTAAGACCAACTAAGGACGTAGAAAAGTATATCACAGGTTCGACACATCAATTGAATAAAAAGCTCTTTAAAGGTCCTTCATTTCAACAACCTATAGTTTATATCGATTATTCTCCAATGCATCCTATGATTGCAGGATTAACTCGAGAAGTAGGTCCAGGTATTTTTATGGTAGATTTAAATCCAATGTATGGATTCAATACTCTCGAATGGACTCTTTTACATGAATTAGTACATGTATGGCAAATCTCTAATGATATCCTAAGTAAAGATGACTTTGGTTTTATCTGGCATGGTTCACACTATCCATACGGTACTGTATACGCGTTAAGACCGTGGGAAATACACGCAGAAGAAGTAGTTAAATCTATCTGTAATTAGAATTACTTTACTAGATCAGCAACTTTACATTCTTCTGCAAAAGCAACTGTGATATCTTTAAGCAATTCAATATTCTGTTTAGAAAAATCAGTGGTGTCAAATTCAAAGGTAATGGTACGATCATTAGCACCATTAGAAACCTTAACAAACTTAAATCCTTCTACTTTTTTAGCAATATTTTCAATGATAACTTGAGTATTGTCGATAACATGTTGGAAGCCATGGTCACGAATGATTTCACCATGAAGTTTGATACCTAATGTAGATTCAGACTGGTTCATTACCCATTCAATACCAAGACGCTTACCGGTAATAGCTTTACCAATATAGAGATAGCGTGAACGCTGAGGTTCATTTTTACGGTTTTTGAATTTCATTTCGTCACGTGCAATATCCATCCATTTCTGACCAAGCTCTTCCATGGAGGCAAGTTTAACCGTTACTTTACGTTGCTTTTCTTCTACTCCATAGACATCAGCAAAGTAACCTTGCTCGTTGAAACGCAGGTGAATAGCATAACTATCTTCCATCTTAGAGAACTCATCTAGATAGGCAGTGTCAAATTCTTTGAACGCAATAGCAAAAGAATAGACTTGATCGTATTGTTGTTTTAATCGAGCAGACTTAAGGTAAAATTGTTCATGGTGATCGTTATCCCATTTACCACCGCTTGATTGACTCATAACTTCAAAGTAGTACAAGCTACCTTCATCTTCAAACGTAAGGTCAGCTCGTTTGGTAGCTAATCCAATAGTAACAGGAGTTTCAAGTTGACGATCAATGGTTTCTACTGCTGAAAATCCACAAGCTTCTAAAACTGCATTCATTTCTTCTTGACCAAAGAAAGTCTCAACAAAGGCAGTCTCACGATTAACTTCATAAGCTGCGAATACTTGATCGATGGTATGATCTACAGAACGGGTTCCTTTTGAATAACGATTCATATATTGTTTTTTTTAATTATAGTACTAATATACAAAATTCCGGTGACATAAAAAAATGTTTGCGAAACTTTTTTAGCAAATTTGTCTTTGACCTGTAAATGGACCGATCTTAAAACAGCTTGCATTATTAGCAACTATGTTATCGACCTGCTCTTTGGTCAAACCTGTGGTGCATGCACCGTTGGCAGTATTACGCACCTGCCAGTACTGAAAGTATTCGATGTTTTCCATATCTCTGTTAATTATACTACTAATATAACAAATATCTACGACCCGAAAAACTTTTTAGAGAATTATTTTTCAACTTTTTTTACTAAACTGCTTGAATAGCGGAAACCAATCGCTTGTAATATGAGCTTCAAATAACTCTGGCTTTTGAACATAAGAGGCCAGTAAAAAACCTTGATCATCATCGATTATACCCTTTTGTAAGAAGCGTTCGAACTCAGAATAATAGATCTCGTTAAAGGCAGCCCAACTCTCTTTTTTACCCACAATCGATCCACCCATAAAATAGACCAGGTTCCATAGCATGGCTCCTTCAAGTTTAATTCGAGTTAGATCTCGACGAGAAAACATGTGAATCTTATCATCCTCAAATGGGCAATCATATTGGCTTAAACCAGCTAGAGTAGCCTCTTCACGAACATAGCCAAAATCAATCCAAGCAGCGTATTCGGTATTAACTAAACCGCGGTCAATAGCATCTGAAACCCATTCTATTTTTCGATTTGTAACTGCAACATAGGCAGGGATTCGATTTTCAGGTAAGAAGTTAGTTGCTTCATTATCTGCCAGTTTAGCACGATATTCTGGACTCTTCATTACGCGCTCAATACGACCAGTAACAGCAGAATATTTTTCAACCCAATCTAGAACAACAAAAGTAACGTTATTCCATTTAACCTGTTGTTTAATTACATCCACCATCTGGCTAGAGGTATAGACAACAATTGGATTCTGTAACCCAGCTAATCTGTTAAAATACTCTAGATAGACAGCATTCGAACGAGGAAAACCAGCATCCCAATTCTGCCTGCCAATATCAAAGAAACCGGTAATTAGAGTCGTATTTGGGTTCATCTTAACATGTTTCTAGTATATATCCCAATTGGCTCATCGAGACTCACTTATCAGATGTTTCTGGTTTCCACACTGATTAAGGAGCCGGGCCCTGAGCGACAGTAAAATATACAACGAGGCTGGCAAGAGGCCCTAAAACTCACACCTACACCCGAGGTTCAAACACGACGGCCTTCGCGGCATCCCAAAGTACCCTAATCCAGATAGAACTAAAAGATAGAAAACTCATCAAACTAGATAGAAACAAACTAGACAAGTAACCAGTTCTAGTATAGGATAATAGCCGATAACCCCCTAAACAATCTTAAGATAGAATAATAAACTATACAATACTAAGATCTAAGGATAGACAACAAACAAGGCAAGACGGTTAATAGTCCCTAAGCCAGTATAGATCTAAGTACTCACTTTTACAATAAGCTAATAGAAGGTATAGATCCCTAACTTAGGCCTGTAATGCTCTCGGGCCTCAATGTTCTTCAATGTTTCTCAATGTTCTTCAATGTTCTGGGTACCAACTTAAACCTCTCGCTCAATTGAGACACACCCCGCAGGGCGTTTTACCCTTCTCTACTGGGGGTCATATGCCCCGAAAGGCTGTTAGGAAACACCACATAACCTAACCGCCTCTCTAGGATTCAGAACCCTGTGGTTCTTATTCTTGTTCTAGCAATTCTACCTCTTCGGAGTCTGTTACAGTGTCGAAGCCAAATAACCGGTCGAAGGCTGTTGCCTCGTTGGCTAGTTGCTTGCGTTCATCGGCTACTAAGGTGTCGTTGAATAGGTCGCGAGCATATCGAGCTTCGTCAAAGTTACATCCACCTTCTAGGTCAAAGTAGAGTTTCTTGCCAACTTCACCGCCACGGTTCTTACTGAATTCCATGTAACGGCGGCCAGAGTTTTCAGAGCCATCCCAATCAAGGTGCATCATCGCAGTTGACATGTGTTTTAGTTTGTTAGAGCCAACGAAGGTACCTCCTTTAGAGAGCTGCAAGATAGTTACAAAGGTTGTATGCTTCTTCTGCTCGTTTTGGGCTTTGTTATTTGCGTCCATTAGGTCAAGGAACCACTTCTCTACTTTAGAGCGAGTTAGGTTACAGGCTTCTTTAACTGAATCATTTACCTCGGTGTAAGAATCGGTTAGGACAATATCCCAGCCTTGGGCCAATACTGATTCAACTACCGTCTTTGGGCACTCTTCAGTGTAGTCTCCCAAGAACAGGATAGGTAATTGACCCCAGTGAGGAAAGCGCTTTAGGTAGCGAGCCATGTCGATCTGGTTCATTTCGGCCGAGATAAACAGGGCTTTCTTACCTGACTGGTGAAGCTTAGCCAACAACTCCAATAGGATAGTTGTCTTACCAATACCTGGAGCACCAGCTGCCATGATGTTAGTACCTGGTAGGAAGCCACCTTCAGATGAAGCAAATTTATCAAAGATCGTTCCAGTAGACATTGGCACAAACAAGGATTCATCGATATTAAGGTCATCCAATTTAGTTAACTGGATTGGCTTAGCGGTTACTACGGCATTGGCTTGAGCAGAAATTGTTTTCTGATCTACTGTACCATAATAGCCTTTATAGTCTACTGAAGAATTCCAACGACCTTTATCAGAGATAGTGATTACTCGGCCTTTGTTTTCTAACAGCCAGTTATACTTGGCGTGATCTTTTTCGATGTAGATTTGTGAGCGATTTTCGATGTTTAATAACTCGATTTGTCCGCTGCCTAATTGGGTGAAAGTGAATTTGTTCATCTGTGGTGTATTGCTTTAATTATAGTATAAATATAAGCAATTCCGGCGACCTGTGAAAATTTATTTGCAATTATTTTCAAATTATTTTACAAAAAGAAAGGGCCACTGGGGCCCTCTCAATTGTAACTAAAAACTAAACTAACTATATTAGTTCAACAGGGCTCCGGACTGACCAAGAGAAGTTGAACCAAAAGGATTAGGCATTGAGTTTTCGTGGTCGAAAGCTTTCTTGCCAAGCAGGTTACCAATGTTAACCTGAATACGAGCAGCATCTTGGTCTTGCATATTAGTATCCATCAACTTCTGTCCGTGAGAAGAGAAGTGAGTTACACCGTTGAGTACTGACCAAACTGATTCATTACTCTTAGCCATTGACTTTTGTGCAGAAGACATAGTTTCAAAACCAGCTTTGTTATAAGCGTTGAGGTTCTCTTTAAGAGGTACCCAGTTGTCAGTACGATCTCCAGCCCATGGTTGAATAAGGTTGTATGCATACTCCATTTCTTTAATAGAAGCAGGAGTGTTGTTAGCAGTACGAACGCGATCAGCAAAACCTTCTGGAGCGAAGTTGTTTTTGCGCAATACTTGCATAGATTCAAAGAACTTTTGCATTGAATCATTGGTTAGGGAGTGCAACTGGTAAGTCTCAGCAGCCATGGCAGTTGTTAGACCATTAGTACACCATTGGCGGTTTACATAAGGCATAACTTCGAAACCTTTAAGAGGAGAGTTACGGAAAGTAACACCACCACTAAAGACCTCATCATTCATACCTTGAATACCAAATTCAGCTTTAGGATTAAAAGCATCAATAGTGATAATACCAGTAGTAGGATCAGTAGACCAGCGAGTAACATCCATAGTGTTGTCACCGATAATACCTTCAGCTACATTGATAAACTGCTCATTAGAGATCTGAAACTTATCTTCCTTTTGGAAGGCAACTACCGCTTTGTTAATTGGGTTAAGAACCAAAATAACATTACTTACATTACCAGCATTAGAAGCCATTGCATCTTTCATACGGTTAATGAAGGCTGCTTTAGCATCTGAGTTAAAGAGATTCTCAAACTTAACTGCAAAAGCATTACTCATACCAATAATAGACAACAAGCTCTTGAACGCTTGTTTAGTGATACCAATACGGGTACCTTGATACTCGATTGTTTTTTCGTCAATAAGATTTACTTCACGAAAAGGAACAGTGCGACGAAGAGACTGAGCTGCAATAGATTCAGCTTTCTTGTTTGCGATTAGCGGGGTTGCGAGTGTTGCGATCATATCTGTTAATTTAATTATTATACTTATTATTTAGAAATAGTTTCATCAGCTTTAGAAAGAAGCTCGTTGGCAATCATACCAAGGGTAAAAGAACCACTAACCAATAGAGCTGTAACAGGCTCTTCCATTATAAAGAGTAAACCTTTAAAAAAGAGGTTAATAGCCAAAGGAACTAAGAAACATGCAGTAGCAACAAAAGCGATTACCACAAGAACTACCTTTACATTGTCATTTTTAAGAAGCTTTACCATGTCTTTATCTTTTAATTATAGTATAAATATAACCAAAAATTCTGAGATAAAAAAACTTTTGGTGAAAATAATTAATTATGATTCAAAAAATTATCAAGATAGGTTGATATTCAATTTGGATAGTTTTTCATGCAATTCGATCTCAGATTTCAATGCTTTAGTACTCCCAATAACAAGCCACCCGATAATCGGAAGAATAGAAAAACCGATGATGAACCACATGATGTTGTCTCGCTTTAATTTCTTTAATTTAGCTTGTTTGATAGGAAGTTGCTCCGCATGATATTTTTTAAGTTCAGCAGCCGTAATATTTACTAAATTAAAAAACTTTGATTTCAGTTCATCAATCTTATCAGTAATATATTCTTTAAATTTAAAGAATTCATACGCATCATTTAATTTATTAGAAACTGTAAACAAATCTTCAAAGAAGTATGATCGATCTTCTTTAATTTGATCCTCAAACAACGATATTAAATTAAAAAGTTTATTTTCAACCGTCTCAGCTTTATTAGATCCTGAAAATTCAAATTTAGAAGCTTTAACTACATCTCGGGCGGCTTTAGGACCTCTTTGACCTCCAGTTGAATTAACATTTACATACTTAGCATCACTTCCCTTAAGAACTGAATTAATTGCAGATTGAGCAATAGAACGACCAATTTGACTTCCAGCTCCTCGAACAATTGATTTAGTGAAATTTCCCATTTTTGTTTTTGTTTTATCTTTTAATTATAGTATAAATATAAGCAAAAATTCTGAGATAAAAAAACTTTTGGTGAAAATAATTGAAAAAAGTTTTAGCAGGTCATCATCCATCCCAGGCGATCCATAGCAGCGGCCTGTTTTGCCGTAGCCTTATACATAGACTTAAGATCAACATACATACCAGACATCCGACCCCATTCAGTATCACGGGCAGGGCTTTCCATAGCCTTAGCCAGTTTAACAGCATCGCGTTTGTTAGTGGCCCAAACGTCATTAAAGCCAACGGTAGAACCAGATTCATCAATCCAGTTAAAGTGGTAGTTATACTCTCCGCGGTGATTCTTCAGTAGTGCCATATTTATTAAGAATAAAGTTGTTCCAAGCGTCCGTAAACCTCCTTTTGACGAGCAACAAAGTAGTTAAGACTACTAGCATATCGCTCTACCTCTTCAAGGTCAATGATCTCACGGTTAAGAGCCTCTTGCAAGCGCTCATTATGGTATTGGATTTTAGGCATGTACCCATTAGCATGCTTGTTCTTGCGCTTAGGGCTCTCGTTGTAATCGTGGATAATAATCATGTGTTTATCTTTTAATTATAGTATAAATATAAGCAATTTCCGCGACATAAAAAAATATTTGGTGAAAAAAAGTGAATTATTTTCTGAAACAACAACGCAAATCTCACTATAATATAAGTATACCAGGGCTTTTTATCATTTGGACCCCTACTGAGGCGGGCAATACCGAAAATAATTTGAAAATAATTGCAAAAAAGTTTTTTAGTCTCAGGATTTATTGTTATATTTAACTATAATTAAAAGATAAACAATAACACCATGGAACAAATCATCAACATCACCGGAGTTCACACTACAGACGTTATCGACAACACTACCCTGGGTAAATTTGTCAAAGTACGTTATATCTCTAAGTCACGAGCTGGTTTTATGACTATCAGCGATGCCCGTGATTTCGATATTGAAGGCCTTAACAATCACCCTGAGCGCTTAATCAGTGGATTTAAGAAAGGTGCACTACAGACAGTACAGGTACAGTTTGCTGATTCTGACTATTTCTTTACTGTATTTGCACGTGCTGGTAAGAAGATTCACCTCATCGACAAAGCTATCCTACGAGACTTAACTGTAGGTACTATTAACGGCATGTTCTATAATACAGCACTCTATAGCCAAGCCCAATATGCTGCAGTTAACTCTGCTACTTGGGCCTCTAAAGCTTATGTAATGAACGAGCCACAATATGAAACCGTTCGAGTAGCTTAATACTAACCCGTTAATTAAAGTCCACCAGGTCACTCTATACAGACGGCCACCTAAAACAACCTAATATATACAATATGGAACTAAAGGAACAAATCACCCAGTTACAGGCAGAAATCCTAGCCCTTAAGCTAGAACAGCCTTTCCATCCAGCTCTTAATGGTATGATCCAGGAGCTAGATAAATTAGATGACTTACAACGTGCTGAACGAAAATCCTCAAAGTAAGATTAATGCTATAGTCAACGGGCCTAAGCAGGTTACTCCAGAGGCCCTAGATAGGGAAACAAGTAAGCCGATGCCGATAGGTCCCCAGGATGTTAATGTCCAGATACCGTCTGAGACTACTGGTAAGCCCTCCCCAGCCCCTGACTCAGTTAAAGGTGAAAATAAGAAGGGTTTCTGGGAAGCGCAGAAACAGGCTATACAGAACGGTGCACGTGGCTATCTAGAGCGCAAGGTAAAAGAGAAGATGGGTATATCTGATCCCGGGCCGGATAGGTCTCAACCGCAATCTGGCACAACTCCAACCGCTCCGACTATAGGTCTACCAAAGTCTAGTAGCCCAACTCCTAATACTCCAACCCCTCCACCCACACCCCAACGCTCTGGGCCACCAACGCCACCTCAGCGCTCAATGCCTAAAATCACTAAACCCAACTTTAAGCGCTAAATGTGTTCTAACGTGCGTTAACGGAGTCACAAACACTGATAGCACTCTGAACGCATAGTGAACGCTGAATTTACCCATGGAGGGGGAGGGAAGGGATCGAGGGCATGCCTCTACAAAGTACTACTAATAATTAGTAATATCGCAAAACACTTTGCTAGAAGCCTCTCAACTATCGCGCTCGAGGTTTCAACCCTCCTACCCCTCTGAGGACTTCCGAGCCCCTCTGAGTACTCAAAGTGGTGCCCGTCTATAGTACACACCCTTAAAAAGCCAAAGTACCCTGGAGCAAAAATACCCCCGGGGTGGAGCGCAGCCCCTCCAGGTCACACAGTGTGCGGCCGACCTCTACCCTTGTTATTCACTCCGAGTACTCCAAGTCTTATAGACCCATGGTATACCCTGAAAAATATTATAAAAAAACTTTGACTACTGTGAAACTTTTCTGCAAACAGACAGTATAAGGTTTGAGCTTTAAACCTGAAGGTGAAAGGAAACCTCAGCGGGTAGACCCACATCTGAGCAATGAAAGCTCTCACTCGTCTCAAGCCGTCAAACACTCCGAGTATTTAAGCTTTCAAGTCTTCAACTACCAGAAATTCCCAACACAAAAAAGAGAGTCCTCAAAGAACTAGGCTCGACCGGTCAGAGTAAGAGAATAACATACTACCACGGCGGGACTGACAGGCTATAACGATATTCCGATACTTACAATACCACATAGTATCACAGTATCCGTTAATCGCCGAAGGCGGTGGATCGAAGAACGGTGAACGGTTAGAGGAGGGCCCCACACTTACAGGGCTAATGTTATCTGAGGGCTCCGGGTACAGGGGCCGTAAATATAATAGTAGAAAGAAATACGTTTTTTGTGTTTTTTTAATTTTTTAAATTGGTAAACGGAAATTTCCCCCGACTTTAAGACTTTAAGTAGTTTTTAGAACAGTTGTTGAAAATTTTCCCGAAAATAAAATTTTTCATTTTTCCTAAGAGGACCTAGGAGTAGTCTGATGAATTAGAATAACTACAGAAGAATTACTCTGACTAATCTAAGATCTAGAAATTAGATAACCATTTCTTTTTGTATGTTTGGTGCGCACACTTTTTTTGTAGAATTTCATTTTTTCATTTTTTCAAATAGATCCTACGCACTTTTTGAAACTTTTTAGAGTATTAGAGTATAATAATATACATAAAACAACAAACTATGGAAGATCAAACAAACCAAGGACGATCAGATCGACAAATGGAAGAGAGTTATAAACTTCTCGCCATTTCAATCGCTGGAATTTCTGGACTATTAATTGGACTATTCATTTTTAATCTACTAGGATGAGCAAAGTAAAAGATACCTGGAAAACGAAAGAGGTTGGTGGACGAAGATACATGATTTGTCAAAACTCTAATCCTGAATTAAGTAAGTATCCACAATGGGGTCCTGAAGAAGGTGTATGTGATGAATGGGCGGAAGTTGGTCATGAAACATCTGCATTAACCTGTTGGAGATGTACACAAAGATCTTTATCAGTATAAGATATTAACTGATTAACTTAATCAAGGGACGATGTCCCTTTTTTAGGATATTATCTTACTATGTTAATTTAATGTTATCAATTATCATTTTTGTTAACACTGTGGTAATATATAAACTATAAACCTAAAAAAGAGTATGACTATGAAAAACTTTATTACGATTTTATTACTATTAGTATCAACATCGATTTTCGCTCAAACTAGAACTACTGAGATAACGCAGACCAGTGAAAATTTATATGATGTTGTAATCAAAGATGGTACGATTAAACAGACTGGTCAATACATTAAGGTAGAAGATAGACTCGAAGCACATGGTGATTGGACATTATTTTCAGATAGAACTGTATTAACACGAGGAGTATTCAATAGAGGTGAACTGGTACAAATTACAGTGTATCAAGATGGTGAAAGAAAAACTTACACAAAAACTGAAATTGAGTTAAATCGCCTAAAGGCAAAGATATATAGATTAGAGAATATGTTATTATCTTCTAACGAATAATAAGATATTCTTTAACGAATTTGTGACGTAGTATTATATAGATTTCTGGAGCCGACGAAAGTCGGCTCTTTTATTTTAGAGAGATAAATAAACAAACTCAATAATCTGAGTACAATACCTATAATAAAATTATTTAGATGGCAAAGAAGAGCACAAACAGAACACCAATGTTGGATCAATTCGGAGAAGACCTAACGGCCATGGCCGCTGAAGGAAAACTGGATCCAATCATCGGTAGAGATGATGAAGTTTATCGCATCTGTCAAATCCTTTCACGTAGAAAAAAGAATAATCCAATTATCTTAGGAGATCCTGGAGTTGGTAAGACTGCGATCGTTGAAGCAATTGCTCAACGTATCATAGACAAGAAAGTTGCAATGACACTCACCGGTAAAAGAATTGTTTCTCTTAATATTTCAAATATTGTTGCGGGTACTAAATACCGCGGTGAATTTGAAGAACGTATGAAACTAATCGTAGACGAACTTAAAGAGAATAAAGACGTTATTGTTTTCATTGACGAGATCCATACGTTAGTTGGTGCAGGTGGTGTTAGTGGTTCTTTGGATGCATCTAACATTCTTAAACCAGCTCTTGCACGTGGACAAGTTCAATGTATTGGTGCCACAACTCTCGATGAATATCGCGAAAACATCGAAGACGATGGAGCATTAACTCGTCGTTTTCAAGAAGTTTTTATCGATCCACCATCAATTGAAGATTCTATTGAGATTCTTAATAGAATTAAAAAGAATTATGAAGATTACCATGCAGTTGAATATACTCAAGAAGCTATCGAAGCATGTGTAACTTTATCAGATCGATATATTACTCAACGCGAATTACCAGACAAAGCTATTGATTTGATGGATGAATCAGGAGCTAAAGTTCACCTTACACAAGTAAAGGTTCCTGAATTTATTAAGGTGGCTGAAATCGAAGCAGATGAAGTTAAAGAAAAGAAGTTGTCCGCGGTCGAAGAACAAGATTACGAAAAAGCAGCAAACTTTAGAGATGCTGAATTAAAAAAGCGCGAAGAAGTTAGGTTACTTACGGAAAAATGGCAAGCTGATTTAAGAATTAATCGCAAGCAAGTCACATATGACGACATTGCCGAGACAATTTCTCAAACTACTGGTATTCCAATTTCAAGAATGACAGATGATGAAAGTAAGGTCATTGTGGAAATGGAAGCAAGACTTAAAGAAATGATTATTGGTCAAGATACTGCAGTTGAAGGTCTTTGTAAAGTGATCAAGCGTTCTAGAACGGGTGTATCATCTTCTAAAAAACCAATTGGTTCATTCATGTTCATTGGCCCTACGGGTGTTGGTAAAACTGAAACTGTAAAGGCACTTACCGAATATTATTTTGGATCAGATGCAAACTTGATCAGAATTGATATGTCAGAATATCAAGAAAAGTTTAACGTAAGTAAACTTATAGGTTCTCCTCCGGGATATGTTGGATTTGAAGATGGTGGTCAATTGACAGAACAAGTTCGCCGTAAACCTTATTCAGTAGTTCTATTTGATGAAGTTGAAAAAGCACATCCAGATATCTTTCACACTCTTCTTCAAGTGTTAGACGAAGGACGATTAACAGATTCTTTAGGTCGCACTGTTGACTTTACGAATACAATCATCATCATGACTTCAAACATTGGTGCAAAACGCGTATCAGATTTTGGAACAGGTATTGGATTTGAAAGTAAATCAGGTATTGCAACTCAAAAGGCACACGTAGAAAACATCATTCGCAAGGAACTTAAGAATAAGTTTGCTCCAGAATTCTTAAACAGATTAGATGATATTATTCTATTCGATGGTCTTAAAGAAGAACATGTAATTGAAATTGCAGAATTAGAACTTAATAAACTTATCAATCGAATGGCTGATCAAGGATATAAGATCAAAGTAAATAAAACTGCAAAGGTGTTCTTAGCGCAAAAAGGATATGATCCACTATATGGCGCTCGTCCCCTAAAGAGAGCAATCCAAAACTATGTGGAAGATATTCTTGCAGATGCAATTATTGATAAAGAAATTGAAGAAGGATCTAAGACATATACTATATCACATAAGTCTGGCGAAGATAAACTTTCTTTGAAATAATAGTATAATATTAGATAATCATACTCTCGTAGTTTACTAATATTATAATATGTTATTCAATCAAGCTTTTATCAATTTAATTAAAGATATCAAAGAAGACGGTCAGCTTTCTCAACCTCGCGATATGAAGGTTAAAGAACTGACCGTCCATACTTTGAAATTTGATCCTACTCAAACAATCGCTAACTTTAGTTCAAGATCATTTAACTGGAAGTACTTTGCAGGTGAACTGGTTTGGTATATGAACAAAGATAGAGATATTGAATACATTAATAATTTTTCAGGTTTTTGGAAAGGTATTACAAATCAAGGTACAAATCAAATTAATTCGAATTATGGTTCACTATTGTTTGGTGACCAACTACAATGGGCTCTTGATTCTTTAAAGTCGGATAAGAATACTCGTCAAGCAATTGCCTTTTTAAATCAACCTAAATTTCAGTTTGAAGGTAATAAAGATTTTGTATGTACAATGTACCTTAATTTCTTTATTAGAGATAATAAATTGAATATGAAAGTACAAATGAGATCTAATGATATTTTCTATGGTCTTACGTTTGATGCTCCTTTCTTTAGTGTTGTACATCAACACATGCGCCTATGGTTATTAGAAACATATCCAACCTTAGAATTGGGTACTTACTATCATTGTGCAGATAACATTCACTTCTATGAACGTCACTTTGATTTAGCAGATTCTATTCAAACTGAATCAGTTCAAGATTTACAAAATTATCAAATGAATATTACTACGCCATTATTCTACTTAAATAAGGGTAATATGATAGTAACAAAATCAGGTAATAAGTTTATGAAAGAAGTAAACGACTCCGTAATGTCTGAATCAAAACAAGTGATATATAATCAGATA
>ENA-OREM01000532-OREM01000532.1-marine-metagenome-genome-assembly--contig:-NODE-532-length-25724-cov-9.023590_pt1 | contig 25724 bp, 25 predicted proteins | sample MGYA00248623_ERZ508561 | MGnify/ENA primary metagenome ERZ508561 (study PRJEB26227, sample SAMN06264494) | marine metagenome | isolation source: Columbia River Estuary | place: USA:Columbia River Estuary...
GTCCTTCGCGGTCATCGAGGCCTGGGCGAAGGCGTTCAGGTCGGTGCCGGGCTTGAGGAGCACCCAGTTGTGGCCCATCGCCTCCTTCGGCAGTGTGCCGATGTTCTTCAGCGTGATCTTCAACTGCTCCCCGGCTTTTGCCTCGATGGCGGCAAGGCTGAACTTCATCTGGTCATTGGCGGTGATCTCGATCGTGCGCGCGGGCGCGGCGGCGTGGAGTCCGGTGCCGGCGAGGCCTGTTCTGGGTCCTGAGCCCGGATGAATCTGATCGATGCCGATACCCCGGTTGGCAAAGCGAAGTCTGATCCAGATTGAACAAGCTTCCCAGACACATTAGCTTCGGCCAGCGTGAAGGTGTAGTTGTTTAGGCCGGAAGTCGGTTCGAAAGGGCTCCCCTCGTAGGACAAGGCATAGGTTTCCACTCCACCAACATCGGCCACTCTTTCAAACCCGTACTCGGTGGGGAAATAGCCGCTGTCACTTAGACCATTGACTCCAATGCCCCCTTGACTGGATACGTCGAATGATTCAGCCGCTCCCGGAAGATTGATTCCAACGGCACCAGACCTAAGGATGTGCATCATGGCTCCGGAATCACCCGTGCCCCAGCCGAGGATTGAGCCGTTGGGGGCGGCGCTAAAGTCAGGCTTTATAAGATTTGCTGTGATGTCGGCAGCCGCTAGCTGGACCGGAAACGTCTGGGCTGAGGGCGTGAGCTTTAGGTCTTGCCCGGTATGTGCAAAATACAAAGCGTTTGTGGTGTCACCCGCTCCTGGGGAAACTGCCAAACCGAGAATGTCCGCTGTTGCGCCGATGGTTATGGTCGCAACTCCGCTGTCGTTTGTGGTTGCAATTGTGCCGAGGGTTTCACTGGAGCCGCTTTCCAGCACGAACGCGACCAGAGCGCCAGCCCCGTATGAATCACCGTTGGAGTCCAACACGGTGACTGTCTTGATTACATCACCTGGCGCATAGGCAGAAGCTTTTTCAAGTGGCCCAAAGCCTGACGCTATCAGCGCCAGCACAGTGGCAAATGCAGCTAGTCCAAGGAATTTCAGGTTTGCAATCTTTCCAGCGAACATCTTCTCCAGCTTTCTCAAGATCCGTAAGTACGGACAATCCATTCGTACAGCATGACACAATTTGTATAGATAACATAACTAATTAGTCAAATACGTCAACATGTTTATTTAGTTTCTGCGAGCAAAGCGCCTTAGCTTTGATTCACACAAACCGGACTTCTGAGCGTTAGCTCGTCACAATCCGATAGTTCGGGCGTGTTTGCCAAAAATGCTAGCGGTAGCATAATGTAAATTTATCTATACAGAAATGCGGTTCTAAATGAGCGGGATGGTTAAACACTTGGGCCTCAGGGTGATGTCTGCTGCTGCCATTGTTTCGCTTGCGTTAGCCGGTTGCAGCGCAGGTGCAATGGATGTCGAGCCAGGTGCGTCAAACAGCACAGCCACTGATGCATCAGGCTCAAGTCAAGGCTCCGGTGACTCAGGAGCTTTCGAATCCGGATACCGCCCCGGTATTTATTTACCCGAGCACTGCGAATATGTGGAACCGGGAGCTCCGCAGGTATTTGAGGATCTGATTAGCGAACTGGATGCAGACACTTGCGTTGCTCCCTATACCTCCAACATCATCATGGGAGGCGTCGAAGTGGTCACCAGCGAGGCAGCAGGGCCAGATGTCTACGGTGTGTCCCAGTACCTGCGTGTTTATCGACTACTCGATAGAGTCCCGACGATCGGTCAGTTTGGTCAGTGGGGTCAGTGGATAGGCGATGAGTCGCACCACAACGGAGCTTTCAATTCGATTGAGGGTGGGCTTTTTGTTGCAGACAAAATGGGCCGCAGTTATTACCCGAAATACATGGCGTCTGCAGCCACGCACCTGTACAGCGGTGACAGCGACACCGGTGGCGGTTGGGGTTTCTATGAGAGAAGAATTTCCTGCGACGTGATGGGGCGGGTGACCCTATCAAACAAGATGATGGTCCCACCGAACCTGATCGCCTTCGATGAGGATCAAGACCCGTATTCAACAGATGGTGGCATTTCAGTTGGAACAGCGTGGGCTGCGCTCCCAATAATTGGTAACGAATTCAATGCAGTGAGCCCTGGTGACTCGCCTGGGCTTCTGACCTGGACCTTCGTAATCGACTCAGCGAATTACTCCGGTCCGCTAATTGCTTACGCCCCTCAGCACTGGAATATGCGCATGGCTAGGTGGAATGCTCTGGAGTTTCTCGCGGACGTCTTTAACTGGACCGTTGGCGATTCGCTAAGCGATCCAGCCGGTCAAGCACTGGTGGACTACGTAAACGACGAGATCACCGAGGTGCAACTAATTTCACAGATTCGAAACGAGTCCTGGTATCAGCAGTGGTGGGCTGACCCCAACAAAACCCTCGGTGTTTCCCCAGCTCGTCGATACTTGCCCACGGGCATCGAAATGCCTCCAGTCCCACTGTTTGCAATTGAAGACAGCGGAAAGACCTTTATAAAGGCCTACCCTCCTCAAGTTCCAAACAGCTTCGACCAGGAGCCAATCGCGCAGAACATCCAAACCTTTGACGCCAAGATCATCGCTGCGTTCAAGGAGACCTTCAAGGCTGACTCTGAGGCAGCGGCCTGGGTGAGGTCATTCGACAACCTTGGAATTCCAATGCACGTGGAGCGCAACGAGAGCCGCGGTCCACTTATCGACTTCTTCGGACTGGAGGAAGTTGGCGAGGATTACTACGACGGATCCAGCCTGGACTTCAATATCCCGCTGTTGGCTGCAACAAAAAACGGAGAGACCAGCATTGTTGTGGACTGGAGCTCGACTCCCGAGAAAGACCGAACTCTTTCAAGCTACTACGAAGTTATTGGCGACAACATTGTTCCGGTAACCGAGGCTTCGGTTCCGGAGAAGTTGAGGCTTATGGAATACGGAAACCTTGAAAACCCAACCAACCTTCAGAACCACCAGGATGAAATCGAACTTGCCGCCGACGACAGCTTCAACACCGACTGCTGGGTTTGTGAGGATCCAAATGGCTGTGACGAACAAATCAATGAAACGACTCTTGACGACGGCAGCGTGATCAGCTATCGCTGGTACCGGTTTGTTGATCAACCAGTGTTCTGGAATATGAAACGGGAACACCCCGAGTTCTACACCGATGCCTACCTGTCCGACCTGCAAGCCACGATCGAGAAGATGCATGCTCAATGGGATGGCAGCGTAAACCTCTTGGAGCGACCTGCCAATCAGGACCAGTTCCATCTTGCAGAAATTGATCATGGACTACTAGTGGATCCTCCGGCCGGGAAAGAAGTGGGATGGGTTCCGATAGTTACTCAAGTAAGGCATCCGGATGGCTTTTGGCAAAACGAAATAATTCAACCCTGGTCCGACACTGGACCTTGGTTGAGACGCTAGAGCCCCCAAAGCCAAGCAACTCTCTAGCGCTGAAGCAACTATCGCGGGTTATCCCGCGATAGTTGCTTCAGAATATGAATAGTTTCCGCCGGAAACCTCGATCTTGTTGAAGTTCTCGAAAATGTAGTCCATTCCCGGGGCGCCAGGGTCAAAGGTGTTGATCCAGTCACAGTTGTTGAAATAGCTACCGTTTAGAATCTGTTCCTCGGTGATCATCCCACGCTCAATCATTAGCACCATCGCTGCGGTCTGAACATAGGTGTTTGCCTTCAGTGGCATTCCCGGATCACCGCGAAGATCCAGATAAGCGCGCTTCAACATCGTTTGAACAGAGTCGTCTCGACCCTCATCCTGGGCCGCCATATAGACGCCAAAGTAATCAGCCGTTCCTTCCGCGAACCAACGAAGATCGTTCATGTCATCTTCTTCCCTTCCCAAAATGGGACTACATTGCTTCAGCAAGTAGTTGGAAAGACCGTGGTAGGACTCATGGAAAAAGATCTGCTTCGCAGTCTGCTTGTCCTGGTCTGCTGACCAGGCAAGAATTGAAGATCTTGAATCAAAGCATGGGTCTGGTGCCGTGGCAACATTTGCTCCGCCCTTGACCCAGCGCTCCACTCGAGCTGCCCCTTCGTCAAAACCCCTGGCGTCCTCAGGGTCGCAACCCTCAAGTCCTGCCTGCCAGTCTCTAAAGAAACCAGACACCTCATCCAGTTGCTCGGCTGATAAGACATCGGTGTGCTCCATGAATGGATCACCGTCAAAGACCTGTGGGTCAGGCTCGTCATCAAGCGCCCTGCCAATTGGCCAAACCAGACCCATAAAGTCAGTTGGCGGGTCAATCATTTGATCGATTGCGTCGTTGACCCATTGCAGGACTTCCTCCGAACTGATGCCATCCGCGTAGCTCATCGCTACGCGGGTTGGCTCGCGCTCGACAACTGGTTCGGCGGTCTCTGCTGCGTCAACCTCAGAGCTGTCATTGGTTTGAGCTGGCGTGCTGGACGCAGTTGCAGCTGGTTCAGCCGCATCTTGCGAACAGCCGGTGAGCCCGGACAATGCGAGCGCCGCGAGAGCGCCAAATGCGACCACGCGGCCGACAACTTTATTTGAACTTGGCTCTCTGTCTTGGCTAATTGTCATGTGAAGCGACCTTCCAACTTTGGTTTCTGAATCCTATTGGATGCATTGTATAGCTAACTTATCAACAATCGCTTCCCCTCACCCCACATGACCGCGCAGTAGTTGGCCGATAGACTCCTTTGATGAGCAGTCATTCTCTTGAGGTTTCAGTCATCGACTACCACACCGCAGGCGAGCCATTTCGGATTGTTGAATCTGGTTTTCCTGAAATTGTTGGCCAAACCGTTCTCGACAAGCGGGCCTCAGCAATTGGCAACCAGGAGCTTGAAAAAGTCCGCCTGCTGCTTGTGAATGAACCGCGCGGGCACGCCGATATGTATGGCGGGTTCATCGTTGAACCCAATGATTCAGGCGCTGATTTCGGCGTGCTGTTTTGGCACGGAGATGGTTACTCAACAGCCTGCGGCCACGGCACCATCGCCCTTGGAGCCTGGGCCGTTGACACCGGAAGAGTGACTGCAAACCCTGACGGTGAAACAACGGTCACAATTGATGTTCCCTCTGGCCGAGTGCAAGCCATTGTGAGACAGGAAGCCGGAGTCACAACCCAGATCTCCTTCAAAAATATCTTTTCCCACTCGATTGCTGAAAATGTCTCCGTGGAATTGGCAAGCGGAAAAACCGTCACGGTGGATGTTGGATACGGCGGAGCAAACTACGCCAGCTTGAATGTAGAGCAGCTGGGTCTAACCGTTGAACCCCAACATCTGGATGAACTGATCAAAGTTGGCCGTGAAATCAAGTGGACTCTGAATGAATCCCCGGAGTCAAACTCTCAGGAAGACCCCCGACTAAATGGCATCTACGGAACAATCATTTACGAGGAATTGGCTGCATCAGCTAGCCAGCTTCATCAGCGGAATGTAACCATCTATGCAGATGGAAGAGTGGACCGCTCCCCCTGCGGGTCCGGAACCGCCACCAGAATTGCGCAGCTCAATCATGCCGGCAAGCTAACAGTGGCCATGACCCTGATTCATGACTCGATTATTGGAAGTCGGTTTACAGGACGAATTGCTCAGGAGGTAATTGAGCACGAGACTGCCGGCGTGATTCCTGTGATCTCAGGAAATGCCTTCTGCACCGGGACCTCGAAGTTCACACTAAACAGGCACGATGAGCTAGGAACAGGATTCTCACTTCGATGACCGCAATACGCTGGATTTCAAACCAAGAATTATTCGCGAGCTTCGGCTACGCCAGGGCCATTGAAGCCATCGGCCAGCTGCTCGAGAGCGGATTTGATCCGGCCACCGACAAGCAGCGCACCTTTGTGAATTTTGAGCACGGCCAGGGACTGGTTATGCCAAGCGAAATCGGTGATTTTGCAGGCCTCAAGTTTGTGACCGTTGCCCCTAAGAATCCAAAGCACAACCTGGATCGAATTCAAGGAATCTACTCGCTGTTTGACTCCAAGACCCTGACCCCGCTTGCTCAATGCGATGGGGCCGCGCTGACGCTGCTGCGCACAGCCTCGGTAACTGCGGCGATGCTTCAGAAGTTGAAGGTTGCCGAGAGTCCAAAGCTTGCCATTTTTGGCTCTGGACCCCAGGCACTTGCGCACATCTTGAGCGTCAAGGCAATCCTTACGCCCAGTGCAATAGCCATTTTTGCAAGAAACCAAGACAGCCGGGCTGAGTTGATGGCCGGCCTTTCGGAACAGGGCATTGAGGCCGTGGCCGGGACACCAGAAATGCTTTTGGCGGCAGACCTGATCGTCACTGCCACCACTGCCCGGCAACCGCTATTCACTTTGAGTGATATTAAGCAGACGGCAGTAATTGCCGCGGTCGGATCACACGAAGCCGACGCCAGAGAGGTGGGCAGCGATGTGGTTGCCGCGGCTCAAGTGTTTGTTGAAGAACTAGGCGCCAGCCTGCGCGAGGCAGGCGATGTGATCATGGCGATTCAAGACCAGGCCATAGAGGAAGCTGCGCTTATCGCGGTGCGGGACTTGTTTGGCAAAAGCCAGGCAAACAGTGTCGATCCAACACGAATTAGGTTTTATAAATCAACCGGCATGCCCTGGCAGGACCTAGCTATTTTGAGTCAGGCTTACAGCCACCTGAAAGCGTAAACGCGACAGCGTTATTTCTTTTTGGCAAACCTTTCGACTGCCCACCAAATTGCAAGAATTCCAAAGGCGATTAGAAAGCCGTAAGAAGAATTAATTTGGTGCAGGGTGTCCATAGCGTTGAGCCTCCAAGCTGTTTTCCTACAATCTTAAGCCACGGGTAATTCGGGGAGCTGAAAACCTGCAGAATCGCTAGAGAAGATTCGGTATTTTCTGTTCAGCTGCAATGTTTGCGCGCCTGAAGAAGATGGTGACAATCGTAGAAACAATCACGATGAACAGCGAGTACATTGCTGGCACGAGCATGATTTCCCCCAGGGCAGGGCTGCCGCTAAAGGTAACTGTAATTATGGCGATCGCTAGAGGTCCATTCTGGATGCCAGTTTCCAAGGCAATTGTTCTAGCGTTGGCCGGGTGCACCCGAATCAGCTTCGCAATAATGTACGCGATCGTGATTCCAAACAGCCCGAGTCCAATCGACACCGCATAAACCTGCCAAGGCGTGGAGGTCAATAGATTCCAGTTTCTTGGAACCCACGTAACCATCAGGAACACGATGAAGAAAAGTCCAAAGAATCCGCCCATTAGTTCCAGAAGCGCTCCAGTGTTTGGACTGTACCGCCTAATTAGCATTCCAAACATCACGGGCACAAGCAGGATTGCCAGGGTCAGCACGATATTTCGTATTGGAATCTCCAAGTCGGGGTTATTCGCTGCAAGCAGTCCTCCATAGAAAAGCAGTGCGAGCGGTGTCATGAGAATCGCCCAAAGAGTCGCATTGGTAGTCATCACAACGCTGAGTGCCAAGTTGCCCTTAGAGAAGTAGGTGAAAATATTTGATGTGGTTCCAGCGGGGACCGCGCCCATCAACAGCGCACCCAGAGCGACTGGGATCGCATATTCTCGTGGAATTGCGTCCTGGAATAGCAAAGTGACAATCAAGAGGTAGGCCACTAGCGGCATGATTCCAAACTGGGTCAGCCAACCGATGATTAGGCCCTGCGGTCGCCGCAGCGCGAGTTTGAAGTCCTTGGGGGTTAGTCCGGATCCCAAACCAAACATAATGACGAACACTAGCCCCGCCAACAGAGCCTCTTCGAAAGGGGTAACAACCTGATGCTGAGTTTCTGCCTCAGCCGCGAGAATCATGAGCGAATTCAACATCTTTATGCACCCTTCTCTGTTGAGATAGCTGAGACGACATTGTCCCTGAGCTCACGGCGAAGAATCTTTCCAATTGGGCTCTTTGGTAACTCGTCAACAAATGAAATTGACTGAGGAATCTTGTAGGCCGCAAGGTTTTCTCGGCAGTGGGCCAAGATTTGATCGGCTGTTGGTGCTTGAAGGGTCGTCACTACATACGCCTGAACCTTTTCACCGGACCTGTCGTCAGCAACACCAATCACCCCGACCTCTAGCACTCCAGGAACAGCAGCAATTTGTTCTTCAACTTCGTTCGGGTAAACGTTGAAGCCGCTCACCAAAATCATGTCTTTTTTACGATCAACAATGGTGAAGTAACCGTCTGAATCCATCTTTGCGATATCTCCAGTGTGAAGCCAGCCATCCCTCAAGGTATCCCTGGTGTCTTCTGGTCGCTGCCAGTAACCAAGCATGATCTGCGGACCTCGAGCAACAATTTCACCTGGTTCGCCAATCGCAACCTCTGTACCTGATTCGTCCACACAGCGAACTTCAGTCGACGGCACAGGAATGCCAATTGACCCGTCTTTGGCCATTCCCGTTAGCGGGTTGAAAGTTAGAACCGGTGAGGACTCCGTAAGCCCGTAACCCTCAACTATCGGGGTTCCAGTTACTTCTCTCCATCGCTCTGCAACGGAAGCCTGGAGTGCCATTCCGCCAGCAGCCGAGGCACGAAGGTGCTTCGGTGGGCTCTCGGTAAACCAACGCTCATTCAAGAGGGCATTGAATAGGGTGTTCACTCCACTTAGCCAGGTGATTTTGTAGTTCTCAAAAGCACGCTTTAGGTTGCTTGGTGGCCTCGGGGTTGGAACCAGAATGTTTCTGGCCCCAACGTGGTAGAAGCCAAGCAGGTTCACAGTGAAAGCAAAGATGTGATACAGCGGCAGCGCTGTAAGCACCACCTCAACCCCCTGCCGCATACCCGTGCCACAGTGAGAAATCATCTGGAGAGTGTTGTAGACAAGGTTGCCGTGGGAGAGCATCGCGCCCTTGGAAACGCCTGTTGTGCCTCCGGTGTACTGAATAGCAGCTAGCGACTCGCTCGTGATGCCATCGACATAACCTTCCGCACTCGTCGGGCTCTTTTTGTCTTTCCCCTGAGCCAAGGCTGTTTGGAAGCTGGTGTGCTCCACGGTGATCTTGGGTAGCGTTTTGCTCCAATATCGCTGAACACCTCTAATGACGCCACCAACAATTCTTGGGAAGAACTCAGAAATCTTGACGGTCACGACCGCCTTAATTCCTGTTTTCGAGATTACTTCTTCAAGTCGATCAGCGAAGATGTCCATCACGACCAAGGTCTCTGCGCCCGAGTCTGAGTATTGGTGAATCATTTCAGGCGCGGTATAAAGAGGATTGGTGTTTACCAGCACGCAGCCAGCCTTCAGTACCCCAAAGGCGACAATTGGGTAGGCCAGGCAGTTCGGCATCTGCACTGCGACCCGAGCTCCTTGGCTCAGTCCCAACACATCTCGTAAGTAAGCGGCAAAGTCATTTGAGTAAGCGTCAATCTGCTCATAGCTAAGAGAGCCGTTCATGCCGTTGGGCATCACCTGAGTAAACGCCGTGGTCTTTGCGTATTTCTGGCTTGACTCTTTTATGAGATCCGGAAGGTGCCTGATGGAAACCGGTTCCAGCTCAGGGCTTACTTCACTCGGGTAGTGCTTTGTCCAAGGGTTAGGAGTCATCTTTGACCTTCCGCAGCTGGTGGAAATCAGTTGAAATAAAAATCACCTAATTTCACCTAAAAAATAACACAGAATTTGCTTGAAGTTTGATGTTTTTTGTCGCCGACATTCCGCAGCTGCTGAACCGATGGTGTTTGTCGAACTAAGCCGCCACTTTTGCTCGTCGAACTAGTGCCAAGGCCATGAGTAATAGGAATGCAGACAAACCCATGGTCATCGTGGTCAGGATGCCGGCCACTGGATTCCAAAGCACTATTACTGTCAGTAGCAGCGGACTAAAGGCAACCACAATTTTTGAGAACATCATGATGTAGCCCTGACGCTCGCCGAACTGCTCTGGGCCGAAGAACAAGAGTGGAAGCGTTCCTCTAATAAACGGATCCAGGCCGACCGCAATGCCCTGCAAAATAACGAACGGAACTAGGGCATCGATACCAAAGACCAGGACCAACACAACGCCGGCAGGGTGCGAAAGCATAGCCAGTGCGGCCACCCGCATCGGAGTCATTATCTTGCCAAGCGCAACCAACAGAACTCTTGCCAGCACCTGCGAGGGGCCGAGGATTGCGGCGGCGAAGAGCGCAACACCGACAGAAGCACCTAGTTCGGTAAGCAAAAAAGGCAGGATCGTGTTGACCGAGGCAACCATGAAGCCCTCTAGGGCAAACATCACCGCAAAGATCAAGATCAACAGGTCAATGCGGATTCGCCTCCGGTTGCCGGTTGGGGTTTTAGGGGAGTGCTGGTCAACAGTCTTCGGCTCAAGCCGAGGGATTGTTAGGTTCAGCGGCAGAGCAATTAGCAAGTGAGCAAAGGCCCACACCATCACAGCCCACTGCCAACCAAAGTTCTCGGTGACCCACGCATTTAGTGGCCAGGAGATTGTTGAGGAGAGCCCAACGAAAACCGTGATCCCAGCGATGATCTTGTTTGACTCGTCACCAAAAAAAGTAACGACCGTTGCAAAAGCGGCGTCATAGTTGCCCATCGCGGCTCCGATGCCAATTAGCACCCAGGCAGCAAATAGCATTTGAATCGAGGAGCTTGCGGCCAACAGGCTCAGGCCAAGAATGAAGGCAACGCTCCCGAAGGGAAGGACTCGCCTGCCACCTAGCCGGTCAATGGCCTTACCGACCCTGGGACCCAAGAAAGCGGCTACCAAAAGCGCGACCGTGAAAGCCCAAAAGAATGTTTCAGTTGCTATTCCCAGTGACTCTGAAATTGGCACAGCCAAGATGGCTGGAAGATAAAACCCTGAACTCCAGCCAATGAACTGTGAAACCCCAAGTCGAGCAGTCAAGCGTGAGCTGGGTTTCAATTTATTGTCCAATGCGCGGTTGGTTAGGGAATGAAGAAATTTGCGTCAGCGATTGACAGCATAGTGCTGACAAGTTGCTGTAGTTCGACTAAATATACCTAGTCTTTCGGAACTTAGCGACGCGTACCTGAGGTGCTAGCCAAAAATCTCAAGGGCTGCCATGGCTGCGTTGTGGCCACCAATACCGCTAACAGCACCGCCACGTCTGGCACTGGCACCACAAATCAAAACCTTGGGGTCATCTGTTGCAACGCCCCAGCGTGCAGCTGGGCTGTCCAGCGGTTCGTCATCCTCAGCAAAGGGCCAGCTGAGTGGTTCGTGGAAGATATTTCCGCCAGGAAGCTTTAGTGCCTCCTCAAGATCTCGGGTTGTCTTGGTCTCAATGCATGGCTTCTGGTTGCTATCGAGAATGAGCAGGTCTTCTATTGGTTCGGCCAGTACCGAGTTCAAGGAGCTAATCACAGCTGCTTCAAGCTTGGCTCGCATCGCATCATGTTCTGCCGCTGTGAGGTTTGCAACCAAGGAATGCGGTGCATGAAGGGCGAAGACTGTGAGCGTTTGAGCACCTAGGGCCCTGAGATCGGGACCCAGGATGCTTGGGTCAGTGAGCGAGTGGCAGTAAATTTCGCAGGGTAAAGGGTCTGGGATTTCTCCTTTGCTAGCTGCGTCATAGGCACTCTGCAGTTGCTCAAAACTCTCGTTGATGTGAAAGGTGCCGCCGAATGCGGCCTCTGGGCTGACGCTCTGGTCTTTCAGCTTCGGCAATCTCCTCAACAGCAGATTCACTTTCACCTGAGCTCCATGGACATAGGGAGAATCCTGTGAGGGCTTCTTGGGATGGTGCTCCAGCGACTCACCTTTCAAACTCGCCAGCTCTTGCCTTGAGGCGTTCACCAGTAACAGCGATGCGGTGAGTTCATGCTCCTGACCCGAAGACCGATAGCGGACAGTTACCCCGTTCTTGTGGGAAGAAACCCCTATTGCCTCAGCGCTTGAAATCAGCTTTGCACCATTTCGTTCCGCTGCCCGCTCAAGCTCTCTAGTAACAGCACCCATTCCTCCAATCGGAACGTTCCAAGCACCTGTTCCGCCGCCAATAACGTGATATAGAAAACACCGGTTGGCATTCAGAGTCTGATCTTGATTTGGAGAAAAGGTGCCGATCAGTGCATCGGTGTAGACAACTCCCTGGACCCAATCGTTGGAAAACTCTCTCGATACTGCTTGGCCAACCGGCTGCTCCATGAACTTATCCCAGATTGCTTGATTGCCGACCTGTTGCTTTAGTTCGCGTCTTCTTTGAAGCGGCTTCAGGACGCTTGGCCAAAGCTTGCCGGCGAGTTCTTGGGTCTCGCCATAGAAGCGCTGCCACGATCTAAAATCTTGGCCTGCTGAGAGTCTTTCAAAGGAAGCGCTAGTTGCCTGCTGATCCTGATTATCAACCAGGAGCCCCTCATCGCTGCCTGGGATTGGGGTGTAGGAGGAGTAGCGTCTTTGCGCCAGCGAAATGTTCAATCCAAGATCTTCGACAATCTGCTTCGGCAACAGACTAACCAAGTACGAATATCGAGAGAGTTTGGCATCGATGCCTTCAAAAGCTTGCGCCGAAACAGCAGCGCCCCCAAAGTTTGGGAGCCTCTCCAAAACAGTTACGTCAATCCCAGACTTGGCTAGGTAGGCGGCGGCGGTGAGGCCATTGTGGCCACCACCAATAATCAACACTGAAGGATTTTTCATACCGAATACCTTGCACCTATTTGACCAAAGAAGCCAGAAGGGGTTTGTGATTGCCAACCGTGGGCCTCAACGGACAGAGTCAAACTGGGGACCCTCCTCATAAGGGAAATTCAGCCAATAAACACAGCGCTTTTCCTGACACGCATTGGCAAATGCGGTCCAGATATGTCTCGGGGTGTCAGGCAAGTGACTTGAATTCTTGCCTGAGTTGGTAGGGTCTAAAAAGGGAGAGGATGCTTATGTTGTTGGAAACGCTTTTAGTGCTACTTGTATTGGGCGCAGTGGTCGCAACTGTGCTGAGTTTTTTTGTTGTGAGATCCAAAAAGCATCAACCGGAGCAGAAGCGTGAAGCCGACGTTGACAATCCACAGTGGGACAGCAAGTAGAGCTTCTTCTACTGCGTGGAACTTGAGTCGGCTTTGTAACGGCACAACTTGGCGGAATCGGACCGGTGACCTGCTCTTTACTAGAGAGCCACCTAGCGGAATTGAACCGCTGACCTGCTCTTTACGAGGGAGCTGCTCTACCGACTGAGCTAAGGTGGCGAAGTGAAAAAGTTTAGCGGCTAATCACTCCAGCGCGCTTGAGCCTTTCTATGGCAGCATCCTCAATCGGTGAATCAGGGCCGATCGCAAACCGCATGAACCTAAGCAGGTTTGTTGTGACAGGACGCAGCAACCAAAGCGGGTATGACCTAAGCCCAATCATTTTTTGATACTCCTCGGGCATTGACGCAAGTGCCGAATGGAACAGGAGCGCATAGACCGGTTTTGCAAGTGGCGGTAGTGGGGCTTTCTTGATCCAGTGAATGATGTTTTTGGTTTCATCCGTCACGGTTATTTTGTCTCTGAAGTCGGTCAGGGTTTGCTCCAGCTCAGCCTCACTCATCGGAACAGTCTTTAGACCAAGCGGGCCAACTGACTTAGACCAGAGCTTTACATAGCTGTCTGCTCCCCCAGGAATTGGCTTCTTTGAGTAATTCTGGTGAGCTCGCAAGAATGAATCCATGAATGCAACGTGCACCCAGAGCAGCAGGTCTTTGTCTGCTGCTCGGTAATCCCTTGTTTCACCTGCCGCCGTTTCATAGCTGCCGCTGATGGTCTTGTGCATGCGGTTCACTCTGGAAGCTTCGCCCTTGATTGCGTCGTGTGACCCAAAGGTGGTGACCGTTAGCCATCGGATTGTTCCAGAGAGTCTTCCCAGAGGATCCTGCTCATACCGGGAGTGCTGAGCAACACCTGTCAGGGACCCTGGGTGGAGGGCCTGCATTAGTAGCGCCCTCACTCCCCCAACCAGGGTGGAGAAGTCGCCGTGAACTATCCATGGGGCATCCTCTGGTGTGTAAAAGCCTGGCTCGTCTCCTGCGGCAACAACCTCAAGCCATGGCGGAATTCCATCAGCAGCACCGGAGAGGAGTCTTCTGAATCTGCGCGACAGGCTCTCTTGCAGTGCGTTGTTTGCCAATGTGTTGCCTAACCTTGTAGATACGAACAAAGGAAGCAACCATGACAGAGGCCGAACTAATCCGCGAGTTCCAAAAAAATCGATTGCACATCATTTTGGCACAACTTGCCCCAACCGCCCTGCTTGCATTTGCGGCCTTTGCAACGCCAACGATCTCTGAATACCCAATGGCCGTGATTCATGGGTTCGCCCTGATTCTTTTGGCCTCGGGAATCCTTGGCGCTTTGGCCGAGTTCTCGGCAGCATCACAAGCTCAGGCGGTCATCGATGATTTGAAGACTCTTCCTGGTGCTTCGGCACTGAGAAACCGAGTGATCAGCTTTAGGCCTTGGTTGGATGTTGTGAAGTTTGTGACACCGGCAATCTTCGTTGGAATCTTTGCAGCGCTAATTATTGCCCTGTATTTCTAGCGAGAGCTGCAGAGCAGCTTATCCAAGGGCTCACCGGCCAGGTAGCTGTCAACGACTGAATCAACGCAAGGGTTTGAACCATAGGCTGTGTGGCCCTCACCTTCAAAGGTGAGCAGGTCTGACCCTTTGAGTAGCTCACTCAACACAATGGCGTGCTGGTAGGGAGTGGCTGGGTCGCCTGTTGTGCCAATGATTAGCGGCTTAGTGCTGGGCGTGACGTTGAAATCAAGAACCGTGTTACCGATACCCTCTGGCCAACCAAAACAGGAACCGTCGCCGTAGGCGAAGTACTTGCCAAACACCGGGCTGGCATTGATGATTGCATCGCTCAAATCTTCCCCGTTTACGGGGTAAGTTTTCTCATCAGCGCAAGCAATCGCGCTGTTGGCTTCAACCAGGTTCGTTAGGTAACCGCCCTCAGAATCTCGATCGTTGTAGAAATCTGCAAGCAGTAGCAGCATGGTGCCATCGCCCTTTAGTGCATCCTCGATTCCAGCTGACAGGTAGGGCCAAGAACCCTCAGAATAAAGAGTCACAATGATGCCGGCAATGGCCGCTGACAGCGAGAGGTCTCGGTCGTAATCAGTTGGCAAGGTGTTGCGCTCGAGGTTCCGCAGAATGCGGCCGATGGTGTCCTTGGCCTCGTTCATGTCTTGTGGCACTGGACAGGAGACCTGAGCGAAGCAGTCCTCCAGGTAGGCTTCCATCGCCATGTCGAAGCCCGCTATTTGAGCAAGCAGGGCGGCGTCTGGTCCAAGGGTTGGATCAACTGCCCCGTCCAGAATAAATAGACCGACATTGTCTGGGAACAGGGCAGCGTAGTTGGCACCTAGCTCGGTGCCATAGCTATAGCCCAGGTAGTTCAAGAGCTCGCTGTCAACTAGTTCGCGCAACAGGTCCAGGTCCTTTGCGGTTTGCTGGGTGTTGAAATAACCGGTGCTGATCTCCCCCTGGCAGCTCTGGCCAAATCGCTCGGCGACATCCACCAGGTAGGCAAGATCTTCTTCTGTTCCAAATCCGTAGGAAGAAGGGCTGTAAAGCAGCTTGTCTTTCAGCCCCATGTCGCTGCAGGTCACCGCAGTGCTGTCTCCGACTCCGCGGGGATCAAAGGCGATCACTTGGAAGTTTTCTCTGAGGTAAGCGCTCCCCATGCTGTCGTAGCCATCCCGCATCCAACTGATTGCACCGGATCCCGGACCGCCGGGGTTTATAAACATTGGGACTAAGTTCTCGGAGCCCGCTTTGCGCATCAAGGCGATTGAAATCAGCTTTTCTTCTGGCTCATTCCAATCCAAGGGAACCGCAACCGACGCGCACTCGAACTGTTCCCCACAATCCGACCAGCTAATTTCCTGCTCAAAAAGGTCAACTGCGCCGCTTGTTACCTCCTGAACCGGGTCGGGCTGAGTGACCTCAGCGCAGCCGGTCAGGGTTATCAGTGCTGCTATGGCAGCGGCTCTAAGCCGCAACGTCTTGCCTCAAAATCATGCGAGTGCAGAGCGACTCGAGCACCAACAGATCTCTAACGTTTGAGGCTAGGCGCTTCCTGGCCTCGGTGATTGCATCCAGAACCGCGATGTTGTCGTCCACGCTGGTGCCATAAACCCTAAGGTTCAGTTCATCAATGAGGTCCTCGTTGGTAAGTTCCGCGTTGGCTTGCAACTGCAGCGAGATTACATCGCGGAAAAAGGACTCGGCATCTGTGAAGATGCGGTCGATGCCGTCTCTAAGAGCCCTGGTGTTTCTGCGCTTCTGGTTTTCTTCTAGGTCTTTGAACTGAGGCCGTAGATTTGTGGGAATCCGCTCGTCAACTGCCAATCCGAATGCCCGCATCAAGTGCTCTTTCTCAGCGGTGTCTCGTTCCTTGGCAAGGGCTTCGGCATCGCGCTTGGCCACCCCCAAAAGCTTTTCGGCCGCAAGCATTGCCCGAGACAGATTTGTGACCGATGAAATTTCACGAAGGGTCTCTGCCCTTCTGGCCCTGGCATCCTGAGAGCCAGCAAGCCTTCTTGCCATACCAACGTGGTTCTGAGCTTGCCTGGCGCTTTTCAGGGCTAAGTCTTTGTCGATGCCATCGCGCTTAATGAGTAACTCAGCAACCTCTGTTGCACTTGGCAGCCGAAGCAGCACGTTCCTGGCCCGCGATCTGACTGTTGGCAGCAGGTCAGCAACGCTTGGAGCACAGAGGATCCAGACTGTTTTTTCCTGAGGTTCCTCGAGCGCCTTTAGTAAGACATTGGAGGTGCGCTCGGTCATGCGGTCACTGTCTTCAATGATCACAATCCGATAATCGCCTACCGTGCTGGACATCTGTGACTTCTGCACCAGAGATCGAACCTCGTCGATGCTGATTGTTACTCGCTCGGTTGCCAGGGTGAGAATGTCGGGATGCGCATCAGCAAGTGCTAGTGAGCACTGCTGGCAGTTCCCGCAGCCATTTTGTTCGCACTGCAGGGCAGCCGCGAATGACTTTGCCAAAAGCGATCTTCCAGATCCTGCTGGACCCGTAAACAGCCAGGCGTGGTGAACGCCCTCGGTCTTTGATGCAATTGCTCGTTGCAGCTGTTCGATGGCTTCTGGTTGACCCAGCAGCTCATCGAAGATGCCGCTGGTCAAGGCTTGCCCCAAAATGCCTCGACCCTGGCTATCACCGCTTGGTGGATGGCTTCGATTGTCATGGTGGCATCAATGACTTCAAAACGCTCATCCGATGCCATTTCTAGGTACTGCGCGCGGGCCCGCTCAAAAAAGCCGACTTCTTCACTTTCCAAGCGATCAGGTTCGGTGCCGGTGTCATCACGACGGGTTAGTGCCTGTGCTGCTGGCATGTCCAGCAAGAACGTCAAATCAGGCTCCAGGTTGCCAACTGCCCACAACGAAATGTCTCTAACTTCATCAACCGACAGTTCCCTCGCTGCTCCTTGGTAGGCGACCGAGGAGTCAAAGTAACGATCGGAGAGCACCACTTTGCCGGAGGCAAGAGCTGGCTCAATCTTGGTGGTCACGTGGTGCGCTCTATCTGCTGCATACAGTAAAGCTTCGGCCCTGGGTGCGACATTTCCCTTGCGGTGCAAAAGCAGGTGCCTGATTTCCTGGCCAAGTTCGGTGCCACCTGGCTCCATGGTTCTAACAACTTCATGACCCTGTTTACTAAGCCATGCCTCTAGTAGGTCCAACTGAGTCGATTTTCCAACTCCGTCGATGCCCTCAAAGGTTATAAACACGGCTACCGCTTTTTTCTGGTCTTTTTCTGAGTCTTCGGAGCCTCGCCTGGCTCCACACCTAGTTTTTCACGCCTGATTGCCAAAAGCTCGTAGGCGCGGTCATTGGTTAGCTCATCCAGCGGTTCGTCCTTAGGAACTGTGGCGTTCACAATGCCATCTGAAACATAGAGACCGAACTGGCCTGATTTGGCAACGACGTTCGCCTTGGATGCCGGGTCTTCGCCGAACTCCTTGAGAGGTGTTGCCGCAGTCCTGCGGCCACCGTATTTAGGCTGCTTGTAGATCTCGAGTGCTTGCTCAAGGGTTAGATCAAAAATTTGCTCTTCTGATTCAAGGCTCCTGGAGTCGGTGCCACGCTTTAGGTATGGGCCGAACTTTCCATTCTGAGCCGTTATCTCAGTATCTGATTCTGGATCCACTCCAACGACTCGTGGTAGTGAAAGTAGCTTCAGTGCCTCTTCGTAGCTGACGGTGTCAACCGCCATGGTTTTGAACAGTGAGGCTGTCTTTGGCTTTGGGTTTCCCTCGTCAACGAGTGTTATGTAGGGGCCGTAGCGACCATCCTTCACGATAATGTCTAGCCCTGTTTCTGGCTCTTGACCAAGCACCCGGTCGCTAGCAGGAGGTGCGTTGACTAATTCGATTGCCTTCTCGTGGGTCAGCTCATCCGGGCTTAGGTCGGCCGGGATGTTCACGATGCGGCGCTCGTCGTTTTCCATGACCTCGATGTAAGGGCCGTACTTACCGGTTCTTAGGTTGATCCCCTCGGCAATCTCAAAGGTGTTGATGAGCCTTGGGTCGCTTTCGCCGAGGCTTTCGACAGTTGCCTGCAGTCCGTCATCGCCAAAGTAGAAATCCTTGAGCCAACCGGAGCGATCAAGCTCGCCCAGGGCAATCTTGTCGAGATCCGATTCCATCTTTGCCGTGAATGCATAGTCGACCAGGTGGCCGAAGTTTTCCTCTAGGAACCTGGTCACAGTGAATGCGATCCATTCAGGAACCAGCGCGCTACCGCGCTTTACGACATAACCCTTGGAAATAATTGTCGAGATGATCGCTGCATAGGTTGAGGGTCTTCCAATCCCCTGTTCCTCAAGCGCTTTCACCAAAGATGCTTCGGTGTATCTGGCTGGCGGCGAAGTCGAGTGATCTTTCGACGCGATTTCTTCAATCTTGAGAGACTGACCCACCTCCAAAATTGGAAGCTTGGCACTGGCGTCTTCCTTCTTGTCTTCCTCTGGGTCCTGGTAAACGGCCAGGAAGCCAGGGGTGATCACGGTGGTTCCAGAGGCTGAGAACTCAGCCTGCCTGCCATCAACTTCAGTTTCAAACTTGACCGTGGTGGTGGAGAGCTTGGCATCAGCCATTTGAGAAGCGACAGTCCTTCGCCAAATCAGTTCATATAGAAGGTGTGATTTGCCATGCAAAACACTCTTAAGTTCGTTTGGATGCGCAAAGGTCTCACCTGAAGGTCGAATTGCCTCGTGAGCTTCCTGGGCGTTTTTAGACTTTGCGCCATAGATTCGCGGCGTTGGTGAGACAGAGTCGTCTCCAAAAAGTTGCTTAGCGGCCGCGAGCGCCGCCGAGATGGCCTGCGAAGAAAGAGCTGGGGAGTCGGTTCGCATATATGTAATGTGACCGTCTTGGTAGAGCATTTGAGCGGTGTCCATGGCCTGCTTAGCGCTCATGCCGAGTTTTCTAGAGGCCTCCTGCTGCAGGGTAGAGGTGGTGAAGGGTGCATACGGCTTTCTTGTTGAAGGCTTTGCTTCAATCGAAGTTACCGCAAGGTCTGCGCCCTCAAGCTTTTTCGCAAGATCTGAGGCTTGTGAGGGACTGAGCACCAGCACCTCTTGGACCAGCTTTCCGCTCTCATCAAAGCTCTTTGAGCCAGCCAGCTTTTCATTTGCAAGTTTTGCCAGCTTTGCGTCGAACTGAATCGAATTGTGGTTCAAGGTTGCTGTGATCGATGAGTAGCTAGCGGACACGAACGCAATTCGTTCACGCTCTCGCTGAACAATCATGCGCATTGCTGGTGACTGCACCCGACCAGCTGACAGACCGCGGTTGATCTTGCGCCAGAGCACCGGTGAAATTTCATAACCAACTAGTCGGTCCACTACTCGCCTGGTTTCCTGAGCCTCAACCAGATTGTCGTTTAGCTCACGCGTGTTGTTGGCAGCTGCAGCGATCGCATCCTTAGTGATCTCATTGAAGACCATTCGGTGCACTGGAACCTTTGGCTTCAATACTTCTAGGAGGTGCCAGGCGATTGCCTCACCCTCGCGGTCCTCATCGGTGGCCAGGTAGAGCTCTTCGGCGCTCTTGAGCGCCTTCTTCAAATCCGTGACGGTTTTGGTCTTGCCGGGTGAGACAACATAAAAAGGTTCAAAGTCGTTGTCTATATCTATAGAGAACTTACCTAGCGGACCCTTTTTCTTATCTGCTGGAACATCCCGTGGTTCAGCTAAATCGCGAATGTGACCAACTGAGGCCAATACCTCGTAGTCACTACCTAGATATTTAGAGATCGTCTTCGCCTTGGCGGGCGACTCAACAATCACTAGCTTCTTAGCCAAGAATGCTCCTAATTAATCGGATGGCGACCCCGCTACTGAATCAACAGAAATCTCTGATAACCCAACAAACTTTGTCAGCCCGATGCTCACATCGGTTCCGACAATACGACATGAATCTAGAAAAACTCCATTTGAAACTGCAATCAGTTCCGCATTTTCACATGGAACACCGGATGCCAGCCCTCGAATAGTATCTGCCGCAGCAAGCGATGCGGAGTCGGCTATCACCTGCAATCGGGTCGTGCCATAGGCCAATAAGGTCGCCGACGACACAGCAAACAACAGCAGCATCAGCGCGCCAATGAAGATTAGTGACACCACCGCAGTTGACCCCGAATCTACCTTCCAATCGGCAGCATGCAAATTTTTGTTGAGATAGGGATCACTAGCTGTTTCTGGACCCTGACACACTCCAGCCTCCCTTCATAAGACAAATCAACTCTCAGCGCCGGATCAACCGGCACATCGATTCCAAGCGTGCTTTGTCTGGCAATTTCAAATGCCTTGGCTTCAAGTGCAATGCGCTCCACGGCCAACGAAACAGACCCAAGCACCACCGAAAACAGCATGATCAGAGCCGGTAACAGCAGCATGAACTCTGCCGTTACCGCGCCCCTATCGATAGCCAAGTCCAATTGCACCGGCAATCAACTTGAATAGCAGCGACCTAACCTCTTCGCTTTTCAGTACCAGCAGCATCAGGCCGGCAAAGGCAACCCCGGCCAGGGTGGCGATTGCGTACTCGGCGGTGATTGCGCCTTGATCGGATTTCAGCAGTTGCATTTTGTTTCCTTTCTTATTGGGTGAAGCCGATGATTATCAGCGGCAGGGTAAGCAGCAAGAATGCAGGCAGCGTTGTCAGGGATAGTGGAATCAACAACTTCACGGAGAGTCGCCTAGCGGCTTCAATTCGCTCTGACAGCAGCTTTTGGTTGAGCTGCTCGAGCTCCGAATCAATCAGCGCTACAAGCTTCGCTCCGGTTTGTTTAGAAAGTTCAATCAGGTCGGTTGTAACGCTTGGATCAAGCTTTGCTAACCGCGCTTCGATTTTGGACAGTGGTTCGCCTGCAGCCAGACAAATTAGCCCCGAGAGCATCGCCGGCCGCATCAGATGTCCAGCCGTTCAATTTGAAGGCCGGCTGCAGATAGGACCGGCCTGCCAATTGCTGTAACTAGCCGCTTGCCGTTCACCCTGCCCAGTTGCACAACAAAGTCAATTGACTGCGCAACTAACCTCTCGGTCAACTCGGTAGCGAAACCACCCAATAGGCCAAGCACTAAGAATCGCTCGGCTGAGGATGCAAGGCTGGTGGCATGCAGGGAGGTCAAGGTTCCCGAGTGTCCGTTATTAATTGCCTGAAGTAAAACCCGAAACTCTTTTGAGCGAACTTCCCCGACCACTATTCGGTCCGGCCGCATCCGAAGCGCGTGCACAATCAACTCATCGAGTTCGATTTGTCCTGCGCCCTCCTGATTCGCCTGCCTTTCGGTCAGCGAAATAGCGGGAGCTGGCAGACAGAGCTCAGGGGTTTGTTCAATGCAAATAATTCGCTCTTTCGAATCCTGCAGCAGTGCCCGCAACAAAGTTGTCTTTCCGACACCTGTTGGGCCGCACAAAACCATGGATTTGCCGCCCCTGACCTGCTCCTTCAGCCACGCCAGCTGAGTCAAGGTCAGCATGCCAGAGGTTTGCAGCACCTCCAGGCTCTTGGTTTCTGGGGCGTGCACCCGAATGCTGAGGAGCAGCTTTGCGCAAAGCCCGAATGGCAATACGGCATGGAATCTTGCACCCTGCAGCACAAAGTCGGCAACTGGCTTTGCGATGTCAGTTCGGGAGCCCGCCTCGAGCGCTAGCTCAACAATTGCGGCAACCATTTCTTGATCAGATTTATAAATTGGTGCCAAGACCTGAAAGCCAGACCCGAAGTCGGCTCTGGTCAGATCCGAACCGTCAATCACCAAGTCGGTGATGCCGAGGGTCTGAATTATTTGCCAGAGGGCATTGGTTTCAATTCGCACAAGCACATGGTTGGCCATGCGAAAACAGAGTTCAGTGCAAAAAATGAAACTGTGTAAAAAGGGGATGGCGGCAGGTTTGGGGGAAACCTGCCGCCGGTGATGCCAGCAATGGGGGGAGCTGACATCACAACTGATCTAAATCAGTAACTTAATCCTACGATGTATTTGCCAAATTTGTCCCCCAAACGGGGAAATTTCAAAACATCCACGATTTATCTGAATTTTGGTTCTCGAGACATTAGGTCCGCCCCTCATGGCGACAGTGCGCGAGTGTCTCGGCAATCTGTAAATCCTGTAAGTTGATAGGACCAAGAAGCTCTAAGTAAGTGGAGGACAAAGTTGTCTGAACAGCACGAGATTGAAAACCTGCTGACCGAAACCCGTTCGTTTCAACCAAGCGAAGAATTTGCGGCAAATTCAATTGCCAAGCCGGAGATCTACGACAGAGCGAAGGCGGACCGCCTTGAGTTTTGGGCCCAGCAGGCCAGGCAGCTTCATTGGCACAAGCCTTTTACGCAAACTCTAGATTTCAGCAATGCCCCATTCGCCAAATGGTTTGCAGATGGTGAACTAAACGTCAGCTACAACTGTCTGGATCGCCACGTTGAGGCTGGTTGGGGCAAGCGGGTTGCACTGTTTTTTGAGGGTGAGCCGGGCGACACCAAGGTTTATACCTATCTAGACCTACTGCAGCAAGTCAAGCGTGCGGCGAACGTTCTGATTCGCATGGGTGTTGAGCCGGGTGACCGCGTTGCCATTTACATGCCAATGATTCCGGAGGCAATCATCGCGATGCAGGCGGTTGCCAGAATCGGTGCCGTGCACTCAGTGGTCTTCGGTGGCTTTAGTGCCGACTCACTTGCAACAAGAATTCAAGATGCTGAGGCCAAGGTTGTAATCACCGCGGATGGCGGCTTCCGCAAGGGCAAGGCAACAGCGCTGAAACCTGCGGTTGACCAGGCGCTGGCTGACCACAAGTGCCCAACAGTTGAGCACGTTTTGGTGGTGAACCACACTGGGCAAGATGTCGACTGGGATGACTCGGTTGATGTTTGGTGGGAAGAGCAGATGCAGAGCGTGGATGCAGAGCATGTTGCGGTTGGCTTCAACGCTGAGCACCCGCTCTTTATCCTTTACACCTCTGGAACCACCGGCAAGCCGAAGGGCATCCTGCACACAACCGGTGGCTATCTAACGCAGGCTAGCTACACCCACAAGAACGTCTTTGATCTGCACGAGGGTCAAGATGTCTACTGGTGCACCGCAGATGTTGGCTGGATCACCGGTCACTCCTATGTTGCCTACGGTCCACTGGCCAACGGGGCGACTCAGGTTATTTACGAGGGAACACCAGACACCCCCGACTGGGGCAGATGGTGGGACATAGTTCAGAAGTACCACGTCAGCATCTTCTACACCGCACCGACCGCCATCAGGTCTTTCATGAAGCTCGGAAGTACCGTTGTCAGCCACTACGACCTGAGCTCAATCAGAGTGCTTGGTTCCGTTGGAGAGCCAATTAACCCAGAGGCCTGGATGTGGTACCGCGAGGTAATCGGCTCCAATAAGGCTCCAATTGTTGACACCTGGTGGCAAACCGAAACTGGAGCCATCATGGTTTCACCACTTCCAGGAATCACGGCAACCAAGCCGGGCAGTGCGCAGGTTCCAATTCCTGGCATTGAAATGGCGGTGATCGATGACCAGGGCAATGAAGTTGGCCCTGGCCACGGAGGCTATCTGGCAATCACTGAGCCTTGGCCCTCGATGCTCAGGGGCATTTGGGGCGATCCGGAGAGATTCAAGGAAACCTACTGGTCCAGGTTCCCAGGCCGTTACTTTGCTGGGGACGGCGCCAAGCTTGATGCCGATGGTGACCTCTGGTTGCTCGGGCGGGTCGATGATGTCATGAACATTTCAGGCCATCGCCTCAGCACAACTGAAATCGAATCGGCGCTTGTTTCGCACCCGCTAGTTGCAGAGGCGGCAGTGGTTGGTGCCAGTGATGAGACCACCGGACAAGCCGTGGTGGCATTCGTAATCCTGCGCAAGAATCAGCTCGACCACTCAGGCAGCGAAGCCGACACCTCCAAGACTTTGCGTGAGCATGTTGCCAAGGAGATTGGCCCAATCGCCAAACCACGCACCATCTTTGTGGTTCCAGAACTGCCAAAGACGCGCTCCGGAAAGATCATGAGAAGGCTCTTGAAGGACGTAGCTGAGGATCGACCAATTGGTGATGTCACAACCCTTGCCGACACCTCAGTGATGGACACAATCAGCACCAAGATTGATTCTGGAGCCAACGACTAAATGATCAGACTGGCCAATCAGGCAGATCGGCCTGCCCTGATTGGGCTGCTCGGAGATTTTGCTGAAGAGGCCCTAGCTCCGCTTACCACTGAGCACCTAGCAGCGGCGGTCACTCCAATTTTGCAAGGAAGTGAGCTTGGAGAAATCTGGGTTCTGGAGCACGAACAACAGCTGATTGGCTACCTGGTAATCGGCTGGGGTTGGGGAATTGAATCAGGCGGCAGAGAAGCTCTCATCGACGAAGTTTTCGTGAGCCATGCTCATCGCAATCAAGGACTTGGAACCCAGCTAGTTGAGGCCGCGCTAACTAGAGCCAAAGAGCTGGATGCCAAGACAGTGTTTTTAGAAACCGAACAATCAAACCCAGAATCAAGAAAGCTCTATCAAAACCTAGGCTTCGAAATAGAAGACTCGGTCTGGATGAGAAAAGCCCTCTAGCTACTCAAACTCAACGATTAGTTCAACCTCGACTGGAGCATCCAGCGGCAATACCGGAACTCCAACAGCACTTCTAGCGTGCTTGCCGGCATCACCGAAGACCTGCTGCAAAAACTCAGAGGCGCCATTGATGACACTTGGCTGGGCTGTGAACTCAGGCACTGAGGCCACGAAGCCAACAACTTTAACAACCTGCTTCACTCGGTCCAGGTCGCCAAGCACCGACTTGATAGCAGCCAGGGCATTCAGGGCACAGCGTTCTGCGATTTGTGCGCCTCGCTCGGCATCGATATCGGCACCAAGTTTCCCGGATGCCATCAGCTTGCCGTCAATCAGTGGGATTTGCCCTGCTGTGAAGACAAGATTGCCGCTAATCATTGCAGGCAGGTAGGAGCCGGCGGGGGTTGCAACCTGCGGCAGTGTGTGACCGAGTTCAGCTAGGCGGTTTTCTACTCGGCTCATTCTGCTACCTCACGCTTGAAGAAGGCGATTAGGCCGCCCTGCGGCCCAGTAATTACCTGAACTAGCTCCCAACCTTGGGTGCCCCAGGTGTTTAGGATTTGAGTTTCCTTGTGCAGCAATAGCGGCGTAGTTACATACTCCCACTTGGTCATTTCACAGCTCCAATTCAGCCTATTGCGAGTATCCTAGAGCCTATGTCTGGCAGTTCTAAATCCTC
>ENA-OREM01000536-OREM01000536.1-marine-metagenome-genome-assembly--contig:-NODE-536-length-25544-cov-8.471080_pt1 | contig 25544 bp, 18 predicted proteins | sample MGYA00248623_ERZ508561 | MGnify/ENA primary metagenome ERZ508561 (study PRJEB26227, sample SAMN06264494) | marine metagenome | isolation source: Columbia River Estuary | place: USA:Columbia River Estuary...
GGTCGCGCCGATGGTACTGCAGCTCAAGCTGTGGGAGAGTAGGTCATCGCCAATCCTAGATAGATTAATATCTCTCAAACGATAACAATACATATAAGCAAAACACATTCCCAAAGCACAGTTGCAATTCATTTACACATGAAATGATATCAATATGGCTTACAAAATAACAAAAGCTGTAAATGATATGCAAAATAAACATATTAAAATAACAATACACGCCGGTGCCCATAAAACCGCAACCACGCATCTACAAAACAGGCTACTCGAAAATGAAAACCTGTTTGCCAAAAACGGATGCGCTTATTTGGGACCCGAAAAAATCCGTGAGGAATTCGGAACACTCTGGAAAGCATTGGCTCGAGCAGAGCAAAATCAACAACAAAAAAGAAAACTTGCGGATTTGGCGGCTGGCCAACCACGACTTTTGATTTCGGAAGAAAACATCATTGGCGGGTTTAAAGATTTGATGAATGGCCCCAATCGGGAGATGATATATCCCAAAGCCATTGAGCGCTTGACCCGTCTGGCCCAACTTGTCGCGCCCAATCCGTTGCACATCGTCATGGCCGTGCGGGAACCTTGCTCTTATTACGTGTCTGTCTACAATCAATTGCTGATGTCAGGACGGTTCCAGACTTGGGAGCGGTTCTCAAAAGGGTTGGATCCGACGGCGGTCAAATGGTCCGATATCCTGCGCCCCATGACCAAAATCCCGGGCGTGGCTCAGGTTTCGATATGGCGATATGAGGACTATCACAGGGTGTTTCCACAGGTTCTGGACGCGCTACTCGGCCAGCCGCGTCCTGAAATTCCATCCCTGCTGGAAAAACCTATGCACATCGGGCTCTCAGAGCAGGCCGTAAACGCCTGCTGCACCTGGCATGCGGCGGGTTACGGCGGGCGCCTGGGTGCGGTTGCACGGGAAGATTTCCCCATTTCTGACACCTATCCCAAGTTTGCGCCCTGGCCGGAGGAGCTGGTGCGCGAAAGCCAGGCGGCCTATGGCCAAGATATTGACGCGCTCGGCCGCGCCCATGAGATCACAGTTCTCGAATGATGTGTTTCAAAGGGTTGAAACACCGCTCAAGTCAGCGTATCTGCGCTTAATCACTAATGTTCTGAGGATCATCATGGCGCGCACGAACCCATTTCAATTTATCCAGCAGACACGGGCGGAGATCACAAAAGTTGTGTGGCCCACCCGTCGCGAGGTTTTGATCACCACTGCGATGGTCTTGGTTCTGGCGATCATTGCTGCGATTTTCTTCTCTGGCATCGATGCTGTGATCCGCTTGGGGCTGCGCTCTGTCTTAGGCATGTTCTAAACAAGTCCGATGCCGGCTCTTGAAAATAGGGGCCATGGAGGGTAATGGGCTTACGAACAACTCATGGCGTGCGGCGATTCGGCCTCACGCCCGTTTTCATTTAGCGCCGAATGCGTTGACGTTTGAATTTTCGGGCCAGGCCCGATCAAGGTGAAGGGCCATAAAATGGCAAAAAGATGGTATTCCGTAAGTGTTCTGTCGAACTACGAAAAGAAGATCGCAGAGGCCATTCGCCAGTCGGCTATCGATTCTAATATGGAAGAGCAAATCGAAGAGGTTTTGGTTCCTACGGAAGAGATAATCGAGGTGCGCCGTGGTAAGAAAGTGACCACAGAGCGCCGCTTCATGCCGGGCTATGTTTTGGTGCGGATGGAGCTGTCTGACGAGGCCTATCACCTGATCACCTCCATCAATCGCGTCACTGGATTTTTGGGCCCACAGGGTCGCCCCATGCCGATGCGCGATGCCGAGGTGAACCAAATCTTGAACCGCGTTCAAGAGGGTGAAGATACGCCGCGCACATTGATTCACTTTGACATCGGTGAGCAAGTTAAAATCAACGGTGGGCACTTTGAAGGCTTTGACGGCAACGTCGAAGAAGTCGATGATGAGAACCAACGCTTGAAAGTGACCGTGTCCATTTTTGGCCGCGCCACCCCCGTGGAATTGGAATTCACTCAGGTCTCAAAACAGGTCTGAGCGATCTGCGCCTCTGGCGCAATCTGCCCGTTGGGGCATGTGGGAGGTTTCTGTCACGCGTGACAGGCCGGACCACATCAACATAGCCCAATGATCGCGATCATGGGTGTTTGAAAAAGGAGCAGCCGAAATGGCTAAAAAAATCGCTGGTACGATGAAACTGCAGATTCCTGCAGGTGCAGCAAACCCCTCCCCGCCAGTGGGCCCTGCATTGGGTCAACGCGGGATCAACATCATGGAATTCTGTAAAGCGTTTAACGCAAAAACAGCCGATATGGAGCAAGGTGCACCTTGCCCGACTGTGATTACATATTACCAGGACAAATCTTTCTCCATGGAAGTTAAGACTCCGCCGGCGTCTTACTACCTGAAGAAAGCCGCGGGCCTGAAGCCTGTTGGCAAGCGCAACCGCCCACGCGGTGCGGAAAATCCAGGTCGTGAAACTGTGGCAACCGTTACAGTCGCTCAGGTGAAAGAAATCGCTGAAGCGAAAATGAAAGATCTGAATGCCAACGATATCGAAGGCGCAATGCAAATCATCCTGGGCTCAGCTCGGTCTATGGGCATAGAGGTGAAGTAAGATGGCAAAATACGGAAAACGCACCACCGCCGCACGCGCTGTTTCGCTGGCAAATCCATGGTCACAGTTGAAGAGGCTGTGGCGCTGATCAAAAGCGTCGCGACTGCGAAATTTGATGAATCACTTGAGATCGCGATGAACCTTGGTGTTGACCCACGTCACGCCGATCAAATGGTTCGCGGCACAGTGAACCTGCCCAACGGCACAGGTAAATCCGTTCGGGTTGCTGTCTTTGCCCGTGGCCCGAAAGCTGAAGAAGCTTTGGCTGCCGGTGCAGATGTTGTTGGCGCAGAAGATCTGATGGAAATCGTGCAAGGCGGCAAGATCGACTTTGATCGCTGCATCGCGACACCGGATATGATGCCCGTCGTGGGTCGTTTGGGCAAAGTGTTGGGCCCACGCAACCTGATGCCAAACCCGAAAATTGGGACGGTGACGATGGATGTCAAAGAAGCGGTTGAAGCGGCTAAAGGTGGTCAGGTTCAATTTAAAGTCGAAAAAGCTGGCGTTATTCACGCGGGCATCGGCAAGGTATCCTTTGATGATGCGAAATTGGCTGAAAACGTGCGCTCCTTCGTGGATGCAGTGTCCAAAGCCAAACCGTCGGGTTCCAAAGGCGCTTACATGAAGAAAATCGTTTTGAGCTCAACAATGGGCCCAAGCGTAACTTTGAACGTTGACAGCGCGACAGGCCAATAAGCCGCACTGTCCATTGTATTCATAAAAATGGCGGGCTCTTGGGTCCGCCATTTTTCGTTTGGGGCGACCGCAGGGCGCGTCGATTTTAGTCTTTGGCCAAAAACCATTTGAGCCCTTGCCCAATCCTTGCGAATCCCCTAAACGAACCCTCGACCCCCTGGCACTTTGTGACCGGGGTGTCATTCTGTCCGAGATGGTGGGTGCCGTGAGGCTTAATTTCCTGCCTGAGATGGAGATTAGGACGAATTTCCGGAAGGGTTCCTTCGGGTGATTTTGGCTTTGGTCTCATATCATGGACTCTAACGTGGCGGGAAACTGCCACAGAACTGAGCCGAGGGGACCTTAAAAGCCCCTCATAATTTGGAGTGAAACTGTGGATAGAGCACTGAAAGGGAAGTTGGTCGAAGAACTCGGTCAAATCTTTGAAAGCTCTGGCGTCGTGGTGGTTAGCCGCTACGAGGGTATGACAGTTGCTGAAATGCAGGACCTGCGCGCGCAAATGCGTGAAGTTGGTGGGTCTGTGCGTGTTGCCAAAAATAGGCTCGCCAAAATCGCCCTTGATGGGAAGCCTTGCGCAAGCATCGCAGACCTTCTGACGGGTATGACCGTTCTCGCTTATTCCGAAGACCCTGTGGCTGCTGCCAAAGTGGTTGAGGCGTACTCAAAAGGCAATCCAAAGCTGGATATCCTGGGTGGTGCGATGGGCGAAAACGCATTGGACGTCGCCGGTGTCAAAGCTGTTGCCGCAATGCCAAGTCGCGAGGAGCTTATTGCTTCCATCGTGGGTTGCATTGGTGCACCTGCCAGCAACATCGCCGGGGCCATTGGCGCACCTGCAAGCAATATCGCAAGCATTCTCTCGACCATCGAAGAGAAGGCTGCTTAAGCAACCAAAACATCCTCGTGGGTTTAAACCCGTCGTTGGAACACACTTATTAATTGGAAAGAGTCTAAAATGGCTGATCTGAAAAAACTTGCAGAAGACATCGTTGGTCTGACACTGCTCGAAGCACAAGAACTGAAAACTATTCTGAAAGATGAATATGGCATTGAGCCCGCTGCTGGCGGCGCTGTCATGATGGCTGGTCCTGCTGGCGATGCTGGCGGTGCAGCTGAAGAGCAAACAGAATTCAACGTAATTCTTGTTGCTGCTGGCGCATCTAAAATCAACGTCATCAAAGAAGTCCGCGCCATCACTGGCCTGGGTCTGAAAGAAGCTAAAGAATTGGTAGATGCTGGCGGCAAAGCTGTCAAAGAAGGCGTCGACAAAGCTGAAGCTGACGACATCAAAGCCAAGCTCGAAGCTGCTGGCGCTGAAGTCGAAGTAAAGTAATTTCAGACCTGTTCTGAAATTGGCTGGGGGCAGTTTTCTGCTCCCAGCCTTTGCCGTCTTAAAGCTACAGGGCGAAAGCCTTTGCGATAAGACAGCAGATCTTTCCTGATAGGCGCCCAAATGGGGGCGTCTTTCAGGGTAGGTTCATAGGTCGGGCGAGTGTCTTTGGGACGACATTCAAGAATAGGCCGAACCACAACCCGTTCTCAGATGTGCGCATCGCCGGTCCCCGACGGCAATGCGACAGTCGAGATGAAAGGTTACGTAACGCATGGCTATGTCATTCCTAGGTCAAAAACGTTTGCGCAAATATTACGGTAAAATCCGTGAAGTTTTAGAAATGCCAAATTTGATTGAGGTTCAAAAATCCTCATATGATTTGTTCTTGAAATCCGGTGATTCCCTACAGCCGCTCGACGGCGAAGGCATCAAGGGTGTTTTTCAATCGGTCTTCCCGATTAAAGATTTTAACGAAACCGCAATTTTGGAGTTCGTAAAATACGAGCTGGAAAAACCAAAATATGATGTGGAAGAGTGCCAACAGCGCGACATGACATATGCAGCTCCCTTGAAGGTGACGCTGCGCTTGATCGTGTTTGATGTAGATGAAGATACCGGTGCGAAATCGGTTAAAGATATCAAAGAGCAAGACGTCTTCATGGGCGATATGCCTTTGATGACACCGAACGGCACATTTGTGGTCAATGGCACAGAGCGGGTGATTGTTTCCCAGATGCACCGCTCCCCTGGTGTGTTCTTCGATCATGACAAGGGCAAATCCCATTCTTCGGGTAAATTGCTGTTTGCTTGCCGGATTATTCCCTACCGCGGCTCTTGGCTCGATTTTGAGTTTGACGCCAAAGACGTGGTTTACGCGCGCATCGATCGCCGCCGTAAATTGCCTGTGACCACTTTGCTTTATGCGCTGGGTCTCGACCAAGAGGGCATCATGGATGCCTATTATGAAACCGTGGATTATACCTTCAAAAAAGGCAGCGGTTGGGTCACCAAATTCTTCCCAGAGCGTGTGCGGGGCACACGTCCAACCTATGATTTGGTCGATGCAAAAACGGGCGAGATGATTGCTGAAGCCGGCAAGAAAGTGACGCCACGCGCGGTCAAGAAATTGATCGACGAGGGCGCTGTCTCAGATCTTCTGGTGCCTTTCGATCAAGTCGTTGGCAAATTCGTTTCCAAAGACATCATCAACGAGGAAACCGGCGCCATTTATGTGGAAGCGGGTGATGAGTTAACTTGGGAGCTGGACAAAGATGGCGAAGTCATCGGCGGGTCTTTGAAAGATCTGTTGGATGCCGGCATCACCGCAATCCCAGTGCTCGACATCGATAATGTGAATGTGGGCGCCTACATGCGCAACACAATGGCGATGGACAAGAATATGTCTCGCGACACAGCATTGATGGATATTTACCGCGTGATGCGTCCGGGTGAGCCGCCCACCGTGGATGCGGCCTCTGCCTTGTTTGACACGTTGTTCTTTGACAGTGAGCGCTATGATCTCTCTGCCGTGGGCCGGGTGAAAATGAATATGCGTTTGGCTTTGGATGCAGAAGATACCGTGCGCACATTGCGCCGCGAAGATATCGTTGCCTGTGTCAAAGCCTTGGTTGATTTGCGCGATGGTCGCGGTGATATCGACGATATTGACCACCTCGGCAACCGCCGGGTGCGCTCGGTTGGTGAGTTGATGGAGAACCAATATCGCGTAGGTCTGTTGCGTATGGAACGCGCAATTAAAGAGCGGATGTCCTCTGTCGAAATCGACACTGTGATGCCGCAAGATTTGATCAATGCGAAACCTGCGGCTGCTGCTGTGCGTGAGTTCTTTGGCTCCAGCCAGTTGTCACAATTCATGGACCAAACCAATCCCTTGTCGGAAGTCACACACAAACGCCGTCTCTCGGCGCTTGGCCCTGGCGGTTTGACCCGTGAGCGTGCTGGTTTTGAAGTGCGCGATGTGCACGCCACCCACTACGGTCGGATGTGTCCTATTGAAACGCCAGAGGGGCCGAATATTGGTCTGATCAACTCATTGGCGACATTCGCACGTGTGAACAAATATGGCTTTATCGAAACACCTTACCGCAAAGTTGTGGACGGTGTTGTGACCGATGATGTGCAATATATGTCGGCCACAGAAGAAATGCGTCACACGGTGGCGCAGGCCAACGCGGCATTGGATGAGAACGGTAAGTTCAAAAATGATCTGGTCTCAACCCGGCAAAATGGTGATTACACTTTGGCGCAATCCAGCGCTGTTGATTTGATCGACGTGTCGCCAAAGCAGTTGGTCTCCGTTGCGGCCTCCTTGATCCCATTCCTTGAAAATGACGATGCCAACCGTGCTTTGATGGGCTCGAACATGCAGCGTCAAGCCGTGCCATTGCTGAAGGCGGAAGCGCCTTTGGTTGGGACCGGTATTGAAGAAGTGGTGGCACGCGATTCCGGTGCGGCGATCATGGCCAAGCGCGGCGGTATCATCGACCAAGTGGATGCACAGCGGATCGTGATCCGGGCCACGGAAGATCTTGAGCTTGGCGATGCGGGTGTGGATATCTACCGCATGCGCAAATTCCAGCGCTCAAACCAAAATACCTGTATCAACCAACGCCCCTTGGTGAAGGTTGGCGATTATGTTCGCAAAGGCGAAGTGGTCGCCGATGGTCCCTCCACTGATATCGGTGAGTTGGCCTTGGGCAAGAACGTGGTTGTCGCCTTTATGCCTTGGAATGGATATAACTATGAAGATAGTATCCTGATTTCAGAGCGTATTGTGCGCGATGACGTCTTCACCTCGGTTCACATCGAAGAATTTGAAGTGGCCGCGCGCGACACCAAACTTGGCCCTGAGGAAATCACCCGTGATATTCCGAACGTTGGCGAAGAGGCTTTGCGCAATTTGGACGAAGCGGGCATCGTGTATATCGGTGCGGAAGTGGGTCCAGCGGATATCTTGGTTGGTAAAATCACACCAAAAGGCGAAAGCCCGATGACACCAGAGGAAAAGCTCTTGCGGGCGATCTTTGGGGAGAAGGCCTCTGACGTGCGCGACACCTCTTTGCGTCTGCCACCGGGTGACTATGGCACAATCGTGGAAGTGCGTGTGTTCAATCGCCATGGCGTTGAAAAAGATGAACGTGCTTTGCAGATCGAGCGTGAAGAAGTAGAGCGTTTGGCGCGCGACCGTGACGATGAGCTGACCATCTTGGATCGCAACATCTATGCACGTCTGCGGTCGATGATCGAAGGCCGCGAGGCTGTGAAAGGTCCAAAAGGCACCAAGGGCGGTCTTGTGAGCGCTGAGTTGCTGGATGAGACACCCCGCAGCCATTGGTGGCAGTTCGCCATGAAAGAAGAGGGCGACGCCCAGGTCGTTGAAGCGCTGAATGAACAATATGAAGCGCAAAAACGCACCCTGGATGCCCGCTTTGAAGATAAGGTCGAAAAAGTTCGCCGTGGTGATGATCTCCCGCCGGGCGTGATGAAAATGGTCAAAGTATTCGTAGCGGTGAAGCGCAAGCTGCAACCGGGCGATAAAATGGCCGGTCGTCACGGCAACAAAGGTGTCATCTCCAAAGTTGTCCCAATGGAAGATATGCCTTTCTTGGGTGACGGGACACCTGTGGACTTCGTTCTGAACCCGCTCGGCGTGCCGTCACGGATGAACGTGGGACAAATTCTTGAAACCCACATGGGTTGGGCCGCGCGCGGCTTGGGAATTCAGATTGATGAGGCCTTGGGTGAGTATCGTCGGTCTGGTGACTTGACCCCTGTGCGTGACGCTATGCGGATTGCTTACGGCGATGACGTCTATGCGGAAGGTATTGAGCGCATGGATGAGGCCTCATTGCTGGAATCGGCTGGCAATGTCATCAATGGTGTTCCAATCGCAACGCCTGTGTTTGACGGTGCGAAAGAAGCAGATGTGAACGACGCATTGCGCCGGGCAGGCTTTAGCGAAAGCGGACAGTCGGTCTTGTTTGATGGCCGTACAGGCGAGCAATTTGCCCGCCCTGTGACGGTGGGCATCAAGTATCTTCTGAAATTGCACCACCTTGTGGATGACAAAATTCACGCACGCTCTACTGGTCCATACTCGCTGGTCACCCAGCAACCATTGGGCGGTAAAGCGCAATTTGGTGGTCAACGCTTTGGGGAGATGGAAGTTTGGGCGCTGGAAGCTTATGGCGCGGCTTACACCTTGCAAGAAATGCTGACGGTAAAATCGGATGACGTTGCTGGCCGGACGAAAGTCTATGAAAGCATCGTGAAGGGTGAGGATAATTTCGAAGCTGGAATTCCAGAATCGTTTAACGTTCTTGTCAAAGAAGTCCGTGGCCTTGGCCTGAATATGGAACTCCTGGATGCGGAGGTGGAGGAGTAGACTGCGCACCCGCGCATTTTACGCCCACCGTCCCTCCCTCTGATTAAAAGGAATTTAAGATGAACCAGGAACTATCAACCAACCCGTTTAACCCGATTGCGCCGCCCAAAGCCTTTGATGAAATCAAAGTCTCTTTGGCCAGCCCTGAGCGGATCCTGTCTTGGTCTTTTGGTGAAATTAAGAAGCCAGAAACCATCAATTATCGCACGTTCAAACCCGAGCGGGACGGCCTGTTCTGCGCGCGTATCTTTGGCCCGATCAAAGATTATGAATGTCTCTGCGGCAAGTATAAGCGCATGAAATATCGCGGCGTTGTCTGCGAGAAATGCGGCGTGGAAGTGACCTTGCAGAAGGTCCGCCGCGAGCGGATGGGCCACATCGAATTGGCCAGCCCTGTTGCGCATATTTGGTTTTTGAAGTCTCTGCCGTCGCGCATTGGTTTGATGCTGGATATGACTTTGCGCGACCTTGAGCGGATCTTGTATTTCGAAAACTATGTGGTCATTGAACCGGGCCTCACGGACCTCACCTATGGCCAGTTGATGAACGAAGAAGAGTTCCTCGATGCGCAGGATATCTATGGCATGGATGCCTTCACCGCCAATATTGGCGCGGAAGCCATTCGTGAAATGTTGTCCTTGATTGATCTGGAAGCGGAAGCGGAACAACTGCGCGTTGATCTGTCAGAAGCCACCGGTGAATTGAAGCCAAAGAAGATCATCAAGCGCTTGAAAATCGTTGAAAGCTTCATTGAATCTGGCAACCGTCCAGAGTGGATGATCTTGACTGTGATCCCTGTGATCCCACCTGAGTTGCGCCCCTTGGTGCCTCTGGATGGCGGCCGCTTTGCGACTTCTGACTTGAACGATCTTTATCGTCGCGTAATCAACCGCAACAACCGTCTGAAGCGCCTCATTGAACTGCGCGCGCCCGACATCATTGTGCGCAACGAAAAGCGCATGTTGCAAGAATCTGTTGATGCCTTGTTCGACAATGGCCGTCGGGGCCGGGTGATCACCGGGCAAAACAAACGCCCGTTGAAATCCTTGTCTGACATGCTCAAAGGCAAGCAGGGTCGTTTCCGTCAAAACCTCTTGGGTAAACGCGTCGACTTCTCTGGTCGTTCGGTGATTGTGACCGGTCCTGAGCTCAAGCTGCACCAATGCGGCTTGCCAAAGAAAATGGCGTTGGAGCTCTTTAAACCCTTCATTTACAGCCGCTTGGAGGCCAAAGGCCTGTCCTCGACTGTAAAACAAGCTAAGAAACTGGTTGAAAAGGAGCGGCCGGAAGTTTGGGATATCCTCGATGAGGTGATCCGTGAACATCCCGTCATGCTCAACCGCGCGCCAACTCTGCACCGCTTGGGCATCCAAGCTTTTGAGCCGGTTTTGATCGAAGGCAAGGCCATTCAGCTGCACCCGCTGGTCTGTTCTGCGTTCAACGCTGACTTTGACGGCGACCAAATGGCGGTTCACGTTCCTTTGAGCTTGGAAGCGCAGTTGGAAGCGCGGGTTCTGATGATGTCCACCAACAACGTTCTGTCGCCAGCCAACGGCGCGCCGATCATTGTGCCGTCACAGGATATGATCTTGGGCCTTTATTATACCTCCCTGATGCGTGAAGGCATGAAGGGCGAAGGCATGATTTTTGGCTCCGTGGATGAAGTTCAGCACGCGCTTGATGCCGGGGTTGTGCATCTTCATGCGAAAATCCAATCGCGCATTCCGCAGATTGATGATGAGGGCAATGAGGTTATGGTGCGGTTTGAAACCACACCGGGCCGCGTGCGTTTGGGCGCTTTGCTGCCTCAGAACGCCAAGGCACCCTTCAGCTTGGTGAACCGTCTTTTGAAAAAGGGCGAAGTTCAGCAGGTCATCGATACGGTCTATCGCTACTGTGGTCAGAAAGAATCTGTGATTTTCTGTGACCATGTGATGACTTTGGGTTTCCGTGAAGCCTTCCGCGCCGGTATTTCCTTCGGCAAGGATGACATGCTGATCCCAGACAACAAATGGACCATCGTTGATGGTGTGCGCGCTCAAGTCAAAGAGTTCGAACAGCAATATATGGATGGTCTGATCACTCAGGGTGAGAAATACAACAAGGTGATCGATGCCTGGTCAAATTGTAATGACCAAGTGACCGACTCTATGATGGATGCGATTGCCTCGGTGAAATACGATGAGACTGGCGCTGAAATGGAGCCGAATTCGGTTTACATGATGGCCCATTCCAAAGCGCGTGGCTCGGTCACTCAGATGAAACAGCTGGGCGGTATGCGTGGCCTGATGGCCAAGCCGAATGGCGATATCATCGAGACGCCGATCATCTCGAACTTTAAGGAAGGTCTGACCGTTCTTGAGTATTTCAACTCAACCCACGGTGCGCGGAAGGGTCTGTCAGATACGGCTTTGAAAACGGCCAACTCTGGGTACCTTACACGTCGTCTTGTGGATGTGGCTCAGGACTGTATCGTGCGCCAGCATGATTGTGGCACGGATCGTTCGATCACTGCACGGGCTGCGATCAATGATGGGGAAGTGATCTCCTCTTTGTCAGAGCGGATCTTGGGCCGGGTTGCGGCCGAAGATGTGATCAAACCTGGCACGGATGAGGTTCTATGCGCCAAAGGTGAGATCATCGACGAGCGCAAAGCGGACTTCATCGAAGAAAATGGCGTGATTTCCATGTTGATCCGGTCACCTCTGACCTGTGAAACGGAAGATGGCATCTGTGCGGCCTGCTATGGTCGTGATTTGGCCCGCGGTATTTTGGTGAACCAAGGTGAAGCGGTCGGTATCATCGCGGCGCAATCAATTGGTGAACCCGGTACACAGCTCACCATGCGGACATTCCACATTGGTGGTGTTGCGCAAGGTGGTGGCCAGCAATCGAGCCAAGAAAGCAGCCAATCTGGGAAAGTGCATTTCGAGAATGCAATCTTGCTGAAAAACTCAGCCGGTGAGCAGCTCTCCATGACACGGAACATGGTGGCCAGTATTCTTGACGTGGGTGGCGCTGTGATTGCCAGCTATAAGGTGGCCTATGGCTCGAAAATGTTGGTCAAAGATGGCCAAACGATTGAGCGTGGCGACAAGCTGTTTGAATGGGATCCGTTCACATTGCCCATCATCGCTGAGAAATCAGGTGTGGTGAAATATGTTGATCTGGTGTCTGGCATTGCGGTGCGCGACGAGACCGATGACGCCACTGGCATGACCCAAAAAATCGTGACAGATTGGCGCGCTGCGTTAAAAGGCAGCGAATTGGCGCCAAAAATCATCGTCACCGATGAAAAGGGTGAAATGCTGACCCGTGAAGATGGCAATCCAATTGCCTATGCCATGTCCGTCGATGCGGTTCTCTCCGTTGAAGATGGTCAGGACATCAAGGCGGGTGACATTCTTGCGCGTATCCCGCGCGAGGGTGGCCGATCCAAAGACATCACCGGTGGTCTGCCGCGGGTTGCGGAATTGTTTGAGGCCCGTCGCCCCAAAGATCACGCGATCATTGCAGAAATTGATGGCTATGTGCGCTTTGGCAAAGACTATAAAAACAAGCGCCGCATAGCGATTGAACCGGCTGACGAGACTTTGGCAAAAGTCGAATACATGGTGCCAAAAGGCAAGCACATCCCTGTCCAAGAAGGTGATTTCATCAAGAAGGGTGATTACATCATGGATGGCAACCCCGCGCCGCATGACATTCTTGCGGTTATGGGTGTTGAGGCTTTGGCCGATTATATGATCGACGAGGTCCAGGACGTGTATCGCCTGCAAGGGGTGAAGATCAACGACAAGCACATTGAAGTGATTGTGCGTCAAATGTTGCAGAAATGGGAAATCACTGACAGTGGCGAGACAACCTTGCTTAAGGGCGAGCATGTCGACAAAGCTGAATTTGATGCGGCCAATGAAAAGGCCCTCTCAAAAGGCACCCGTCCTGCACAGGGTGAGCCGATTTTGCTGGGGATCACAAAAGCCTCCTTGCAAACACGCTCTTTCATCTCTGCGGCTTCATTCCAAGAAACCACGCGGGTTCTCACCGAGGCCTCTGTGCAAGGCAAACGTGACAAGCTGATTGGTCTTAAAGAGAATGTCATCGTTGGGCGCTTGATCCCAGCTGGCACCGGTGGCGCGACGCAGAAAATGCGCCGTGTGGCGGCAGATCGTGACAATGTTGTGATCGAAGCGCGCCGTGCGGAAGCCGAAGAGGCGATTGCCTTGGCCGCGCCGGCAGCTGTGGCTGAAACACCTGATGAGATGTTTGAAAGCCTGTTGGTTGATACAGTTGAGAATAACGAAGAGTAAGACAGTTACACTTTGTGATTTAGGGCCGTTCTTTTGAGCGGCCCTTTTCTTTTGCAGTTGCACTTTTTGTCGAAATAGAGCCCGGTAGATCCGAGACGGTATTGATTTACGCAGCGAAGGCAGATCCATGACTGACAATATCCGCGGAGCGCTCTTTATGGTTTGCTCAATGATTTGTTTTGCTGTGAATGACGCGGTGATCAAATCTTTGGGCGGGGTGCTGCCGATTTTCCAAACGCTTGCGGTGCGCGGCGGGATGGTGGTGGTCCTTCTGGCAATCTTGGTCATGCGCTCTGGTTGGCGGGTGCAGGAGCTTCGGCGCCGCGATCAGATGATCCTATTGCTGCGCGTCGCGGCAGAAGTTGGCGCCGCTTTCTTTATCGTTACGGCTCTGTTCAATATGGAATTGGCCAATATGACGGCCATCTTGCAAATCTTGCCGCTCACCATCCCGTTGGCTGCCTTCATGTTCCTCGGGGAGCCTTTGGGTTGGCGCCGATTGGTGGCGATTTGCATCGGTTTTCTGGGGATGTTGTTCATCGTGAAACCGGGCAGTGATGGGTTTAATATTTACTCATTATTTTGTTTGGCAGCGGTGATCTGTGTCACAATTCGTGATCTGACCGCGCGCAGTTTGGGGGCCAAGCTCTCCTCCCAGGAGATGTCGCTCTTTGCCGCCGTCGGCGTGTTCGGCGCGGCGAGTGTGGCAACAATGTTCGAGCCCTGGGTGACGATTTCCCTAGCATCCTGGGCGGCACTATGCGGCTCTTCATTTGCGATTTTATTGGGATATCTGGTCAGTGTTTATGCCATTCGGACAGGGGATGTCAGCTTCACCGCACAGTTTCGCTATATTGGCCTCATCGCTGCATTGATTTTGGGCTATGTGTTTTTTGGCGAATGGCCAGATCGTCTGGCTTTGATAGGGGCTGCGATTATTGTCGGTACAGGCGCCTTTACCCTCTATCGCCAGCGCGCGAGTCGAAAAGTGAACCCTGCTTAGCACTGGCTTTGCGCGGGTGCCTGCGCGCAAGAGCAGATATTCTGCACTTCCGGCCTTGACGTTGAATTTGCGCTGGCATACCTCTCTGGCACGGCGCGGGTATGGTGAAATGGTATCATAAGAGCCTTCCAAGCTTAAGGTGCGGGTTCGATTCCCGCTACCCGCTCCAAAATTACCCAATTTTTTCCATCAATAAATACAAACGTATAATGGAAATTGCGTTGTTACGTGCTTTGGATCTTAGGGTGCGGGCTCGAGGGTCACATCAAAGTCGCATTGAAATTCAAGAACACCGGCGCGAGTTTGCGGACCCAGCCTCAACTGTGCGGGAAACGTGAGTTCAAGCCTGAGTTTTTCTTGTGGCTTCAAGGACAGCGGCGCCAGGGCCTGCGGCTCTGCTGCATCAGCTGCCAATACCAGGCCCGCGCCATCTGCGGTCTGATATTCCGCTATGGGGCAGAGCGGGCCGGGAGTAATGCGCAGTTGTACCTGCGCGTTCTGCTGCTGCTGGCTGAGGTTTTCACAGTCTAGTTTCACCAGCCCATAGCTGTCGAAATATCGACCCGCAGAGGCTGAGACAGAACCGAAATTCAAACTTGACGAAGCAATCGCGCAAAATACTTCGCCGGCCGCAGCGGGGCCGCCCGTCAAGCCAAGCAAAATGCAGCCCAGCTGTAGGGCGGCGGCGGCGTTAGCGGCAGGTGAACGGGCCGAGCGTGGGTTGCAGGTCATCGCTTGGTGGAAATTCAATGGCTGTTTCACAGGTTTCTTCTCCCATTGTGACATTCAAAGTGGTGGAGGCTGGCAAATCTTCAAAAAATACTTCCCCGAAATCTATGACATAGGAGGGATATTCTGCGCCCTCGAATGTGACCTCACTTCCGGCTGGCAAGGCCCTGCCAGAGGCATCCCGAAGTTGCACGATGGCCGAGCGCCGCAGGCGGGTTGAGAGGTTGATAAAGGAGGCACCAAAGGGATAGGGGTAGACCGTGACCATCGTATTTGTGATGTCATATTCAAACGGAATCTCTTCTGGAGAGATGCTTATTTTATTGGCCTGGCCGCGCCGCAGGCTTGGCACAATGGCATTGCCGTTGCGATCGGTTTTGGTCACTTCCTGACTTTGCAGGTAGACGGGGATGTCGGATGCTTCGCCGGTGGTCACCACCGCATATTGTTGTCCCAATTTTGGCGCTGCGAAAAATGTTCCATTCGCGCGGCCCAGCACACCGCGACGGGTGTAATATCCAGAGGTGGCAGATGTGCTGTAGCTGAACCGCAGTTGATGATTGACGGTGCGGCTTGGTTTTTCGAATTTGGCGTCAAGGCGAACCGGACCTGTTTGGTCGATGCTGCCGCTGTAGGTTTGAGAAAGCCCCGACTCGCTTTGGCTAAACTTTGAGAAATTAACATCCAATGTGAGCCCGTTTTCCCCGATGGCCGAGTTGGCAGTCGTGACCCGTTTCGTGCCGAAGGTTCGGCTGACCAAGAGGGATAGATCCAGTTTTGCGCTCCGGGCGGCGGCGCGAGCCGACAGGGTCCATTTTCATTCAAGGTGCGAGTCCATTGGGTGGAGAAAGCCGTCACGAGGCTGGTGTCCCATTTCTTTTGCACCATGAGCGAGGTGGAGAGCGTGTCCTTCTCCGTTAAGTTCAGCGCGAGAAATCCGCGGATAGCGGCTTGGAAATTGGGCGCATCCTCTGGCCCCTGGCCGATTTGTCGCCAGGCGTGGTTTTGGAAGGTCAGTTGCGCGCCCCAGTTGAAGGTTTCTGGCCGCGTGGCGGGTGAGAGATTGGCCTTCACTTGCAGACCCAACCCGCTGGCACTGGCGGCGGCTGTGGCGTTGACCATCGTTTTTTCGCGCCAGGCATGTTGTGCGCCGCCGCCGAGCAGAGCGCCCCCTGGCCAAAAGGCGACAGACCCCGATGCGGTAATCCGGTCGGTGAGACCATAGCGCTGTACGCTCGAGCCATAGAGCCCGCGATAGATGCCGCGGCCGCGCGATATAAGGCCGAGACCGTATTGGAACTCATAGGCGCCCTTTTTATATATGCCGGGCATGTTGAAATAGGGAATGCTTTGCGTGGTTTTTCGACCAAATTTATCCGTCAGGACAACGGACACCGTGCCGTTGCCGTCAATTGAGGGGATGTCTTCCAGGCGAAATTCGCCGCGGTCTACGGAGATGGTTTCTCCTATTTTTGCCTCTCCGATGTAAAATTCAACATCACCTGGCAAGCCAGTTGCGCCCTCGAAAGACAGCGTGTTGAAATGGCTATGATTGGGCGTGAAGCCAAAGTCGCTGACATAGCTTACCCCGGTGAATCCGGCACCATTGAGGCCCGGTCCTGAAAATCCCGCCTGTTCGCCAAACCGCCAGAGGGCATTTTGTTTGGGCCGGTGGTAGCGGCCTTGGATGCCAAATAGGTCGAGCTCCACCCCGCCTTCGCTATCAGCTTGTATGCGGGCGTTGGCTTGCGCCTGTAGATGTGCGTTTGAATATTCAAACAAACCGGAGGCCTGTGCTGCCAAAGCGCCGGTGCCGGACAGTTGGCTCGTAATGTCGTAGCGCAGGAGCATGCTGGGGATGGGGTCGGCCATGACAGGCGGCGCGCCACCGGCGCCGCGCTTTGCGCTGGGGCCGAAAAGCTGAGGTTGAGCGGTGAAATAGGCACGGGTGGCATCGCCGCTGAAGTGAAGGCTCAAACCGCCAATTTGATCGAGAGCTACATAGTCGAGATCAAACAGGCGCGCCAAGGGCGGGGTGACCGCCAGGCCAAGCTGGGCAAAATCTTCTGGGTCAATATAGGCTTGGCCATTGTGAAACTCAAAAAAGAAGAAGAATGGAAGTTTCTCCCCGTTGAGGTAGAGGTCGAAAAAATCTGGCACGAGGTCGGCGCGATCGGCCAGATCAATCCAATAGGCGCGCAGTTTTTGGTCAATTTCGGATCGGGTGATGCGCCCATCCTCGTCAATATCCAGTGGCGTATAGCGGGTATAGGATTTCGGGGTGTTGTCTTTGGTAAAGACAGCTGTTGTTTCTGTCCCGTCGATATGATCGGGTGCAATGAGTGCGATGCAGATATCGGCCAAGCTGAGCGGCGCCGCGCGGTTGCTTTGAGCGCGGCCTTCGAGCAGCTGACCGATATAGTGTAAGTGCTGCTCAAAGCTGGCCTTGCCCAGATCTTCCTGGCTCGTGCCCAATCGCTGGGCCAGTTCTGGGGTGAATTGGATCAACCCGAGGGTTTCATTCACTGGATTTCGAAACCGATGGTCAAAACTGCCATCGGTTTCAAAGGCGATCACGGCCATTAAGTGCTCAGGGGCCACTAAGAGGGTCTGGGCCAGCGCGGTTATGGCATCCGCTTTGTTCTGTGGGATGCCATTTCGCACGACGGCTGATGGTGCGGTCGTGCTGGCCTGCGCCAGGGGTGCAAGCCAGATCCCGCAAGAGATTGAGAGTAAGCGTACATATGTTTTAATACCGGCCACGCTACCCTATTCATGATTGGCGAGCTGATAGGTTTGGTTCAAGCCCGTCAGTTTGTAGACCGCTTTGCCTGGCAGCATACCTTCCGGCAACTTCACTTGCCATTCACGCCAGGATCCCGCCAAAACATGTGCCAAGCTGTTGTTGGCATAAACGGGCGTGTTCTCTTGGTTGGGGTTCGGATGCAGACCAACGCTCACCACGGTGGCCCGCTGGTTGCCTGAGTTGGTGGCCCGTAGGGTGGCGGTGTCGCCTTGGGTTGTGATGGTCCAGCTCAATTTCGGCCCGCCGGGGGTTTGCGGCGCGACATAGACTGGCAAGACATGGCGCAGGGTCACATCGAGGGTCGATGTGCCTTCCGCAGCTTTCTTCACCTCTGAGGGGACTTCCGCGACGATAAGACGGAAGGTCTGTTCCGATGGGGTGCCGCGCTTGCCGCGAAACCCGAGACGTACTTTTTTCGATTTTCCGGGGTGGAGTTTGAAACTTGGTGGGCTGACGATGAATAATCTTGTGTCTTCATATTCGTCGACCCCGTCAACCACCGCCCATTTCAAGACTTCGATGTTATAAAGCGTGGGCTGGGTTCGCAGGTTTGTGATTTCCACAACTCCGCGGCCGGAGGCTTCCACGTCAACAATGACGGGAACAATCGTGGAATTGGCTTGAAGGGTGGTCGCTAGAAAAACAATGGTGAAAGCGGAATAAACTATGCGCAGAAAGCCAGTCATAGGAGGTCTCCTAAAAATGTGGCCCGTTCGGGGCCGATAAGTGATAGGTATCGCTATACTTAAGGAGTATTAAATCATTGCTTAAAACCGAGGTAAGACATTAAAATTGTATATGAAAAATCAAATAAGCAGAGAGATTTCTGGCCAGTAACGGGGGACAGAACTGGGCCCTGTGAATGGAATTTCCAGGGCCCAACTCAAGGGATCTAATCGGTCGGATTAGTATGTGATGGTGATGCCCAATGTGTCGGAGTAAGTGCCAACCACACCTGCGCTGTTTTCTTCAGCCAGCACGCGGCCGTAGACCGAGTAGTTCACGGTTTCGCTGCTTGCCGCTACGGCATTGCTGACCAAGGCGCCATTTGCTGGGATGTAGCTGTCGACGGCCCACGATTCATCAATCGCGATGATATACTCCAGATAGTTTTCGCTTTCGGCCTCAGCCAAACGCCGGTTGGTATCAACCAAAGAGCTGCCACCATCAATGGTGATTGTGTAGGTTGTTCCGGTTGTGCAGGCGGCGCCGATGCTGCCCTCTGCGTCTGTTGCTGAACCCGGTGTAATGGCGCCAAAATTCAGCGCAACAGCAGAAACGGTGCAAGAGCCTTGAACGTTGCCAGAGACATTCATTGTGCCAGTTGCACTGCCAGCCTGCGCGACCTGCGCAGTTGTCAATGTTGCCAAGAAAAGCGGTGCAGCGAGTTTCATTGCATATGTCATTGTGGTGTCCTTAAATATCTATGTCGTTTTAGATGAAGTCTTGGGAAGAATTGGGAGACTTCGCTGCTCAAATAGGTTCTAATATGCTAACAAAGGGTAAATCTTTCCGGCCCTGTGTCTCAATTGGACAGTTGGCTATAATTGGTCTTCAAAAGTGTAGAAAATGCGCTTTTTATTGTTATTAATAGACAATTTAGTGATCTATTAGCCTTTTGAATTAAACCTGTTAGTGATTGGTTTAAACTTTGACGTGTTTTGATCGCGCGAAAGCGTGTTTTCGGAGGGATCGCGCCGCAATAGCGCGCGCGCCCGCCGGCTTATGATCCGCCCGCCTATCTGCGGCCATCCTATGTGCGACACTCTGATTTTATTGAACGCGCCCTCTTGTTGGTTGCCCTACAGCCGGATACATCGTGTGGACGAGTTTAAGGGGCGGGCATGGCACAGACACCAAATTCAGCGGCAGAGGTGAGCGAAGAGCGCGCAGCCTCAAAACGAGTTGGCGTGTTAAAAGCTCTGCTTCCCTATTTTGCCCCTTACAAAATTTGGGTTGTATTGGCACTGGCGGCCCTCACCATCACTGCCAGTGTGTCATTGATTTTGCCGGTTGCGGCCCGCCGGGTGATTGACGGATTCTCGGTTGGGGATGTGTCCCTACTCAATCAATATTTCATGGGCGCCATTGCAGTGGCCGCGATCTTCGCTCTGGGCACAGGCCTGCGCTATTATGTGGTGACACGTCTTGGCGAGCGCGTGGTCGCAGATTTGCGCAAGGCCATTTTTGACCGCATGATTGGCATGTCACCGGCCTATTTTGAGAAATTGATGACTGGCGAAGTTCTCAGCCGTATCACAACCGACACGACGTTGATCCTGTCGGTCATCGGGTCCTCTGCCAGCTGGATGCTGCGCAATATGCTGATGATGTCTGGTGGATTGATTATGATGCTCTGGACTTCTCCAAAGCTGACCGGTTTGGTCCTCTTGATCGTGCCTCTCATCTTAGGGCCGATTTTGGCATTAGGGCGCAAATTGCGCGGCTTGTCGCGACAAAACCAGGACTGGATTGCGGCCTCCTCTGGGAAGGCGTCGGAATCGCTTTTGTCGGCACAAACCGTACAAGCCTTTACCCATGAGGCCCGCAGCTCGACAGAGTTCTCAAATGTCACCGAGAAAGCCTATGACAGCGCCCGCGCAAGGATCAAAACGCGCGCGCTGATAACGATGATCATTATCTTTGTGGCATTTAGCGGCGTGATGGGGGTTTTGTGGATTGGGGCCATTGACGTGCGCAGTGGCGCCACCACCGCCGGACAATTGGTGCAATTCGTCATCTACGCTGCCATTGTTGCCAGCTCAACGGCGGCCTTGTCAGAGCTGTGGTCCGAGCTGCAGCGGGCGGCCGGGGCCACGGAGCGCCTGGTTGAGCTGTTGGAGGCGGAGGATTCGATTGCCGATCTACAGGAGCCGATCCCGGCGAAACCGGGGGCGGTGGTGTTTGAGGATGTAAAGTTTGCTTTCCCAAGCCGGCCAGACCAGCCGGCGCTCAATGGGGTGAATTTTACGATCAATCCCGGTGAAACGGTGGCCCTGGTAGGGCCTTCTGGAGCTGGCAAGTCTACGATTATTCAGCTGGTGCAGCGGTTTTTTGATCCGCAAGCCGGCCATATCACCTTTGGCGGTGTGGCTTTGCCTCAGATGCGGCGCAGTGATTTTCGCCAATTCATGGCGCTTGTTCCGCAAGATCCGGTTGTTTTTGCCAGTTCCGCCTATGACAATATCTTATTTGGCCGCCCAAGCGCCAGCCGCGATGAGGTGATTGCGGCGGCCAAGGCAGCGGCGGCAGATGATTTTATTCGTGCGCTGCCTGATGGCTATGACAGCTATGTCGGCGAGCGCGGCGTGATGCTTTCTGGCGGGCAGAAGCAACGGATTGCCATTGCCCGCGCAATCCTGCGCGATGCGCCGGTGCTCTTGTTGGATGAGGCCACCTCGGCTCTGGATGGCGAGAGTGAGGCTTTGGTACAAAAAGCATTTGAGGCGCTGTCAAAACATCGCACCACCTTGGTGGTGGCGCATCGTTTGGCGACGGTCAAAAATGCCGATCGCATTCTGGTGATGGATCAGGGCCAAATTATAGCGCAGGGCACGCATGCCAGTTTGGTCGCAGAAGGCGGGCTCTACGCGCGCCTGGCCAAATTGCAGTTTTCTCAAACAGATGGTGCCTAGAGGCAATCTGCGCCCAAGCGCGCAAATTCCTTGCGAAATTGATTAATATTTAGCATCCTCCATCATGGCGTGCGGATTGGCGCGCGTGAGTTTTGGGAGATGCTTATGGGATTTGCAACTAAAGCTGATCGGGACGCAGTTGAAAACGAAATGCCCTGGGCAGAGCGTGATGTTCCCAAAACGATGTATGAGTTCATCGACCGGGTGGCCGCGCGTCATGGTGCCCGCCCCGGTGTGAGCTTTCAGATCACCTCGGGGCAGGCCGACAAGGCGGAAACGCTGAGCTGGCAAGAGTTTCGAGATAAATCGGTGCAGGCCGCCAATCTATTCCGCCGCTTGGGTGTGGGTGAAAATGACGTCGTGGCTTATCTGTTGCCCATCTGTAACGAGGCGGCCTTGACCCTTGTGGGGGGAAGCATTGCGGGCATTGCCAATCCAATCAACCCTTTGCTGGAACCAGATCAAATTTCTGCGATCCTGCGCGAGACCAATGCGAAGGTCTTGGTCACCCTGCGCGGGTTCCCAAAAACGGATTTGCCGCAGCTGGCAGCCGATGCGGTGGCGCAGGCGCCGAATGTGCAGACTGTGTTGGAAGTGGATCTCAACCGCTACCTGACACCGCCGAAATCTTGGATCGTGCCGCTCATTCGTCCGAAAGTCTCCGTCACCCATGCCGCGCAGGTCATGGATTTCAACGCAGAGCTGGCAAAGCAGAACCGCATACTTGATTTTCAAGATGCAACTGAAGATCGTGTCGCTGCCTATTTTCACACGGGTGGCACAACTGGTATGCCGAAGGTTGCGCAACATAAATATTCCGGCATTGTCTATAATGGCTGGCTTGGGGATCGAATGCTGTTTGAGGCCCAGGACACAATCATTTGTCCTCTGCCGCTGTTTCACGTTTTTGCCTGTCATGTGATATTGATGGCCATGATCAGCTCTGGCGCCCATGTGGTCTTTCCCACGCCGCAAGGCTATCGGGGCGAGGGGGTGTTTGATAATTTCTGGAAACTCATTGAGCGGTGGAATGTGACTTTTATGATCACCGTCCCGACCGCGCTGTCAGCGCTGATGCAGCGCCCGGTGAATGCGGATATCTCGTCGCTGCGAACGGCGTTTTCTGGCTCTTCACCATTGCCAATTGAACTGTTCAAGCGCTTTGAGGCGGCAACAGGGGTTGAGGTTGTCGAGGGGTATGGTTTGACTGAGGTGACCTGTTTGGTCTCTTGCAACCCTGATCAAGGTCTCAAAAAAGTTGGGTCCGTTGGGCTGCCCTTGCCGCATACCTCCGTTAAAATTCTGCGTGATGGGCCCAAGGGACCTCAGGAATGCGATGTCGATGAGATTGGAGAAATCTGCGTTGATAATCCGGGGGTCTTTGCCGGCCATACCTATACGGAAGCGGCCAAGAACAAAAATCTCTATCATTTCGCGAGCTACCTGCGCACCGGGGATTTGGGGCGGATGGACGCGGATGGCTACCTGTGGATCACCGGCCGCGCCAAAGATCTTATTATTCGCGGTGGGCATAACATTGATCCGGCCCTGATCGAGGAAGCTTTGGCGGGCCATGAGGCCGTCGGATTTGTCGGCGCAATTGGCCAGCCGGATGCGCATTCGGGGGAAATTCCCTGTGCCTATGTGGAGCTGGTTGCAGGTGCACAGGTCAGCGCTGAGGAGCTCGTTGCTTTTGCCAGTGAACGCGTGGCAGAACGGGCTGCGCAACCAAAATATATTGAGATCATGCCGGAGCTGCCGAAAACGGCGGTGGGAAAGGTCTTCAAACCTGCGCTGCGCAAATCTGCAATCACCCGCATTTATAATGCGGCGCTGTCAGAGGCAGGCGTGCCTGCGGAGGTGCAGACAGTGATTGAGGACAAACAACGCGGGCTTGTAGCGCAAGTGCGTGGCAGCGCTGAAGATGAGGCGGTGAACCAAGTGCTTGGTGGCTTTATCTGGTCTTGGGAACGTGCAGGCTAGAGTGTGCGGGCCAAAGACGGGCCGGCTCAAAAGCCTGGACAGGCTTTGGAGCGCTCACTAGGCTGCGTTTCAACTGATGGATGAGGTAAATTATGGACGCGTCGTTTTCACGCCGTAAACTGGTCACCCCAGCCGAACTCAAGGCGCTTAACACACGCTCAAACCTTTGGGGGGCTGCGCAAATGGCCAGCCATCTGGGGGCAATCGTCTGCGCGGGTTACCTGCACAGCTTGGCTTTGGGCACTGCATGGGTCTGGCTGACAGGCTTTGTCTTGGGTGTTTTGCTCAATTTCCTCTATGCCGCCCAGCATGAGCTGAGCCATGCGACCGTTTTTGCGACCCGCCGGATAAATGTGCTCTTTGGCCGGTTGATCGGTTTTGTGATGATCTTTCCACGAGACTACGATCAGGTCATGCATTTCGCACACCACACCCACACGCAAGATTGGGAGAAAGACGGCGAATTGGTGCGCGCGCCCTATACGCTTGTGACCTATCTATTGTGGCTGTCCGGCGTTACGTATTGGCGCAATCGCATCTTTGGTGTGATCCGCCGCGCGCGGGGGGTGATTATTGAGCCGTTTATCCGCGCCGAAGAAGAGGCCAAGATCGTTCTTGAGAGCCGGGTTCATGTGGCGCTCTATGCGGTGATCCTCTTGGGCTCTGTTGCTTTGAATTCATGGGCGGCGATGAGCTTTTGGCTTTTGCCGATGCTTTTGACCAAACCTGTGCATCAGTTGCAAAATACGATCGAACATTTGGGCCTCAGCCATGAGGATGATATATTAAAGAACACACGCTCCACGCGGACCAATGCGCTGATGCGCTGGCTGTGCTGGCAGATGCCCTATCATACGGCGCATCATGTATTTCCCTCTGTGCCCTTTTGGAAGTTGCGGCAGCTCAATGCGAAGATCGAGGCGCAGGCCGGGCCTGTGCATCGGATGGGCTGGATCGAATTTCAGATCGAAGTCATCAAGCGGTTTGCGCAAAAGGATGAAAGCCAATGGCCCATGGATGAGGTTTGGATTGTGCCGACTTCAGCTGGACGCGAGACGCGCGTTGAGGCTTGAGCTCGCCTCCGCATAGGCGCGTTCCAGCTCTATTAACTTCTGCTTGCGCCACAGCCCGCCGGCATAGCCTGTCAGAGTGCCGTCAGCGCCAATGACGCGGTGGCAGGGCAATACAATTGCGATTTGATTGGCCCCATTGGCGCGAGCAACGGCACGCATGGCCGTGGGTCGCGCGATCGCCTGCGCCAATTGCGCATAGGATCGGGTTTGTCCGGCTGGGATGTCTTGCAAAGCCCGCCAGACAGTTTTGGAAAAATCTGTGCCGTGCAAGGCCAGGGGCAGTTCAAATTTCCGCCGCCGCCCCGCAAAAAATTCTGTCAGCTGCGCTTGCACCCGATCGGTCAAGGCAAAGCGACCAAAACCCAATTGCCCTTTGGAAAACTGAAACAGCTGCTGCACCTCGCGGGCCAGGCCCTTGCGTTCGGGAAATTCCAACAAATGCACTTGGGTGGCGTCACAGATGGTCACCATCGCGCCAATGGGCGTGTCGATCCAACTGGCCCGCAACAGGGCATTTTCGGCAAATTCCCCAGGGGCTCGTCCCATGAGCTTTGCGAAAGCGGCGCGAAATGCGCTGGGCGCTTCAAATCCAGCGCTCAGTTGGGCTTCTATGACCTTATCGCCCTTGGCCAAGACCTCGGCAGAGTGGCGCAATCGGCGGTGACGGGCCATTTCCAAAAAGGTCATGCCAAAATGGCGCTTGAAGGCGCGCCGTACGGTGGAGGGGTCAAACCCCATCGACGCGACGCAGGTCTCGCTCCAACGACGCATCGGATCCGCGTCAAAGGCTTTCAGCATCTGATCCACCAGCGGATCCAGCCGCGCCACAGGCGCCAGCGGGTGGCAGCGTTTGCAGGGCCTAAATCCCGCAGCGATACAATCGCCGGGGGAGTCGAAAAACGTGCAATTTTCCGGCTTGGGATTGGGAGCCGGGCAATTCAGGCGGCAAAAAATCCCGGTT
>ENA-OREM01000538-OREM01000538.1-marine-metagenome-genome-assembly--contig:-NODE-538-length-25525-cov-4.701745_pt1 | contig 25525 bp, 21 predicted proteins | sample MGYA00248623_ERZ508561 | MGnify/ENA primary metagenome ERZ508561 (study PRJEB26227, sample SAMN06264494) | marine metagenome | isolation source: Columbia River Estuary | place: USA:Columbia River Estuary...
TTCTTAAATGGCATTTGTCTTTTCCTTCCGTGTCCAAAATAACATATATTTTGGACCACCCAGAAGGGGGCAGATCACCACCCCCGAGGTGGCAGCTATTACAACAGAACACAGAACTTCACTCCATACCCAAGTATGGAAGCCTGCATCAAAGCGGGTGGTAGGGCACCAAGGCGCTGAGCGGTTCTTTTCAAATTCCCGAGATCGGCCTACCAAAGCGATGGTAACACAGGAGGCGAAGTCTTCAAGACAGTGGCTGTTATTGACATTTTCTAAAGCTCGTACAGACTAGGCCGTAGTGTTTACAGTACAGCACTCACTGTGAGGAAGATCGGATGTTAAAAATGCGTATTTTGAGTGCTGTCATACTCTTTATTAGTGCATTCTCTATGTCGACGGCGGCAATAAGTGCCGACATAACAGCCGCACCTGCAGCCGAAGGGGACGATCAGCCGTTCATCCTGATTGAAGGCGAGATCATAGCAGGAGATGACGAAAAATTCAGAAAGCTTGCTGCTGAATTTTCAGACGCAATTGTTGTCCTTAATAGTGAAGGCGGTGCGATATCCCCAGCTATGGACATTGGTCGAACAATCAAACTTAGAGGCTATGTAACAGTAGTATTGGACGGCAGCAGTTGTGCCTCAGCTTGCGCACTTATCTGGATCTCGGGTTCTCGACGCATTATCGACGGTGACGGCGAAGTTGGTTTCCACGCAAGCTATCTCAATACCGACGGTACAAAAATTGAGACTGGCGTTGGCAATGCACTGGTAGGTCACTACCTATCGCAGCTCGGGTTCGGCGAGAAGACAGTTGTATTTGCGACACTGGCGCCCCCAGATAAAATACTCTGGTTAAATGCCGAGACCACAGCGATGTCAGGGATTGAATTTGATCTTTTACCGAGCTCTTCCAGCAGAGAAAGAAAAAAGCGGAGCGCTCAGCTACCTGTGACACCCTCCACAGCAACTAAGGGTCCTACAAACCGGCAAGAATACGACCTGGCTACCGCGGCGCCAGAGGAGTGGATGGGAGATGCCAAGCAAACAATGCGGAAGCCTGAGGAATTTGCAAAAGCGCTTAGAAGCAGGGGGTATCAGGCTACTATCTCGTATGACAATCCACAGTTACCGATGATGTCGACTGGAGTCGGCGGAGAAGAAATTGCAGTTGGTTTTAGCGGTTGCACCGAAGACGGCTGCTCATATGTTCAGTTCATTGATTATATAATTGATGCGACATATGAAGAAACCGAAAAAATAATAAAATTAGCTTCTAAAAATGAACAATATAGTCACCCGATATGGCTCGAAGACTCTAATTATTTAGCCTACTATAATTACATAATTATCGGATCTGATGGTATAACCATACAGACATTAATTGATAATATGAATTATTTTGTTTCAGACAATCAAAAAATGACAGATATATTGGTAGATATGCGTGAGAAAAAGTAGGCAAAAATTTTGCATAAGCAGAGCATAAACTCGAGCCTTTTGTCTCAAATTGCAAAGATCAAATATACGATATTCGCCAAAAGAAGCGAAGGTTCCACCATCACTGCTTATATGGCGTGTTTCATATGCGCCTCGCTTTACGGGGAGACCTTCACCCGATTATCCGGCGGAAGCCTCCAAGCGCTCAATTTGATTAATCGTAATGCTCAATAAGCACGCTAATTTATTAACCTCACCGCCCGGAGCATAAGGTGCCTGCTCCTCATAAGAACACCAAGCATCCCTGAACATCAGCCAGGCACGTTGACCCTTCAACAGTGCCTGTTTCAGTTCGGGCGTATTGGCTCTCTGAACCCTTTGATAAACAGCATTCAATCTGCGATCCTGAATCTGCAGTTCAGCATAATAGCAAGCCGCCCACTGGCTATTCTTAAAGGCGGAAAGATCAACATCATCCATACATTTTTGAAAGCCCGGACTTTCCGTCGCTGCTTCTGATGCAGAAATGAAGGGCGGCGACATCGAAAGGATGATAGCTGTAAAAATGGTCGCCAAAAGAGATTTCATTGCCTGATCCTTAAACCCATAAATATCCTTTTTGGATAGACGCCGCCACCTGACCAAACAAGAGATTTCCGGCAGGTACTGTCTGCCGTCAGAAATACATTCATAGGATTGACCAACAGATGTGTCTGATCCGTGAGGCCCGTGCCCTGGAGGCGTGCGTGGCTACTCCCCCCTTCTGAGTGGTTCAAAATCAATGTTGTTTTGGACACAAAAAGGAGAACAATGTGCCATTCAAAAAACACTCTATGGAGGAGATCGCTGGCAAGCTGGCGGGCGATCTTGCGGGTTGCAAGCGACGATATTAGAAAGTCTGTCGCTTGGTTCATTCGTGTTGTTTAATGGTGATTTGTAATCTGCCTAAATTGGCATTAGCCTCAAAAGTTCTGACTTCGGGCAGGAATCCAGGGAAGGATACAAATGTCTCTAGATAGCTTTAGGTTCTGCCTAGTATTCCTTATGTTTACATTTTTAAACGCATGTGGCGGGACTGAAGTCAGTCCAGAACAACCTCCAATTGTCACCATTGGAGCGCCTAGCACTCCGCCTATAGTCCCTTCTGTTGTCTGGCCGGAAGCAAGTGCGCAAAGCCAAGGTATGTCGGCGCAAAAGTTGGAGGAGGCAGCGGCTATGGCCCTGCGTGACGGAACTTTCGGGCAGGCCTTTTTAGTTATACGTAACGGCAAGATTGTTTTTGAGCGTTATAGAGGTATCTCTGATGTAGAACTGCAATCCGTAAGCAATTTCAATCCCCAGCTTTCCAAAAGCGCAATCCTTGAAAAATACGGAACTCGAAACAGGGATAGCTTGGCTACATCTTGGTCTGTAGCCAAATCCTTCACCTCTATGCTGCTCGGTATCGCAGTTGAGCAAGGCTCAATAGCGTCACCACAGGATAACGTTAGCCGATACCTCAGCGAATGGGCTTCCGACGCAAGATCAACAATCACACTTAAAGAGGTTCTTGATATGCGTTCTGGATTGGTCCCAATCTGTGCAAAATCAGGAACAAATCAGTTAGAGGAGTGCCAGACCACTCCTAGGGCTGGTGGTGATTTAGTCTACGCTGACGATCAAATGACACCTTGTATAACCCGACCTAAGGCTATTCCAGGCATGAACTACGGTTGGTGGAACGGGGGACGCAGCGCCTACCCAGGCCCATCATTTCTGTATTCTAATTGTGACACTATGGTCCTTTCAAAGGTGCTAGTGAATAGTCGTTCGGAAGACTTCTTGAAGTGGTCTCAAGACAGCCTGTTTCTCAAGATGGGTATGAAAGCCTACTGGTGGAAGGATAACTCCCGACCTCAAGGTGGCAATGTTCTGGGTTATTGCTGCATCGATGCGACACCCCGTGACTTCGCAAGACTTGGCGAACTGCTTCTTAACCGTGGGGTTGTATCTAATCAGCAGATTGTTTCGCGAGCATATATTGAGTCCATAATTCAGGCCTCCACCGCGCCGAACGCGGTTTACGCATCACAATTTTGGTTTCCCCTTGCTGACGGGCGCCGCTTTATTGCAGCCCAAGGTTTTGATGGCCAAACCATTGCAGTGGATATAGCCCGAAACATCATTGTTGTCAGGATGAGTTTATACCACCCCTTTTTTAACGCATCAGAAGACAGGATATATAAATTCAGACCTAATGATATCGATAATTCAAATTGGATAGGCAGCCTACCACAGGGCATGGGTGTTCCGATCGGAAGTGATCCCTATAATGATAGAAGAGTTCTGGAACTCGTGAGCCAGTCTGTGACCGTAGAATAAGTTAAAACTCAATGCCCAGACGCTAAGTTTATCGAAATATTTTCAATCTCAGCTTCGCAGCCTTGGGTGGCCGTCGCCAGAACATTGGCAATGATGGCTTCGGAGTTTAGTAGAGCATTTGCCAAACCAATTTCCAATCACGTTATTCTGGCTGATGAGCCCCGCAGATGCTTCTTACAAATAACTCCGCGCGTCCGATTTTTAGCAAAATTTTTAAAAAACTGCCGTCCCAGTTACGACCCAATTGCTGAAATTCCCCTGCGCGTATAGCTACTCGCTATGCAGACAATAAGACTCGCTACGCAACAAGATGCCGCAGCTATGCCCGAAATTGAGCGCTCGAGCGGCGAGGCGTTTCGCATAATTCCAAATCTTGCATGGATTGCAGATGACAAAGTGACATCACAGGAGCGCCATGCGGCGCTCATTCGGCTTGGTGCAGCATGGGTCTCGCACGATGCCAGCAATGAGATCACAGCTTTTCTGACCGCTGAAGTTCGGGAAGACGTACTACATATCTGGCAGATGTCGGTGCGGTCCGACCAGCAGAGAAAAGGGATTGGGCGAAATCTAATCCGGGCAGCCGAAAATTGGGCAAGCGCTAACCAGCTAGTTGCAATGAGCCTCACAACGTTTCGCGACGTACCCTGGAATGCCCCGTTCTATGCGTCCTGCGGCTTTCAGGAAGTTGATCCCCACTTTTATTCGGTGTTGCAGTCGACACTCGAGGCTGAACAACAGGCTGGCCTGCCGATAGAGCAGCGAATTGCTATGATACGGCTACATTAAGCGTCAATACTGAAAAGCAGACGTTCCGGACCCCTCCAATTGGCATTTGTTACAGAATGTTCATTTCTTTATCATAAAACTGACGCTGTTCTGACACTGCACTTTGGCAAATGAATGCGATGGCTCCTCGGATTATCCGAGGGTCGCTTGTGCGTTGGTCAATTGTCATACCAGTTTATAATGAGGCAGATTTTTTGCCGCAGACGCTGACGTCGATTATTGCCCAAACGACAGCTTTTCATTTGATTATCGTCGACAATGGCTCAACCGACGGTTGCATCGATGATGCCCGCAAGCAACTTGTTAAGCACCGCGGCAAAGTAACCTTTTTGCACGAACCTCGGCCCGGTCAAGTTTATGCCTTGCAGACGGGAATTGCAGCGGTCGAAAACGAATTCACGGCGATTTGTGATGCGGACACTTATTATCCACCGCATTATTTGGCTGCCGCTACCTCGCTGTTTGACGCAAAAGGCGCGGGGTATGTCGCGGCATGTGCCTATCTCCGCCGCGAGGGATTATATAAGGATTTGAGAAGCATGATGCACAGGCTGCTGGCCGCACGCATTTTGCCGCATCAAAACCATACCAGCGGCGCCGCGCAGACTTTCCGGACATCCGCATTACAAGCCGCAGGGGGTTACGATCCTTCCTTATGGCCCTATGTTTTAAAGGATCATGAGCTGATGCACCGCGTGCTGAAACGCGGACGCCAAGTTTATCATTCCGATTTTTGGTGCACGACATCAGATCGCCGAGCCGACCGTAGCAATGTACGTTGGACGCTCGCGGAACGCCTGGTGTATCATTTAACCCCCCGGTCACGACAGCACGACTTTTTCTACCGGTTTTTGGCGAACAGGTTCGATGCCCGTGGGCAGCGCGATACCGTGCTTCGTGAACGCAACTGGGCCGTCACATGACTGCAGCCACTACCCCCTTTGTGCATCTCGATTTGCCCGCTTTAAAGCCGGAGCGAAAGCTTTGGTCGACTTGGCTGTCGCGGATCCTATCCGGCGCGTTTCTGGTCGCCATTGTGCTTCAACTTGGGCAGATTGACGCCCAGCAGCTGCATAATGCATTGCCGCAAAACCTCTGGTTTTTACCGGTTCTGCTCGCCTTATATTTTGCGCTTCCCGTTGCTGATTGGATTATATTTCGGCGACTTTGGGCGCTGCCTGCATCAGGCTTTTTCATTCTTCTTGCCAAACGCATCGGCAATGAAGTGCTGATATCCTATTCAGGCGAGGTTTATTTTTATCTGTGGGCGCGCAAGCGTTCGGATTTAACCGCAGCGCCCTTTGGCGCCATAAAAGATGTCAATATTCTCTCTGCCTTGGCGGCGAATCTCGTCGCGTTGCTGCTGTTGGCCCTGACCTATCCATTTATGTCGCAACTACATCTTGGCGCCTACACCGATACGTCGGTCATTTGCGCGGCCGCCATATTATTGATGTCCTTCGTAATATTGCTGTTTTCCCGCCGCGTATTCACGCTTGAGCGGACGCAATTATGGTGGATTTTTGGTATCCACATTCTGCGATTATCGGCAGGCGTGCTGTTATGCGCCTTGTTATGGTTCATCATTTTGCCAGGACCGCATTTTGGCTTTTGGCTGGTCCTGTCAATGATACGGCTACTGGTTGGTCGGTTGCCATTTTTGCCGAATAAGGAAGCCTTGTTCGCGGTCATTGCTGTTTTCTTAGTCGGTCAGGACAGCGCGGTTTCAACGCTGATAACGCTTACAGCCACGACAATCTTGGCACTCCATGTCATCGTTGCAGCAATGTTGGGAGCGTTGGCGCTGCTGTTCCCAAATCGTGACATATTCCCCGAAATGGGCACATCGTCATGAAGTATGTCATCGCGCTCACTCTCATGAGCATGTCTGTCTCTGCGCACGCTAATGTGCCGCCGAAGGCCGAACGCGGAAGACATGGTGCGGATTGCCGCGCGGCAGAAACGGGTCCTGCGGTACATGTAAATGTTGTCGGCTTAAAGGACCGAAAAGGTAAGCTTATTCTGGAGCTTTACCCCGACAATGATGCTAATTTCCTGCAAAGCGACAAAATTTTAATTGCGGCGGGCAAGCCGTTTCGCCGGGTCCCGATGGCTCTCCCGAACACTGGCCCAGTTTCAATATGCATTCGTGCACCAAGTCCGGGACGATATGCACTCGTGCTGCTGCATGACCGTGATGACAACGGAAAATTTGGTCTTGCAGGCGATGGCGTTGGTTTTGCGAACAACCCCAAGCTGGGCTTTCGCAAGCCAAAAGCAACGACAGCTTCTCTTTCGCTTGGATCGGGTGTTCGCTCCATCTCGATCACCATAAATTACCGCCAAGGTATTGGCGTTGGCCCAATCAAAAATCAAACGGCTGGGGGCCAGCCATGAAAATAGTCGATGTCTGTGAATTTTATGCGCCAGAAGGTGGCGGCGTGCGGACATATATCCATGCAAAACTCGCTTTTGGTGCGCGGCTTGGCCATGCCATAACCGTAATTGCGCCCGGCCTTAAAGATGAGGTCGTCGAATACGGAAACGATTGCCGTATCATCTACGTAAAAGCGCCCCCTCTTCCTTTTGACAAGAAATACGGGATGTTCTGGGATGCTGCGCCCGTGCACGCCATACTGGATGCAGAACAACCCGACGTGCTGGAGGCATCCTCCCCATGGCGCGGCGCATGGATTGCGCGCAGCTGGCGAGGCAATGCCCTTCGATCGATATTCATGCATCATGACCCACTGTCGGCTTGGGCCTATCGCTGGTTCGATGGCGTTGCCTCTCGCGATGCCATTGATCGGCAGTTTGAATGGTTTTGGCGCTATCTCAGGCGCATGTGCAACAGCTTCGATTACACCATATGCGCATCGCCTAGCCTGCAAAAAAGACTGGCCTCTGGTGGGATTTACGGTGCAGTCAACATTCCCATGGGCGTGGATGCGGGGGTTTTTTCGCCTGCAAGACGACATATGTCCGTTCGAAGGGATCTGTTGGCGCGTTGTAACTTACCCAATACGGCAACATTGTTATTAGGTATTGGTCGCCATACCCCTGAAAAACGCTGGCCCTGCGTGATTGATGCGGTGTCTCGCGTAGCAGCAAAACGGCCTATGGGTTTGATATTGATCGGAAACGGCCATCAACAAGCTTCGGTCATTGAACATGTAAATGGCAACCCGCATATCCAGTTGCTTGAGCCTGTTCGCAATCGCACAGCGCTGGCCACGATAATGGCAAGCTGCGATGCGCTGGTGCATGGGTCATCGGCAGAAACTTTTGGCCTTGTTGCATCGGAAGCGCTGGCATCTGGCTTACCTTTGGTACTCCCTAATGCCGGCGCTGTCGCCGACATTGCCCATCCAGAATTTAGTGAAACCTATATCCCCGGCAATGCGCATGACGCTGCGTCAGCCATTGAGCGCCTATTGGATCGCGATCAAGATCAACTCCGCTCCGCCGCCCAGCGCGCAGCGGATACCGCACGGACGCTCGACGATCATTTTGTTGAGCTGTTCCAGACATACAAAGACGCCATTTTAGAAAAACGAAAGGCAGCATAATGACCGCAATTTTGCGCATGTACCACCACGTAGCAGTCGTCCCGACACGGGGCACAAGACGAAGGCTGAACCTGATCGTGCGTCATCCAAAGCCACTTTGGTACTATCTTTTGCGCTTTGCGTTCCGCAACAGTCAGCAATAGTCCAAGAATAACAAAGTGAAGACCAGCGCTTAAGGCCAGACTGCGTATCCGCGCGCTGAGCTCAAATTTTACCCTCAAACATTAAAAACACGTCCATCATAGACGGTCGCTTCCACTTTTGTTTGACGGAGAGCGGCAGCACCCATTTTCCGCGGATCGCGATCAAGCACCGCGAAGTCAGCCCGTTTCCCCGCAGCTATCGAGCCAATTTCATGGTCACGCCCAATCACTTGTGCAGCCTCAATGGTGATCGCGCGGAGCGCCTTGCCAACGCTCAACCGCTCCTGCGGTCCAAGGCTATGGCCATCTAGCGTAATCCTGTTCGCGGCGACCCATGCAAGGTAAAACGGGTCAATTGGCGCCATGTTAAAATCCGAATGAAGCCCCAGCGGAACCCCATGGCGTTCGAGCGAACCAAAACGGTCCATTGTCGCCGCCCGATCGGGACCAAGGCCATGCGCGGCATAAGCGTCCCCCAGCACGTGTATGTAATTTGGTTGCCCGGATACGAATAATCCCAAGCGGGAAATCCGACGATTTTGTGCCTCCGTCGAATAGCCGAGATGTTCCAGAGTAACCGTCTGTCGTGCGCTACGTAGGCCCGTAATGACGGGCTCAAGCGTATTGAGCACGACATCAAGGCCTTCATCGCCATTGACATGAATATGCAGGCTAAATCTTGCCTCCCAATAGCGTCGCACCTGTCGGTTAAGGTCCGTCGGTTCGGTGATCCATTTACCCAAATGCCCGTCTGCATAGCCCGGCGGGTTCATGCGCATATTCTGCCCAAAATAGGCGCCGTCGGCGAACAGCTTTACCCTGCGCGGTAGGCGGACATGTTTGCCTTCCACCCGGCCACGTGCAGCTGCGTGCCAGGCGTCAAGATCCGAGACTTTGTCGAGCTCATTCGCCATCGGTACCAAATCAATGCGCGCCGCACATTCAGATGTTTCAAAGGCATTGCGGATTAACCCAGCTTCAACGTCAAAGCCGGCGAAAATGCCTGTCGCCATATCGGCAGTAGACGTGACGCCATGGCGCAACATCAACGTGCGCAGGTCAGCCATGCCGGCCTTCACCTTGGCAGGCGCAAGTATAACCGGACGCATTTTGGCCAAGGCCAACGGCAGCGCGGTTTCGCTGAACAATCCGTGGGCAAAGCTGAAATGGGCGGGATCTGCCTTAGCGGCGGCGAGCGCGGCGTTGAACGCGGCTTCGTCAGTTAGCCCCCATTCGCGCAGCATGGCGCTATTCACGATAACCTCATGAAAGCTGCGTTGCCAGACAATCAATGGACGATCGGGTGCCAGTTGATCAAGCATAGCGCGGTCAAGTGCACCGTGGAATAACGCATGATAGCCCCAAGTGATCAGCGGGCGCGACGCATCACTGGCCAGCAAAGCACGCAGCCTTTCTCGGTATCCGTCTGCCGTCCGAACACCTGCGGAGTTACCGCGCGGCAGCACCCAGTCATCGGGGGCGATAAAGGGTATGTTGAGCATCACGGCGGCTTGCATCGGATGAATATGCGGGTCGACCAGTCCTGGAAAAACTGTTTTCCCGGCAAAGCGACGGTCAATCTTCGTCTCACGGTTCGCAGTCCACGGCGCCAAGGCGTTAACATTGTCCGCAAGGCCCACAATCATGCCACCTGAGACCGCCACAAAACGCGCTTCGGGCAGCGAGGGCTCCATCGTGACGAAATTGCCCTCGAATACCGCCACATGCTCTTGGGTAAAGGCTTTAGCAGCGACCGATGCCAGAGGCAGCGCCCCAAATCCTGCAAGCATGCCGCGTCTGTCAAATTTCATCTTAGTCCCCCCATATTAGGGTAGGATGCGATACCGGCCACGAATAGCCAAGTCCTAATTTTTCATTCTTATCGAACGGACACATTTCCATCATTTCCTTGCAACGCGCGCTTAAGCGGGCATAGTTATCGGCGCGAATAAGGCTGCACAATATGTCGGGGGAGTACGCGTGGGTAAGATTGAGCACATTGCGGATGGCCAACCATCGGGTCACCCCAAAGGCCTGTATTATTTATCCTTCACCGAGATGTGGGAACGCTTTTCCTTTTACGGAATGTCTGCGCTGCTCACGCTTTATATGGTAAAAGAGTTACTGCTGCCGGAAAATGCGACGCAGGTCATCGGGCTCGCCGCACTCCGCGATATTTTCGAATTTCGAGGGCCCATGAGCGATGTTGCGTTTTCGGCAATCATTTATGGTTGGTATGCAGGGCTTGTCTATTTCACACCAATCGTCGGCGGTTGGGTTGCCGACCGAATATTAGGCGCAAAGCGCACCGTGATGATTGGTGTCCTCTTAATGAGTGCGGGGCATCTGGCGATGTCCTTTTATGCCAGCTTTCTGCTCGCGCTCTTGCTGCTGATCCTTGGGTCGGGGTTTTTGAAGGGCAATATTTCTGCGCAGGTTGGCGCGCTTTATCCGCAGTCAGATGAATCGATGCGGTCACGCGGTTTCACCATTTTTTCGACTGGGATTTGCATTGGCGCTGCAAGCGGGCCAATCGTAACCGGGCTGGTTGCCGCGATTTATGGCTGGCACGCGGGGTTTGCGGTTGCGGCGGCGCTGATGCTGATTGCACTGGTCGCCTATATTTTGGGACAGCGCCATTTGCCCGATGATCGTCCGGTGGCGCGCAAGCGCGAAAAAGCTGCGCCGATGACCAAGGCGGAGCGCAAGCGGGTTTGGGTTCTGTTATTGGTCATTGCCCTAACGATACCGGCGGAAATCGCATACCCCATGGTGTGGAGCATCGGCATCCTGTGGGTCGATCAATATGTGAATTTGGCGACGTCGCTGGGTGAGGTGCCGTCCAGTTGGTTTGCATCGATGGATTCCATTGGCGCCATATTGGCGGCGCCCGCGCTGGTCATGTTTTGGGCATGGCAGGCCAAAAACGGCAGCGAACCGAGCAGCGTCACAAAGGTCGGAATTGGTTCGGCTATCATTGCGGTTGCCGCGCTTCTATTCGCTTATGGCAATATGGGGCAAAGCGCACCCGACAGTGTGAACGCTGGATGGGCCATTGCTGGCTGGCTAATCATGGGGCTTGCTTGGATGTATTATTGGCCGACAACCTTGGCCATCGTCAGCCGGGCCGCCCCTGAGGGCATGGCCTCTATTTTGATGGGGGTAGCCTTTCTCTCGCCCTTTATCGGGCATGTCCTGGCGGGGTGGATTGGCAGCTATTTTGACCAAATGCACCCGTCGGCTTTTTGGGTTATGGATGCCGCCATCGGGCTGGCAGGCGGCATAATCATTCTATTGTTCCGCAAACGCCTCCAAGCGGCATTGGAAGCTGATCTCGCTTCCTAACTCCCTAAAGTTACGAAATACGCGCGCCTTGGCGGAGCAATTCTTTTTGCACGGCATTGATGTCGACTTCATTAAAATCCTTACCCGATTTGACGGCCAATGCCGCAGCAACACCGGCACCTTGTCCTGCAACCGCGCAACACATCATGTTGCGGACGGCGGCATGGCTGACCTTGTCGCCGCCAATCACGCGGCCAGCGGTAATCAAATGCCGGACATTTTTGGGCAACATCGACCGATAAGGCAGATGGAAATAGCGCCCCGTTGTCGGCAAAATCAGATAGCCATAGCCATCGATAAATTCCGGAAAGATGCCGATGCTGTCGTCAAAGCGGCCCTGCTCCATCACATCGTCCGCGGTCATGTTGTACACCGCATCAATTTTGCGCGTATCGCGAATGCCCAAAGTCATCCCGAAATTGCGCAGCTTCGCCTCTTCGCATCCGGGCATAAACGCCTGCAACGCCGCTATGGCGTGCATCGCCTGCTTACGCCCTGCCATTTCGCCATGCGTCAGCGCATCGGGATCGGTACCATTCAGATATAAATGACACATGTTGAGATAGGTCAAATCCCCCTGATCGGAGACGGTACCCCACGTGCCGGCCATGGTTTTGACGCTGTCGGGTATCAGGCCCGCTTCCAACGCCTTTTGAAATGGCTTGCGCAAAAAGGGCGAGAACATCGCATCCTCTTTGCCGCTGGTAATCACTTCCCACTCCCCGCCCACGGCCCAGTCGCCATAGGTTTGCGGATCCGCCTTCACCGCATCGATGAACCGCGTCTTGTTCACGCCGCACATCGAAAACATGACCGATACCGACATCATTTCGTCCACGGGGTGCATATGCGTGGGTGCACCCGCGCGGTGGGCAATGTCGGCATCCCCTGTCGCGTCAATCACGCGTTTGGCGAGGATCGCTTCACGACCTGCCTTGCTCTCCACAATCACGCCGCGGATCATATTGCCCTCCATGATGGGGGCGACACATAAGCGGTGCAGCATCGGGATCACGCCTGCTTCCTCGACGAGCGTATCGGCTACAAATTTGAAGGCTTCGGCATCTAGACTGTGGCTGATTGATTGCGGCTCGGGCATGGCGGCGCCCATAGACTTGGCGCGCTCTTCAAACTCACGGCCAATGCCTTCGCTATCGATTGTGGTCGGGTGCCGATACCATGCAAAACCCTCCACGCCGACTTGCGTGATATTGCCGCCGAAACAGCCATAACGTTCCAGCAAGGTTGTCTCGACGCCCGCCCGCGCCGATGCCAAAGCGGCAGCAAGGCCACCGGGGCCGGAGCCAACGACCAACACATCGGTTTGGCGGATCACATCAATATTGCGGGCGGGTTCGACAATCGTTTTTATCATCTTTGGGCTTCATTCCAATTGGGGGCGACGTAAAATGGCGCATTCGACGGGGCGAGCATGGGTTTGCCTAAAATATGATCTGCCGCCTTTTCACCGATCATGATGGTCGGCGCATTCAGATTGCCCGTGGTGATGCTCGGCATCACGCCGCTATCCACGACACGCAGCCCTTGGACACCGATTACCCGCAATTCGGGATCGACCACGGCCATTGGGTCACGCGGGCTGCCCATCTTGCATGTACAACTGGGGTGCAGCGCGCTTTCGACATGCTCGGCAATGAAGGCATCAATCTGCGCATCGGTGATACAATCCGCGCCCGGTTGAATTTCTCTTCCGCGAAATGGCGCAAAGGCAGGCTGTTGAAAAATCTCGCGCGTCAACCGCACACAGGCCCGCATTTCGGTCCAATCGTCGGGATGGCTCATATAATTGAACACAATTTTGGGCTTGTCGTGGGGGTCGGCGCTTTTCAGCGTTACCGTTCCGCGGCTCTTTGATCGCATCGGGCCAACATGGGCCTGAAAGCCATGCTCGGTTGCCAAGGAAGATCCGTCGTAGTTAATCGCCATTGGAAAAAAATGATATTGGATATCCGGATATTTGATACCCGCACGGCTGCGGATGAAGCCGCAGCTTTCAAACTGGTTTGACGCCCCCAACCCCGATCGCCCGAATAGCCATTGCGCACCGACCATCGCTTTACCGAGAAGATTGGCCTTACCGTACAAAGTGATGGGTTGCGTGCAGGCCATTTGGAAATAGAATTCCAGATGATCTTGCAGGTTCGCGCCCACGCCGGGGCGGTCTGCGCGCACGTCTATTCCATGCGCTTTCAATTCGTCTGCTGGACCGATGCCCGAAAGCTTCAGCAGCTGCACCGAATTGATGGGACCGCCCGACAGGATGACTTCGTGCGCCGCGTGCAACTGATGCAACTGACCTGCGCGTTCATATTCGACCCCAATAGCGCGCGTGCCGTCAAACAAGATGCGCGTCACAAGCGCCTTTTCGATAACTTTCAGATTGGGCCGTTTGCGGGCTTCATATAGATAGGCCTTGGCCGCCGAACAACGCGTGCCGTTCCGCACTGTCATGTCCATCCGGCCAAAGCCCTCTTGGGCATAGCCGTTATAATCTTCGGTCAGGCTATAGCCCGCCTGTTGCGCCGCATCGAGCCAAGCTTGATGCAGCGGATTGTCGAGCGGGCCATAGCTGGTCGAGAGCGGACCATCGCCGCCCCGATAGGTATCGCCGCCTTCGGCCCGGCCTTCGGCGCGTTTAAAATAAGGCAGCACATCGGCATAGCCCCATCCCGTTGCGCCTTCGTCTTCCTTCCAACGTTCAAAATCGAGCGCGTTGCCGCGGACATAGACAAGGCCGTTAATCGATGATGATCCGCCCAATCCTTTGCCACGCGGACAGTTGAGCCGCCGGTTATTCAAATGTGGCTCGGGTTCGCTTTCATAGCCCCAATTCCAACGCTTCGTATTCATGGGGTATGCAAGCGCCGCCGGCATCTGGATGAACACCGATCGGTCGCTGCCACCATATTCCAGCAATATGACCCGATGCGCGCCATCGGCGCTCAACCGGTCCGCGAGCACGCATCCAGCCGACCCTGCGCCGACGATGATATAATCTGCGGCTTCAATAAGGGGCATCGATTGGTTCCATAGCGACATAGACGCTCTTCAGCTGGGTATAATGTTCAATCGCTGCCTTGCCATTTTCGCGTCCCAGACCCGATTGCTTGTTGCCGCCAAAGGGCATTTCAATCGGCGTGATATTATAAGTGTTGATCCAGCAGGTGCCCGCCTCCAACGCCGCGATGACACGATGTGCGCGCGTCAGATTGTTGGTGAATATACCCGCTGCCAAACCAAATTCTGTGGCGTTCGCCCGCGCGATAACCTCTGCCTCATCTTCAAAATCGAGCACCGCCATGACGGGACCAAATATTTCTTCCCGGACAATAGCCATATCGTCGGTGCAGTGCGTGAAGATGGTGGGCTCAACAAACGCCCCCTGCGCCAGATTGCCCCGCACCGCCCGCTTCCCGCCGGTAAGCAAAGTGGCACCCTGCTGCTGCCCCAGCGCGATATAGCCAAGCACCTTTTCCATATGCGCTTGCGAAATCAATGCGCCCATTTGGGTGGCGGGATCGAGCGGATCGCCAATCACCATCGCCTCGGTCCGCGCCTTCAATTTTGCCAGAAACGCATCACGGACATTTTTGTGCACAAAAACGCGGGTGCCATTGGTGCACACTTCGCCAGCCGAATAAAAATTGGCGAGCAATGCGCCCGATACGGCTTCGTCCAAATCCGCATCTTCAAAGATGATCAGCGCCGATTTTCCACCCAATTCAAAGGTGACATATTTCAGCGTGCCTGCCGCATCGACCATCACCTTTTTGCCCGTGCCCACTTCGCCGGTCAGGGACACTTTGGCGATGCCGGGATGCAGGCTAAGCAACCGGCCGGTGTCCGCTTTCCCCTGCACGACTTGAAACAAGCCATCGGGAAGGCCTGCCTCAAGATAGACTTTCTCCAATTCTATCGCGGTCAGTGGCGTCAGCTCCGCTGGCTTAAAGATCATGGCGTTTCCGCAAGCCAAAGCGGGCGCGGATTTCCAGCACGCGATTTGTATGGGATAGTTCCACGCGCCAATTCCCGCAACGACACCTAAGGGTTCCCGCCTTGTGTAACCGAATGCACCTGTGCCCAGATCATGATGTTCACCGGCGATGCTGCGCGCTAGACCCGCATAATATTCGATACAATCGGCGCCGGATATAACATCAACGGCGCTGGTTTCTTGGATGGGCTTGCCGGTGTCTTCGGTTTCGAGCCGCGCGAGCGTGTCATTGCGTTCCACCAGCAAGGCAGCAGCACGATGCAAGATGCGTCCGCGCTCTACCCCCGGTGTTCTTGCCCACAAGCTTTGGGCGTGCGCCGCGCGCGCGACAGCCTTATCGACCTCCGCCTGCCCGTCGATGCGGATGGTTGCAAGCAATTGCCCTGTCGCTGGATTGATCGTGTCGAAATGCGAGGCAGCCGGAGCAGCTTGGGTGGACGCGACATTGCGCGCAATGAAATCAAAAATAAGGTCGCGGGCCAAGCCATTTTGAAGCGCCGCACCACCATTCATAGCCGCGCGCAGCCAAACGCCATCGATCATTGCCGCGATATGATGCGCCATCGGCAATATATCGCGCGCGTCGACCAGCCTGCGCAGATCAAATTTCAAGTTAGACAACATACGCTGTTGGTGCGCCCGCTGTACGCGGGCAAGCTGCGGCACATGCAACGCCTGCCCCCAGAATGACAGCCAAACCCGCGCCGTTTCCTCCGAAAAATCATTATGCCCCAGATGCGCGTCCACCAGCGCCTCAATGCGCGCACGGGGTCCAGCCGCGAGCCGGACACGCGCTGTAGCCTCCTGGTTCAACTGGCGCACGACCGAACGGAAGGCCGCTTCGAGCAAGGCTTCTTTGGTCGCAAAATAATGCACGAGCAACGCCGCAGAGACACCGGCATGCTGCGCAACCTTATTGAACGTGAATTCAACTATTCCATATTCAGCCAAAACGGCAATTGCCGAAGCAATGATATGTTGGCGACGATCAGTTTTAATTTGAGACATAGCCTCGCGTATCAAAGATTGAACGCTTATTCAACTGGGTCCATCTACAGGCTAGTCTATGATGACGCCACGCGCTGCTCGTTAGTCATCACACCCTTTGCGAGTGCCGCGAGCGCGAGCGCAATCACCAGATGATAAGCATGCCACGCAACCGCCGTATCAAGCCACGGGGCCTGCCGAATGAACAGCGTATTGGCAAGCATCACGGCGCAGGCGACGGGCACAAGCCATTTAGGCTGCGATAGGCCCGGTCGCACGATTGCGGCAAAAAAAGCCCCCATGAGTGCCAATAAGAAAAGGGGACCAAGAAAGGGATGCGCGAAGAAGAAGATCGCTGTGGCCAGACATAATATAACTGCGATTATGCCTATCGCGTTTCTATCCTTTGGCGGGAACAGATAATGCGATACGACCGCCAAGGCCCCGGCAAGCCCCAGCAATTGGGACGCACCAGAATGTAAAGCGGCCAGCGCGTCCTGCAAACCACCGCCAAAGCGCACCACGCCGACACTGGCCGCTATGCCAAAGCATGCCATTGCAAATGCCGGCAAAACCCGGCCGTTTCGCCAGAGCGCATGGCCTGCAAAAATGGTCACGAGGACAATGGCGGCATCAGATAGCGCGTAATGGGTCGGCATCATGCCCTCGGCACCGAAGCTGTTGCATGGTCATGGGGCAGCAATCCTGCCTCCCGCTTGATATCTGTCGATGTCAAACGCGACCCGTCGTGGCTCCAGCCAGGCGGCGCAAAAATATAACATAATCTCTGCGACAAACTCAGCCCGCGCTGGGTCGTATCTTTTACGATCCCAACATATTCATGCGTTAATATGGTCACGGGGTTAAATGTCTCCAGATTTTTGACCAAGCCATAGTCCACTGGCACGGCGCGGTCCTCCTCGACAAATGTGCCAAACATCCGGTCCCAGATGATCAGCGTGCCAGCGAAATTCGCATCCAGATATTCTGGATTGCGACCATGGTGCACGCGGTGATGGCTGGGCGTATTGAAAATAAATTCAAACCACCGCGGCATACGGTCAATCGTCTCGGTGTGCAGGAAGAATTGGTAGGTCGCATTCAAAACCCCGCAAAAAACAACCAAAGCAGGATCAAAGCCGATTAAAATCAACGGAATTTTCAGCATCATCGTGCCGGTAAAATGCTTCATCCAACTTTGGCGGAGCGCAATGGGCATGTTAAAGTTGGTGGAAGAATGATGCACGACATGCATCGCCCAACCCCAACGGACGCGATGGCATATGCGGTGATGCACGTAGAACCGCAAATCGTCGAGAACAAAGCACAAGACGAACGTTCCCCAAGTGACGGGTATATCGCCAATGGCAAAGGGGGCCGCTGCGAACAAAGCGGCGGCAGTGATAAAGGCAAATATGGCATTTACCGGATCACTCGCCAGCCCCAGAAAAATCGAGAGCAGCGAGTCCTTTAACGGCACCTCGCCCTTGCGCTTCAGGAAGCGAATGGCAGCCAGTTCGAGCAAGATGCCCAAAGCAAAAGCAGCCAATGATATCACGACCCAATTTTGGCTGATGAATTGGCTTATGGTCACAAATGTCCCTCCCGCGATTGATGCTAGGGATAGACAGGCTAAAAATTTAAAAAATTGAATAATAAATGCATATTATGTAATTATTGGAACATGAATATAAATTTGAGCAGATTATCCCGGTTCGTCGCGGTGTATCGTAACAAAAGCTTCAGCCGGGCCGCCAATGAACTTGGCATGACGCATTCGGCGCTCACCAAATCGTTGCAATTGCTCGAACAAGAATTGGGCGCAGAATTGTTTAACCGGACGACGCGCAGTGTTGTCCCCACCGATGCCGGCAACCGCCTTGCGCAACGGGCCGAAGAGCTTTTGGCTTTAGCGGATCAAATCGGCGATGAGGTCTTAACCGGCACCCGACATTTACGGCTCATTGCTGGGCCAGCGGTGATGGAAGCATCCTTAGCGCCGGCGCTCACATACTTTTACAAAGCCCATCCCAACATACGTGTGACGGCCGAGACGCTTCCCCTTGATATCGCCGCGAGCCGGTTACGGCAGCGCGAAGCGGACATGCTGCTTTTTCATTCCACCAGCGTCAGCGCCATTCCCGAGCAGCGGCTTTTTCATATACACAAGATCATCGACGAGGCTTATGTTGCGGTGATGCGCAAGGACCATCCGGCGGCGCAAAACGCCTTGGGCGCGGATGAGATGCTGCAGTATAAATGGGCCATTCCGGGCTATGATAGAAATTATCGTTCTGCAATTCCTGCCGCGATAGAGCAAAGGCTGCGCCGCTCTGGTTTCCCGCATTACCGCGTTCTCAGCCTCCTGTCCTGCTTGGCGCTGGTCGCCGAAAGCGACATGATTACATTATTGCCTGCATCCTTCGCAAATCGCGAAGCCCGCGCGCTCGACCTGACGGTCATGCCGATGCCGCCAAGCGATGGCGCCCGCTATGATGTCAGCGCCATCACGCTCAGAAACAGAAATCCTGACCCTATATTAGATGCGTTGCAAAACGCTTTTACGCAGCCAAAGGTTGCCGGCTAAAGGCCTATATTTTGACCCACACCGTCGGCGCATTATTTGCTATTCTAATCGGCAATGGCTTCAACCCCCATCATTGTGTCCGGCACAATTGTTGATCAATCCATCGCCTTGCGGATTGGATTAAACACAAATTTGTAACAACTATGGCTTGTAAATTTCAGAATTTGCTGCAATTCGGATGCAAATTCATAAGCCGCAGAGGGGCGGCCAAGGGAGGCAAGTCACAGTGTCCAAAAATTCAATGCGTGCCGGTTTGTTGATCGGCTGTTCCATTTTCGTCGCCACGCCAGTGTTCGCGCAGACTGCGACCACATCCGATCAGCCCGAAGCTGACACCGAAACGAAAGAAGCCATCGTCGTTGTCGGCAGCCGCATTGAAGGCTCGAAAATTGCTGAAACCCTGCCAGTCTCGGTACTGAGCGAAGACCGTATCGCCGCTACCGGAAGTGTTTCCGGTGACGATCTATTCCGGTCCATCCCGCAAGCTGGCGATGTTCAGTTTCAAGAGGCCCGGACGACCGGCAACCTCAATGATGCCCGCGGTGATAACGCGTCGATCAACCTGCGCAGCGTTGGCACCGGTAATACTCTGGTCCTGGTCAACGGACGTCGCATGATCTTGACCCCAGGCACACAGACCGAAAATTTTGTTCCGGTGCAGACAGCCAACACCAACTCGCTTCCTGTTGGCGCAACGCGCCGGATTGAAGTTTTGCGCGACGGTGCAGCCGCCGTATATGGCGCGGACGCCGTGGCCGGTGTGGTCAATGTCGTCACCGACGATAAATACCAAGGACTGCGCTTTGATACACGTTATGGCTCTGCAGACGGAACCAGCGAAAAAACTGGCGCGATCAAGGCTGGTTTCAAAACCAAGTCCGGTGGCCGCTTCACCTTGTTTGGCAGCTACACAAAGCGGACACCTTTGTTCGCAAGCGAACGTCCATTTGCGGCAAGTGAAAACCATATGCCTGCGTTGGTTGGAACGCCTTGGGAAGCGGACACTGGCTTCGACAACCGTTCCACCTCATCGCCTTGGGGTGCATTTACAGTTGTCGCCACGCCATCACCAACCATCCGTCAAGGAACGTCGACGACGTTGCCGACATTGACGACTTCGGGCGTTTTCCACATCGAGCCGATCACAAATACCGCGGCGGGCTGTTCAAGCACGGTCTTCAACAATAATCTCTGCTTGAAGAGCGGTGGTATCACCGGCACTACCAGCCGGGTTTTGCGCTATGATGAGAACCCCGATCGCACCATTCGCGGCGGTCTGGACCGCATCAATCTTTTCAGCACCTTCCGTCAGGAACTCGGATCGGTCGAACTTTTCGGTGAACTTGGCTATTATAATGCCAAGCTGGAAGGTCAGCGCGAACAATCGGCGCCTATTTCCAGTGCGGTCATTACAATCCCGACCACCAATTATTACAATCCCTTTGGTCCAACAACGTTCAACGGCGTTGCCAACCCCAATCGTCTGCCCAACCCGGTTCGTACTGTTCCAAGAAAGCCGCCGCATGAATAAAGTATCCCCAATGGAAATGATGATCGTTGATGTTGCTGTCTTGTCCATGTCCCGCAGGATATCCCAAAAGGGTTGTCCAATCATTATTGTAATAAAACAAAAAAGCGACTTCACCAGATTCGTAGGTCAACCAATCTTCGAGACGTTCTTTTATAGTGGCTACAATTTTGGTTCTTGCCTCCACATTCCCAGTTTCGTCGGCAATTCGTGCGGTTTGAATCAGTCGATTCATCATTTGCCCTTCGTTGTAGGAATCTGTCCAGGTGGCAAGGCCGTCATTTTCCAAAAGCGTAATTTTTTCATTTAAACTAGAAGGGCTAAAGCTATCGCTTTTAAAAGCCAAATTGGGAAGTGTAGGCAAAATCCCTTTAAACGAATTTTCAACACTGAATGTGTTTCCATCAAGCATTTTCAGTTCGCCTCTTATTGAAGTATACGTTTCCATGTTGGGAGTAGAAGAATCGGAAGCTAAATGCGCCCATTGATGTGGAAGCAATCCTTGAAGTACCGTTGAATGACTGCCTTCTTTAACGTCTGTTTCTACGACAAAATCGGTTCTTAAGACACTGGTATTTTCATTGTACGTCCAATTGGCCAAAGTATTGGAAGGGAATACATATGCATATTTTTTATACGTTTGGGCTAAATGACTTGCGTTGGTATTGGATTGAGGGAGCATCACTGCAGACCAATAATTTTTATTGTTTAGTGACGAAGTGTAAACATTTCCACTTTTGTTCCAGCTACTTCCCACAGGAGCATATACCACATAATCAACATTGTGTTGTGCGTTTTCAATTAGTAAAACTTCATTATTAATGGTTGCGGTACCCGACTTTACCTCAACACGAGCAACATCACTAGCTGCCTTGGTAAAATAAACAAAGGGCATTCCAACGCCACTGGTGGCTGTAAATTGGTGCGAACTATTGGTCCATGACATCGAAACTGTCCAATCGGAATAATCAGACACAGTCGCTTTACTACTGTTTAACCCTTGAACACCTATTTCAACCGATTCTTGATCTCCTATTACTCCAAAAGGAATGTAAGTCATTACCAGCCCACTTGTCTTTGTTTTCAGTGTAATGGGGTAATTGAACAAGTTGCTAACATGATTTTCTTTTAACAAATAAGACCACCAATCGTTTGTTGGAATAGGTTTGTTTAATGCGTTTCCTGAAATTTGTGGTATTCCACTCGGAGTTCCATTTCTGCCAGCCTCATCAACTCCGGGGAAAACAGTAGAATAACTTCCGCTTCCTACGGTAGTTTGCGCATAGGATGCGGCCATGTTAAAAACAACAAATAAAAGAGCTATGTAACGGGTCATTTTTTGAGAAAATTTTTGAAAACCAAATATATAAGAATTAGTAATTGAGTTTATTCAAGGTGACTATACACAACCACAACAATGAGAATTTATTAAAAAAGACTCCTATGCATTCGTTTTAGTATCTTTGAAACTTATTCAGTCATAATATTCACACTATGAATCGAATGGTTTTACTACTTATTGCAATGGTTTGCTCCCATTGCATTGTTGATGAAAATTACGAACAATATGAAATGGATTTTTATAAGAAATGGCATAACAAACGTATTTTAAATGGATCTAGAAAGTGGTGGGAATTGAATCGAGTTTTATCATCTAGTGAAAATGGTAATAAAGAAATTACTCATGTTACATTAGATATGATGGGAAGAGAATTATCTGATTCAGAAAATGAGGAATTTTGGAAAGAAGTTACTTTTATGGATAGAATGATGTGGAGTAATGGAGCAAAAACAAGAGAAATGATTAATCAAGTTAATCTCAAATTATTAATGTATAAATTTAAATAACCTTAATTACTCTAATTCTTAAAACATAAAAAAGCCTACTTATTTATAAGTAGGCTTTTTAATTTTTGGTTAATAATCAGTGATTATTTTCCTTTTACAAATGGTAAACCAGTCTTTGGACTCTCAACAACTTGCTTTCCAGCAGGTAAGTCACATGACTCTGCTCTTTCATCTTTTGAAAAATAATAAATAGTTTGATTTCTACCTCCTTTTAATTCTACGTCTTTAGAATTTAAAAAGTAACTTTTTCCTTTAGTGTTTGTGTGTTTGTATCCCATCGTATAGTTTTTAAGTTAAACATTAATTTATACTAATCTATAAAAAAATATTCTTATCTGGAAAAATTTTTCCTTCTCTGGAGAATAAATTTGTTAATTACTTTTTTTTACTTTTTTAATTTGTGTTTTTGAAGCCATAAAATTAAATAAATATTCAAAATACAAATATCGTGTTAATACACTTATAATCAATAGATTAAATGCAAAATTTATATAAAAATTTAAATTTTTATATTTAAATTTTTTTAGAGGCACAACAGAGAAGAAAAAATAATATATTTTTGAAAACTGTTGACAACTATTAGTTTTAATTATATATTTTTGAGCATAATCAGGTGAAAACCAATCTATTTAATTTAAAATCTTATGTTTTTTAAGTCTTACATATCTCATCTTATTGTAATATTATTTATGGTTATTTCAATAAGTTCTTTTTCTCAAGAGTATTCTAAAAAGAATATAATAGATATTGCTAATTCTATTATTAATGACTCTCATTCGTGTGTTTTTATTACTCTTGATTCAAATAATAAGCCAACATCTAGATTAATGGATCCTAATATTTATAATAATGATTTTGAAATTTATTTAGTTACAAATCCTAACTCTAGAAAGGTATCTCACATAAGAAATGATAACCGTATTACTTTAAATTTTAGTCACAATGATGGGGGAAGTTATGTCTCAATTAACGGAACAGCTGAGCTTATAAATGAATTAGATCAAAAAAAGAAATATTGGAAAAGCGATTGGACACCTTACTATAAAGACTTAAATAGGGATTGTATTCTTATAAAGATTAATCCTAAATCACTGGAAATAGTTAGCACCTCCAATAATATTTTAAGTAACCCTTTAACATGGGAACCTACGACAATAATTTTTTAGATTTAACCCTTTACTGTTATCTCTATAATCGTATCTATTTCATTCATCTCACTCTTATCTAAATTAATTTTAAGGATTGATTTTCTAAATGTATAATCAGCCTTTAATTTTGAATTATAATAGGTTATATTTTTTATTTTTTCTTTTAAATTATTAATTACCAACTCATTTTCTCTAAAATTTAATAAGTGTATAAAAATCTTATTTCCTTTTTTTGTAGAAACTAATTCATCACTCGGGTTTATTGGACCTTTTCTTGTTCCATAAATAGTTTCTCCATTTTTACTAACCCAATCTCCAATGTTTTCTAATGATTTAATATGTTCGTCTTGAATTTCTCCGTTAGGCATCGGGCCAACATTTAAAAGAAGGTTACTTCCATACCCAGCAGCTTTTATTAAATATTGAATTAACTCCTTATTTGATTTATGTTTTCTATCCTTTAAATTAAATCCCCATGAACCATTAATTGTTTCACAGACTTCTAGTGGAAGTGCACCAATATCTTTTTTGGATGTTGCAAAATCTTTTGTTCCTTTTCCAGGAAGATCTTTTTCGAACATTTGAAAATCTTCTCCATCATTAGGAGCTAAATGATGGTTGCTTCCTATTAATGCTTTAGGCTGAAGTTCATGTATTAATTCATAAACTTCTTTTAATTTGAAATCAACTTTTATTTTTCCAAATCTTTTTCCGTCCCATTCGTGTTGATCCCATTGTCCATCAAACCAAATCCCTCCAATTTCTCCATAATTAGTCAACAATTCCGTAAGCTGAGCTTTCATAAAAGCTATATAATCCTCCCATTTTCCTTCACTTCTTCCTTCAATTCCAGTACCAGTTCTTCCTCTTGGAAAGTAATCGTCTCTATTCCAGTCAAGTTGTGAGTAATAAAAGAAAAGCTTGATATCATGTTTTTTACATTCTTCAGCTAACATCTTTAAGACATCTTTACCGTAAGGTGTTTTTTTAACTATATTATAATCTGATACTTTTGAATCAAACATTGAAAAACCATCGTGATGTCTACTAGTAATGGTAATGTATTTCATTCCAGCGTTTTTAGCCATTAATACCCATTTTTCTGCATCATATTTTGTAGGATTAAAAAATTTAGGTAGTTTTTCATATTCATTTATCGAAATATTCTGATTATTCATTACCCATTCACCATCTCCAAGAACGCTATATACTCCCCAGTGAATAAAGAGTCCAAATTTTGCATTTTGAAACCATTCTCGTGCTTCTAAATTTTCTTCTGATGGTTTATATTGCGCATTATTGAATGTGCTAATAAACATTATAATAATTAATAAATATTTTTTCATAATAGATTTGTTAATTGTACTTTTAGATTAATATGAAAATACTAAAATGGTTTTTGTTCATTGTTTTTTCAATACTTTCAGTTGTTAGTTTGATAGTAGTTTATTTAATGTACAACAATTTATCATTTATTGATTACCCTTATGTTATATCGGCAACGATTTCTGCTTTAGCAGCAGTAGCAGCTTACAGATATAAATTAAAATAATCTTAGTAGATAACCTTTTGTATTTCTCTCCAAGTAACTAATTTGATATTGTTCTTTTCAATTGCTTGTTTGAAACTTTCACTTGAAACTACATCCATATCTAAGTTTCTCCATTTTGATCCGTAATTAGGATGCTCAATAGTGATTTGTTGCATTTCTTTATCGTCATAACCCAAATGAACTATTATCTCATTAAGCCCTGGTTTTAAAT
>ENA-OREM01000540-OREM01000540.1-marine-metagenome-genome-assembly--contig:-NODE-540-length-25437-cov-3.955323_pt1 | contig 25437 bp, 20 predicted proteins | sample MGYA00248623_ERZ508561 | MGnify/ENA primary metagenome ERZ508561 (study PRJEB26227, sample SAMN06264494) | marine metagenome | isolation source: Columbia River Estuary | place: USA:Columbia River Estuary...
CCGCGAACCCTCCGGCATCAAGGGCCACATCGCCCGCGCGGTCATCCGGGCGGTCCTAGGAGACCTGGGCCCGATCCTGGTCTTCGCCCCCCGTCGCCGCGCCGCCGAGCAGATCGCCCGGGACATCGCGGCCGGCCTGCCCTTGGGCAACGGCCCCCAACTCTCACCCAGTCAGCGCAACCTCGCGGGCGATGACCTCAATCGACTGCTCCGCCAAGGGGTCGGGCTCCATCACAGCGGGCTCACTTTCGAACAGCGGACCGAACTCATCGAACCTTGGGCCAAGGCGGGCAAGTTGAGCGTGGTCGTGGCCACGACCGGACTGGCCTCGGGCATCAACTTCTCGCTCCGTTCGGTGCTGGTGACCGACCGGCGTTACGCCGCCGATCACGCCGAAAGGGAAATCCGCCCGGACGAACTCCTGCAGATGTTCGGCCGCGCCGGCCGCCGAGGCCTCGACGACCGCGGCTTCGCCCTTTGGACCGGCGACACCCCGCGCCTCGGCGAAGCCAAGCCTCTGCAACTTAAGCGGAGCGAGGCGCTCGACTGGCCGGCGTTCCTGTCGGTGATGCGCCGCGCCGAAGATCCCAAGGCCGCCGCCCAATCGCTCGCCGCCTCCCTCTTCACCCGTGAGCCGATCGACCTCGCGCTGGAACGCCTGGACGATGACGCCGCACCGAGCGATGTGCCTGAGCCGGTCGCCGGCGCGACCCGGCAGATCCACGAGATCCTCGGGCGCAACGGCACCTGGCAACGCGAACGTCCGACGCACCTGGTCCCGCTATCGCAGGCCCTCATCTACGTGAAGGAGGCCTGGTATCCGGCGCTGTCCAAGCCCGACTCCCTGCGCGCCCTCGCCTACGGGACGCCCTGCAAACTCGAGACGGGTGACGAGATCCGCTACGGACGCACCATCACGCTGGCGCATTTCCCCAAGGAGACCGGCGCCTCACAGCTCACGCCGGCGGACTGGCTGCTCAAGGCGCTGCGCAGACAAGAGAACGGCCGCAGCCGTCCGCGTACCTGGAAACTGGAACTCCTCGAAAAAGAGATCCTGCCCTTGCTCCCGCTGCTCACCCAAGGGGGCGTCGCCTACGGCGGCCTCTTCCTCGGTCGCGACAGCGTGCAAGTGAAACTAGATTACTCCCGCGCCGACGTACGGGTCTGGCCCGACGCCGACAACCATCCGCTCATCAATCCGCCGCGCCGCTCTGTCGCCAAGCAGGACATCAACCTGCGCGAAGTCCTTGGCGGCGGCACGCTGCACACCGCGCGCGCCGGCCGGCTCTGGAAGAAGCTCGGCCTCATCGACGCCGCCGGCCGACCGACCGACCGCGGCCACGTCGCCTCGCTCTTCCAACACGGCGAAGGCCTCGCAGTCGCGGCGGCGCTCGAGGATCAGGCTTACGACGCCCACGCCCTCGCCTGGGATCTCGCCGAACTGCGGGCCGGGGAACGCGTGGCCTCGGTGGGTCGCAATTCCAGCCGCCTCGGGGCCTGCTGCCGCCTGACCTATAAGTCTCTTACCGCCGAAGGCTACCTGCGGGAAGGCCTCCCGGTCGGCTTCGGCGAAGGCTGCGCCGAGGCGCTCAAAGGCTTCGCCCTGCATGGCAAGATCCCGCCGGTCGACGCCGATGGCCAGGGACCCGGCCAAGGCGACCTGGAACGCGCCGTCCTCGAATGGCGGAGCACCCTGCAGCTCATCGCGCATGGCCCGGCCCACCCTTCGCATCGCTGGCAGCAGCTGCGCGCGGCGGCCCAGGACGTGCTCGGCAGGATCGTCGGGACGACGCCGGCGACGCGCTGAAGCTTACTTTCCCGCGATCGCCTTCGCGGCCGCCTTGGCCATCTCACCGGCGCCCGCGGTGTTCGGATGCACGCGATCGGGCAGCATCTCCGGGAACTTCTCGAGCGCCGCATGCATGTCGATCACGCCGCAGCCGAGTTCCTTGGCCAACGCGTCGACCCGCGGGATCTCCTTCTGGATGTTCTCTTCGTTGATGCCGAAGTTGCCCTTGCCGGGAACCGGCACGGGACGGCAGACGAACACCTTCGGCCGGGACTTGAGCGACTGGAAAGATTTCACCAGTTCGCGGTAGTCGGCGTCGAACTCCGCCTCGAACTTCCAGTTCTGCGGCTTGGTGTCGTTGGTGCCGAGCATGATGATCACGATCGCCGGTTCCATCGCGAGGGCCGCCTGGTATTTCTTTTCCTTCCAATAAGGGAAGTCGCCCTGCTTCAGGAGCGTGCGGCCGCTGACGCCGAAGTTGCCGACCTGATAGCCCTCGCCGAGCAATGCCTGCAATTGGGACGGGTAGGACTGGCCGGGCTTGGCGCCGGAGCCCTGGGTGATGCTGTCGCCGACACAGGCGACTTTGATGGGTTCGGCGGCGTGGGCGGTCATGATCGAAAGCAGGGCAAGGAGGAGGATTCGCATGGGGCACCCCTAATCAAAGCCGCCGGAAGGGCTTTCCAAGGTCGAAGTCGCCCCTTTTGCCCTTCCCTGCGAGCCTGTCGGACGCTATGTTGTCTGGACAGTCATACATGTGCGTTCGCACGGAGCAATCCGTGAGGAAAGTCCGGACACCACAGGGCAGGATTCCCGCCGCAAGTCGGGGCACGTCGCAAGGCGTGACGGATAGTGCCACAGAGAAGATACCGCCTCCTCCGCAAGGAACGAGGTAAGGGTGAAAAGGTGGGGTAAGAGCCCACCGCTCGAAGGGTAACCGACGAGGCAAGGTAAACCCAATCCGGTGCAAGACGAACAGGGACCGTCCGAGGTCGCCCACCAAGGTCCCGGGTTGTCGCACCGCCGCAAGGCGGGTCCGCAAGGTCAGAGAAATGAACGCGCAGGGGATCGGCGAGAGCCGCCCAAGGACAGAATCCGGCTTATAGTGTATGGCTCAAAAGACGGAGGGCCGAACGGAAACGTTCGGCCCTCCCCCTTTGCGGACTTTGCCGTCAGCCTATCTGGCGGTCATCCCGGGGGCAGGCACGGCCCCGGAGGACCGCGCACCGAGGATATTCTGCAAGCGGCCCGAACGGGGCTGGCGGATCCCCTGCTCTGGGTCGGCCTTGAAGCTGCCGAGGTCATCGGAGAAACGGAGGCGGGAGAACGCTCCCGGTGCGCCGTAGAAGATGTCGATGGTCCGACCGTCGATGGCCTTGAAGGCCTTGTTCGAGCCGAAGAAGTTGAGGCTTCCGTCCAGGCCGAAGACCATCGGGACGGACTGGCCGGTGAATTCGCCGCTCATCACGTAGAAACTCCATGTCGTGCCCTTGAGCCGGTCGGCGAGCGCATCACCAGACTTGGCGACGAGGGCCTCCTTGGCCGCGCGCTCTTTGTCGGCGGCCTGCTCAAGCGGCGATTTGACGCGGGAGGTCGCCGTCGAAGGCCCCACCCAGGTCAGTTCGGCCTGGAAAAAGAGCGCAAGGCCAGGCTGGTTGATGTTGTCGCCGGTGAAACGCAGACGGGCTCCGGCATTAGGAATGTCGACCTCACCGTACTTGACCTCGATCGGCGTGTAGACGGGTTGACGGGAACGCACCACCTGCCTCCGGATCGCCTGACCTTCGTCGATCTTGGCGGAGAGATAACCGCCGCCTTGCGGGACGAGCTTCACCGCGAGCCGGTACTTACCTGGTTCGACCTTCAGCTCATAATCGACATACCTGCTCTTATCCATCCAGCCGCCGACATAAGGACCAGGCATCGTCGAGGACATGAAGATCATGAGGCCCGGCGAAAGTTTGGCATCGCGTGGCAGGAGGACCACTGGCCCCTTGGGCTCGTTCGCCGCTTCACTCAGAGCGGAGATGAACATGAAAATTCCCAGCAGGGCGAATCGGCAGTACATGGCTTTAATAATGCCCCCCCCCCCCCGAGAGTTTCAATCCGTTATAAGCTAATAACAGGCTGTTTTTCGTTAAAAATTAGTTTAAGAAACTACTTTTAATCCAACAATGGAAGCAATTAATGTCGAAATAAAAAACAATCGCCAAAAAGTAGTAGGTTCTTTAAAAATAAAAATTTTTACAAGTACAGTTCCAACAGGGCCAATTCCAGTCCAAACTGCATAGCCTTTTCCAATTGGAATTGTTTGTGTAGCTTTTAAAAGCTATGTCATGCTTATTCCCAAACAAACTAAAAAACTGAGATACTAGTATATAATTTCAATGTCTTAACTTTCTTTGACTTTTCCCCAACAAAAGGCAAATGCTACTTCAAAAAATCCTGCAATGATGAGTAACATCCAATTCATATTCTAGAGTTAAGGATTTATTTTAAGAATCTATTTGATTTAAAAATAATCAATACTTTATCTAAAAATTAAAAATTATTTCTTTAGAGGTCGCATCAATCCTTCTTGTGCAAATGAGGCTATTAATTTTCCATCTCTTGTAAAAATATTTCCTCTTGACAAACCTCTAGCACCAAAAACATTGGGAGATTCAGCTGAATACAACATCCAATCATCAAAATCAAAATCTCTAAAAAACCACATAGAATGGTCTAAACTGGCAGTTTGTGTATTGCCAAAATGGTATTTTTTTGCGTTTGGATTAAAAGCAGCATTCAATACATTATAATCAGAAATATAAGTTAAAATTTGATGTTTTTTCTGAATATTTATGGTAGGAATTTCACCTTTCAGTTTGAACCAAATTTCAACTTTTGGTGGTAAATTTTCAGGCTCAAATGGATTTTGAACATGAACTGGTTTAAAATCTATAGGACGTTCTGCGCTTAGAAATGATTTGGTTGATGCTGGTAAAAAATCGCCAAATTGCGCGAACATTTCGTCCCAACTCAACAATTCTTCTGGCTGCTTTTCTGGTTGAATCATTTCAATTTGATGTTCAAAACCCTCCTCTTTTTGATGAAATGATGCAGCCATGATAAAGATGGTTTTGTCATGTTGCGTGGCTGTAATTCGTCTTGTTGAAAAACTGCCGCCATTTCTCATTTCAGTTACATGATATTGAATATCAGTAGTTAAATCGCCTGCTTCTAAAAAATAAGCGTGTAACGAATGCAAAAAACGATTTGTAGGAATGGTTCTATAAGCTGCATTTACAGCTTGTGCCAATACTTGTCCTCCAAAAACGATAGCACTTCCAATAGTGACACTTTTTCCACTGAAAGTATTGTTTTCTAAATCATCTAAATGCAAAAGGTCAATCAATTCTTTCGTGTTTTTCATACGTTTTATAAGTCTTTAAATGGAAATTTTTGCTGAAAACCTGTTGGTTGAACTCGTTGCAAAAATAAGTGTAAAATTCGGTTTGTGATTCTTTTTTTATGTCGAAAATAGATGGTTAAATCTTGTGGAATTGCACCCACTGAACTTTTAATTTCGCTTGCTGTTCTCCCAAAATTAAGAATCATTATATTTTTATCAATACCAATTTTGATATAATCATACAACATTCTCTGGTAAATGGCATGTTGTTTATTCAACGAATAATCAATGCCTACAAAATGTGCATCTAAAGAATGATTTGCAATCATTCCTGATAAAAACCCCACCATTTTATCCTCTTTCCAATACGATTGAATAAGATAATTTTCGCCAAAAGCACGTTTCAAATCTTTGTAGGTTTCCACATTAAAATTTGCCAAATTAAATCCTGCATTCGAACTTACCTTTTGATACAAATCCTTCATTTTTAGCAATTGTTCTTCGCAATTTTCTGAGGTAATTGGCACCGTTTTTAAGTCAGCGCTTTGTTTTAATGCTTTCTTTGCTTTTACTCGAAATTTGGTTTTTAAACTAGCTAAATAATCGTCAAAATTTTTCCAATTAGGACTGATTCTGAGTACCATGTTGGGCTCTACGGAAAATTGTTTGAATTGATATTCTCTGAATAACGAGGTGATTGCAAGAGATTCATTTTTAAAATCTTTGCACAAAATGGCATCAATCTTTAGCTGATTTTGAGTATTTGTAAACTGCATTATTGCTTTTGAAAATGCTTTCAGAACTGCTTTTTTATCGAAGGAATCTTTTATGAAAAATCCATGTTCACCACTCACAAAAGCATTTCCAACAATCAAAATTTTTAAAGGTCTGGTTGAAGGAAAAAAGGGAATTTTAGAGACTATTTTTTGAATTTTTTTGATGAAAAGTTCAAAATTATTTTTAATACTATTGATTTTAAAATCAATGATTTGAAATGTAAAAAAAGCACAAGATTTGTGATGAATATCAGATATAATGTGATAACAAAACTGAATTTCAGGATGATTTTGCTCCATTGATTTTAAAAAATCACGATGAAAATAACTATTTTTCTCACAGTCTAAATCGTTCCAAATTTCTTCTGAAATGGCCTCAATTTCTGAATAAAAAGAATGTGAATAATTTTTAGTTTGACAATTCAAAGGTGGAGTTGCTATTTTTTGCATTTCAAAAGTAGGATAAATCAATATTTACTTACGAAAATCATAGAATTATAACGTTTCTTTAACAAACTAAAAATTACCACTCTATAATTTAATTTTTTTTAAAATTATATTTGTTCCCCAAAATAACAATTTCTTTTTTCAAACCAAAAGTACAATTATCACACTATGAGAAAAATCATTTTATCACTTTTAGGTATCATTTTGATTGTTGCCGCTATTTTTTTAGGAAAAAATATAGTTGACAAGAATATGGCTCCAAAACCTACTTTCAAAAAAACAATCAATACTGTTTTTGTTACACCTATTTTGAATAAAGAAATTCCAATTGTTTTGTCAGCAAATGGCAATTTGGTGGCAAAAAATAAAATCGAACTTTTTTCAGAAGTTCAAGGGGTGTTGCAAACTTCCAATAAAGCGTTTAAACCCGGAACAGTGTATGTTCAAAATGAAAATTTGTTGAGTATCAATAGTGATGAATTTCTTGCAAGTTTACAATCTCAAAAAAGCAATTTATTCAATTTAATAACTTCGGTTTTACCTGATATTCGTTTGGATTTTTCATTCGAATTTAACAAATGGGAAACCTATTTACAAAGTTTTGATATCAATAAGACAGTTCCCAAACTTCCAACATTTTCGTCAGACAAAGAAAAATATTTTATCTCAGGAAGAGGTATTTTAACAGCCTATTTTAATGTTAAAAACTTAGAAGTTCGTTTGTCAAAGCATCAAATAAAAGCACCATTTACAGGTGTTTTAACAGAAGCGCTAGTGACTCCAGGAACCTTAGTTAGAGCCGGACAAAAATTAGGTGAATTTATTGATACAAGTGTTTATGAAATGGAAGTTTCTATTAGTGCTGAATATGCAGATATGTTGAAAGTTGGCAACACGGTTGATGTAACAAATTTAGATAAATCAAAAATGTATACTGGAAAAGTGGTTCGTGTCAATGGAAAAATAGATCAGGTTTCACAAACAATTCCAGCATATATCGAATTAAGACATCCTGATTTAAAAGAAGGCATGTTTTTAGAAGCAAATTTAGAAGCAAAATCAGTTCAAAATGCCTTTGAAATTTCAAGAAATCTAATGATTGATAATGGGGCTGTTTATACAGTTGTAAGTGATAGTATATTAACGCTAACATCTATAAATCCCTTGTATTTTGGAAAAGATAAAGTGGTTGTTAGTGGTTTAAAAAATGGAGATATTTTAGTGTCAAAACCTGTTCCCGGCGCTTTTGATGGAATGATTGTAAAAGCCATTAAAAACGACTAAACATGAAAAAAATAATTACATTTTTTATTAAATATTCAGTTGCTGTCAATGTATTGATTTTGGCATTTATCATTTTGGGAACTGTGGGGATTTTCAGTATGAAATCGTCTTTTTTTCCCTTAGTAGATTCACGTTTGATAAATATTACGTTGGCATATCCTGGTGCTTCTCCTGCTGAAATTGAAGAAGGAGTTGTTTTAAAAATTGAGGATAATTTAAAGGGAATTGTTGGTGTAGAAAGGGTTACATCAGTTTCAAGAGAAAATTCAGCTGTAGTAATCGTTGAGATTTTTAAAGGACAAAATATTGATATTGTGCTGTCTGATGTAAAAAATGCGGTGGATAGAATTCCGTCTTTTCCTGTGGGTTTAGAACCTCCTGTAATTGCAAAAGTCGAGAATTTACGACCTACTATTAGTTTTGCTTTGAGTGGAGAAGGTGTTGCATTAAAAACTTTGAAAAAATATGCCAGAAACATCGAAAATGATATTCGTGGTATTGAAGGAATTTCACAAATTACCCTTTCTGGTTTTCCTGAAGAAGAGATTGAAATTGCAGTGCGAGAGAATGATTTATTGGCGTATAATTTATCCTTTACTGAAGTTGCAAACGCTGTTAGAAATGCAAATATTTTAATTACGGGAGGAAATATAAAAACACCTCAAGAGGATTATTTAATCCGAGCCAGCAATCGTTCGTATTATGGCGATGATATGCAAAATTTGATTGTAAGAACTCAACCAAATGGCACAATTATCCGTTTAAAAGATGTTGCAAATATCAAAGATACTTGGTCAGAAACTCCTGATAGACTGTATTTTAATGATGATTTAGCGATTGATATTACAGTAAGTAATACAGATAGTGAAGATTTGATTTCTACAGCTGATAAAATCAAAGACTATATTTATGTTTTCAACCAAAAACAGCAAAATATTGAATTACATATTACAAGTGACAGAAGTACAACTCTTAATGGGAGAACAAAATTATTAGTTGAAAATGGGATTGTCGGTATTTTATTAGTGGTTTTTTTCTTGGCTATTTTTCTGAATGTTCGCTTAGCAATATGGGTTGCTTTTGGCCTACCTATTGCGTTTTTTGGAATGTTTATTTTTGCAGCACAATTTAATGTTACCATTAATGTATTATCACTTTTTGGGATGATTATTGTAATCGGAATTTTGGTGGATGATGGAATTGTAATTGGCGAAAATATTTATCATCATTATTATGATTTAGGAAAATCAAAAATTAGAGCAGCCATTGATGGAACAATGGAAGTAATTCCGCCAATTGTTTCTGCGATTTTAACCACATTGATTGCTTTCTCTACCTTCTTTTTTGTAGATGGAAATTTGGGGAGTTTTTTCAGTGAAGTTTCTACCATTGTAATTCTTACGTTGTCAGTTTCATTGCTAGAAGCACTAATTATTTTACCAGCACATATAGTTCATTCTAGAGCTTTAGAAAGAAAAAAATTAGAAAATGGTGAAGAAATTCAACAAAATAAATTTGACACTTTTTTTAATAAAGTAAATCAAGTTGCTGATGGATGGTTGGTAAGAGTAAGAGATAACTATTACATACCTTTTTTGAGATTTTCTCTAAAAAACAAGTTATTTGCATTTTCCATTCCATTGGCATTATTGATTTTTAGTTTTTCTGCAATTGGTGGTGGGATTGTTAAAACCTCATTTTTTCCAAATATAGCCAGTGATCAAATTCAAATTTCATTGAAAATGCCACAAGGAACCAATGAAAAAATTACAGATTCTATCATTTCTATGATTGAGGGAAAAGTGTGGTTAATTCATAAAGAATACACAGAAAAACAAACTGGAAATATTCCAGTAGTTGAAAATATCATTAAAAGAATTGGTCCTGGAAGTGCCAGTGGAAGTTTGACAGTCAATTTATTACCTGGTGAAGCTAGAGATTTTTCATCACCTGAAATTACCAACAGGATCAGTGATGTTGTTGGAAATGTGTACGGTATAGAAAGTTTGGTTTTTGGTTCGGGTGGAAATTTTGGAGGAAGTCCAGTTGCCGTTTCTTTGCTTGGAAATAATATTCAAGAACTAAAATCCGCAAAAGAAGAATTAAAACAATCGCTTCTAAATAATGTTGCTTTAAAAGATGTAGTTGATAATGATCCTGCCGGAATCAAAGAAATTAAAATCACTTTGAAAGAAAATGCATATTTGTTGGGATTGAATTTACAATCAGTCATGGCACAAATTCGTGATGGTTTTTTTGGATTTCAAGCACAACGTTTTCAACGAGGTCAAGACGAAATAAAAGTGTGGGTTCGTTATGACAAAAAAGATCGTTCATCGATTAAAAATTTAGATGAAATGCGAATTATTGCCCCTAATGGCAGTAGAATTCCTTTTTCGGAAATTGCCAATTATTCCATTGAGCGTGGTGACATTGCCATCAATCATTTGTCTGGAAAACGTGAAATTCAAGTTACTGCCGATTTAAAAAGTAAATCTGAAACAGCAACCGATATTTTGGAAGATATCAAAACACGCGTGATGCCTCCAATTTTATCAAAATACCCCTCAGTTTCACCTTTGTATGAAGGTCAAAATCGGGAAGCAAAAAAAACTACAGATTCTGTAAATGTTGTGGGCCCTATTATTTTATTATTGATTTATTTAGTAATTGCCTTTACTTTCCGTTCATATAGTCAGCCAATTTTGTTGATTTTAATGATTCCTTTTAGTATGATTGGTGTGGTTTGGGGACATTATATTCATAGTTTTCCAATCGGAATTTTATCATGGTTGGGAATCATTGCCTTAATCGGAATTATGGTAAATGATGGATTGGTTTTGATAGGAAAATTCAACAATTATCTTAAAGAGGGAATCAAATTTGACGAGGCATTAATTATGGCCGGACAATCAAGATTTAGAGCAATTTTATTGACTTCAATAACTACGATTGCTGGTTTAGGACCACTGATTTTTGAAAAAAGTAGGCAAGCTCAATTTTTAATTCCAATGGCAATTTCTATCGCTTATGGCATTGCGATTGCAACAATTTTAACATTAATCATGCTTCCTTTATTATTATCAGTTTCTAACTCCATTAAAGTAAGTATTAAATGGTTAAAAACAGGGAATGATATCACCAAAGAAGAAGTAGAAAGAGCTTTATTAGAAATTGAATATGAACAAGAAAGTGATGATAATGATGCTGAAGATTCACTTAAAAAATAATTTTATGAACGCAATAAAATACAACCTCGTAATAATTATATCTCTTTTCGTTTTCCAAGGTTTTTCACAAGAAATTTTAACTAAAAAAGAAGCCCTAGAAATTACACTTGAAAACAATTTCGGAATCAAAATTGCCAAGAATAATGCAGAAGTTGCCAAGAATAATGCCAATATATTAAACTCAGGATTTTTGCCAACAATTGCAGCAACTTCTGGCACAAATTACAGAAGAGAAAATCAAGATGTAACTTTTCAAGATGGCACAAATAGATCTATTGCTGGTGCTGTAACAAAATCGTACAATGCTGCAGTAAGTTTAAATTATACTCTTTTTGATGGGTTAGGTCGAAAATACAATTATCAACAATTAAAAGAAAGCTATAATTTAACTGAAATTCAAGCTAGAGAAACTATTGAAAATACGTATTTACAACTTTTTACAATTTACTTTCAAATTGCACGATTATCAGAAAATACTGAAAATTTATCCGAAGCGCTTTCTATTTCAAAAAGACGTTTGGAACGTGCCAATTATCAATATAAATTTGGGCAATCAACCAAATTAGAATTGCTAAATGCTGAGGTAGATGTTAATAATGATAGTATTGTTTATATCACCACCAAGCAACAATTGAATAATGCAAAACGTGGTTTGAACATTATTTTAGGCATTGAGAAAGAACCAAATTACGATGTTGAAACGGAAGTTGATTTTAATAAAATGATGAATTTTGATGATTTATTGAATAAAACTATCGCAAACAATTCATTATTAAAACAAAATGAACAAAATATTGCTATTAGCGAGTTCAATATCAAAATTAATAAATCACAATATTTACCAAGATTAGGATTGACTTCTTCATACGGATGGAATCAAAGTGATAATCCTGCAACATCTTTTTTGGCTGGAGCAACCATTACAGGATTAAATGCTGGATTGAATTTAACTTGGAATCTGTTTGATGGTGGTGCTACAAAGACACGTGTTGCCAATGCAAAAATAGCCTTGGATAATCAGCAAATTTTGTTGGAGCAACAAAAAACTACGATTCAAAATAACCTAAAAAATACGTGGGAAAACTATCAAAATCAGTTATTCATTTTAAGTGCTCAAGAAAAAAATGTATTGACAAGTCAAGATAATTTTAATAGAACAGAAGACCGATATAAATTAGGACAAGTTACTTCTATTGAATTTAGACAAGCCCAAATAAATCTCCTCAATGCAAAAACTGCTTTCAATAATGCAAAATTTGATGCAAAATTAATAGAAATTCAGCTATTGCAATTGAGTGGCGATATCTTAAATGTAGCTTTTTAAAGGTTGTTATTTAAGTTGTATTTACTAACTTTATGATCTCAATAAAATTGGTATTTATGTCTGAAGAACAACACTATTTACAAACAAATTTTGGCTATGTATTTGAAGAGGAATTGATTGATGAAATCGAAAAAATTGGAGTGTATAAAACCATTCCAAAAAACACCTCAATTATTGGAGTTGGAGAGTACATTAAATCCATGCCACTCATTTTAAAAGGAGCTATCAAAATCTTACGTGAAGATGAACAAGGTGAAGAATTGGTATTATATTATCTAGAAAAAGGAGATACTTGCGCTATGACATTGTCTTGTTGTTTAGGACAAACCAAAAGTAAAATCGCAGCAATTACTGAAACTGATGTTGAGTTGATTATGATTCCAAAGGAAAAAATGGGAGATTGGCTCGCAAAATACAAATCTTGGCAAGCTTTTATTTTGCAAAGTTACCATGCAAGAGTTGATGAATTATTAGAGGCGATAGATACAATTGCTTTCTTAAAAATGGACGAACGCTTGTATAAGTACCTAAAGGACAAAGCAATGATTACGCACGACGATGTGATTTATACAACTCACAACGAAATTTCTGACGATTTACACACCTCAAGAGTTGTCATTTCTAGGCTGCTGAAAAAATTAGAAAATGAAGGTAAAATCAAACTCTTTAGAAACAGCATCAAAGTTTTAGTTTTGTAACTTATGTTACTAATAAAAATGTTTAAAGAATATAATTTTGTAATCAAATGAAAAATCTTATCACAATTATTTTAATAGCTACTTTTTTTGGATGCCAAAAATCTGAAAAAACTTCTTATGTAGAAAAATCAGATGTATTGAACATTGTTCAAGAAAAACATCCAGGAAAAAAATGGATGGAAATGCAATGTTATATCTGTCACAACCCAAAAACTAAGGAACAAAACAGAATTGCACCACCCATGATTGCTATTAAAAATCATTATTTAACGGAAGGGATTAGCAAGGAAGATTTTATCAAAGACATCCAAAAATTCGTAAAGAATCCTACCGTTGAAAACTCAAAAATGCCAGGAGCCGTAAAGAAATTTGGGATCATGCCAAAGCAATATTATTCTGATAAAACCATTCGTGAAATTGCGGATTACCTATATGATACCGAGATAGAAAAACCACAAGGATATGATGAAAATCATGGCAAAAAAGGGCACGAGAAAGGCAGGATGAAACAACAAAAAAACGAAGCAAATCTTTTTAAAAATGAATCGTTATTTCAGAATAAAGGATTAAAAATTGCTTTTCAAATGGAAACTGTTTTCGGTGAAAGTTTAGGGAATAAAAATCAAAAAAAGTCATTTTAGTGACATTTTTATCAATCAAGTTCTAAGAATTTAGATTGTTATATTTTAAAAGTAACACACAAAATTATGAGTAACTTTTCAGAAATCATCAATCAAGACAACCCTGTTTTAGTCGATTTTTTTGCAGAATGGTGTGGTCCTTGTAAAATGATGAGCCCCATATTAAAAGAAGTAAAAGAGGAGCTTCAAGATAAAATATCAATCATTAAAATTGATGTTGATAAAAATCAATCTTTGGCATCACAATATCAAGTAAGAGGTGTTCCTACGTTGGTTTTGTACAACAAAGGTCAGCAAGTTTGGAGACAATCAGGGTTGGTTAAAAAAAGAGAAATTCTCTCAATAATTCAAAAATTTAGTTAGTTTTTTATAATAGTTGGTTAGTTGGCACCTGAAATTTTTTCAGGTGCTTTTTTTTAGAAAAAAAGAATACTTTTACAATGGATTTATCAGCAGATTTTTGGAGTACAAAATACAAAAAGCATAAAATTGGTTGGGATTTGGGGCAAGTTTCACCTCCTTTAAAAGCGTATTTTGATCAATTAACCAACAAAGAAGTCAAAATTTTGATTCCTGGAGGAGGCAATTCTTACGAAGCAGAATATTTGTTTAACAACGGATTTCAAAATGTTTTTGTGGCAGATATTTCAGAAATTCCTTTGCAAAACATCCAAAATAGAGTGCCTGATTTTCCTGATACTCAATTAATACATACTGATTTTTTTAATTTGAATGATTCTTTTGATTTGATTATTGAGCAAACGTTTTTTTGTGCAATTCACACATCATTAAGACCAAAATATGCAACAAAAATGCACGAACTTTTACATCCAAAAGGAAAATTGGTTGGGCTTCTTTTTGATGCTGTTTTGAATGAAAATCATCCGCCATTTGGAGGTAATCAAAAGGAATATCTAGAGTATTTTCAACCTTATTTTGACATCCATAAACTAGAGCCTTGTCATAATTCTTTTCATAATAGACAAGGAATGGAGTTGTTTTTTATTTTTGAGAAGAAATCAAATTTACACTTAATGCCATAAACAGAAAGAGGACATCTTTTTTAAAAAATGTCTTCTTTTTTGATTTTAAAAGCGCTTAAAGATTGTTTTAAGTGCTTTTTTGTTAAGTAACCTATGTTACTGATAGACCCTTTTTTTCATCCTAATTTTGTCCCATCAAAAAATAATATATATGAAAAACATTCTAAAAAGCATTTCAATACTGGTGTTGTTGTTTTCTATAAAAATAGAAGCACAAGAAATCATTTCTATTGATAAGTTTGAGGTTTTGTCAAAAATAACGGAGCGTAATTTATCTTTAAAAATCTCAGCAGAAGAATTCAACAAAGCTCAAGCAGACTTTAGGCAAACCAATGCTATTTTTTTACCAAACATTACTGCGAGTCACACAGGAATTTCAACTACTAATCCGTTAATGGCTTTTGGATCGAAATTAAATCAAGGAATTTTAACGCAAGCTGATTTTAATCCTACTTTATTAAACAATCCAACGCAAACTCAAAATTTTGCGACCATTATTAAGGTAGAACAACCTTTGGTGAATTTAGATGGCGTATATCAGCGCAAAGCAGCAAAATCAAAAATGGAGGCCATGTCTTTGCAAACGCAACGTACTGAAGATTATTTAACTTTTGAAGTTGAAAATGCCTATATGCAATTGCAATTGGCTTACAAAGCAGTTGATGTTTTAGAAAAAGCGTTGGAAGCTGCAAACGCGAATAAAAAATTAGCAGAAAATAGTTTTAAACAAGGCTATTTGCAACGTGCAGATGTTTTGAATGTTGAAGTTCGAGTAACTGAAGTTCAAAATCAATTGCAACAAGCAAAAAGTAACGTCCAAAATGCCTCAAATTATCTGTCTTTTTTGATGAATGATGACACCTATGTTCAATACAAACCTTCTGATGATTTAACTATAAACGTTACTTCAATGGATGATGTATCAATTTCTGAAAATCGTAGTGATATCAAAGCAATGCAATTGTCAACGGAAGCTTATGCGGATATGAACAAAGCTGATAAAATGTCTTTTTTACCAAGATTGAATGCCTTTGGAAGTTATGAATTGTATGATAACAAAATTTTTCAAGCAGACGCAAGTGGGTATTTAGTTGGAGCGCAATTAAGTTGGGATATTTTTCAAGGGTCAAAACGTTTTGGAAAAGCACAAAAAAGCAAGGCCGAATTTGAAAAATCGAAATTTGAATATTCTCAATATGTATCAAAAAGTAAACTAGAATTAAACAAATCAAAACGCATGTTGATAGATGCTGAAAACAAACTCAACTTGTCAAAATTAGCTTTAGCTCAATCAGACGAATCTTTACGAATCAGAACCAACAGATTTAAAGAAGGGTTAGAAAAAACAGCTGATTTACTAACTGCTGAAACGCAATTTGCTCAAAAACAATTGGAATATTATCAAACAATTTTCGAGTACAATTATTCGCAAGCATACTTAAAATTTTTAACCAAACAATAACCTCTCGACTGCGCTCGAGGTAAAAAAAAAGTCATTTCTCGAAAGCAGTTTATAAACAATAATAATGTCAGGTCGAGCGCAGTCGAGACCTTTTAAACACAAATAAAAAAATGAAAAAAATACAAATTATAGTAACATTTTTAGCAACTGCTTTTCTAGCAAGTTGTGGCAGTGAAGATAAAAAAATAGTAACCGACAACTCACCAGTAATTTCAGTAAAGGTAAGTCAGGTTGCAAATAATATTAACAATCCGTTTTTAGCGGTAAGTGGCAAAATTCAATCTGAAAAAACAGCAACCTTAAGTACAAGAATGATGGGTTTTGTTACAAATACTCCTGTAAATGTAGGTGATAAAGTAAGCAATGGTCAATTGTTGATTGCTGTTAACAATTCAGATTTACAAGCAAAAAAAGCGCAAGTAAATGCAAGTATTTTAGAGGCCACTGCTGCTTTTAAAAATGCTGAAAAAGACTACAATCGTTTTAAGAATTTGTTTGCTGATAAAAGTGCTTCTCAAAAAGAATTTGATGATATCACAGCACACTATCAAATGGCAAAGGCACGTTTAGAAGCTGCCAATCAAATGAAAAATGAAATCAATTCACAGTTCGCATATACTAATATTACGGCTCCTTTTAGCGGAGTGATAACTGCCAAAATGATTGAAAAAGGTGATATGGCAAATCCAGGTCAACCGTTAATTTCTATTGAAGCTCCTGGTAATTTTGAAGTAATTGCCATGGTTCCCGAATCTGAAATTTCTAGTATCAAACAAGGAATTTCTGTAGATGTTACAATAAAATCAATCAATGAAACTGTAAAAGGAATTGTAAAAGAAGTAAGTAGTTCGTCTAAAAATACGGGCGGACAATATTTAGTAAAAATTGGTTTAGACAAATCAACTGCGCCAATTTTATCTGGTATGTTTGCAACCATTCAGTTTCCAATTGCAAAAAATTCAAAATCGCAAAGTACTTTAATTCCGATGGATGTGATTGTTTCAAACGGACAATTATCTGGAGTTTATACAGTAAGTCAATCAAATACAGCTATTTTACGATGGTTGACTTTAGGAAAAACGTATGGAAATCAGGTGGAAGTTTTATCAGGATTAAATTCGGATGAAAGCTACATTGTTTCTGCCAACGGAAAGTTATTTAACGGAGCCAAAGTGAGTATTCAGTACTAAGTTTTTATCTAGATTAATAAAAAAATAACCTAAAATATTCTCCTCTATTAAGGAGCTAAAAGAAAAAACATGAAAGAAGGTTTAGCTGGCAAAATAGCCAAAGTTTTTATGAATTCGAAGCTGACTGTGTTGTTAATGATCGTTTTTATGGTTGTTGGGGTATACAGTTCGTTTTTAATTCCGCGTGAAGAAGAGCCACAAATTGATGTGCCAATGGCAGATATTTTTGTAGGATATCCAGGTGCAAGTCCAACAGAAGTAGAATCAAGAGTCATCAAACCATTAGAGCAATTAATCTCTAATATCAAAGGTGTTGAATATGTGTATTCTACATCAATGAAAGAACAAGGGATGGTGATTGTTCAGTTTTACGTAGGGGAAGATATTGAGCGTTCGTTTGTAAAATTATACAACGAAATCAATAAACACATGGATCAAATGCCAAAAGGAGTTACTTTTCCTTTGGTAAAAACGCGCGCAATTGATGATGTACCTATGTTAGGATTGACTTTGTGGAGTGAAAATTACAACGATTTTCAACTAGCACAAATGGCGCAAGAATTGGAGGCCGAAATTAAAAAAGTGAAGGATGTTGCAGTCACTCATAAAATTGGAGGAAGAGAACGTCAATTACGAGTAGTTTTAGATAAAGATAAATTGGCAGCTGCAGGATTGGATTTTTTATATGTAGCTGAAATGATCAATGCGAATAATGCACAATTAAATTCAGGAACTTTTGATAAAAATGATACTGAATTCATAGTGAATACAGGTAAATTTTTAGAAAGTGCTCAAGATGTTGAAAATTTGGTGGTTGGTGTGCAACAAAATCAACCTATTTATTTAAAACAAATTGCTAAAATTATTGATGGTCCTGAAGTTGCAAAAAATTATGTGAGCTTAGGATTTGGAAAAGCAAGTGAAAAATCGAATACATTTAATTCAGAATATCCAGCTGTAACCATTTCAGTAGCCAAAAGAAAAGGTGCTGATGCCATGAAAATTGCAGATGTAATTATTGATAAAGTTGATCATTTACGCACCACTTTAATTCCTAATGATGTTCACGTTGAAATCACCAGAAATTATGGAGAAACTGCATCTCATAAAGTATCTGAATTATTATTGCATCTCATAGGATCAATAATTGCTGTCACTTTGGTGGTAATGTTGGCCATGGGTTGGAGAGGTGGATTAGTCGTGTTTTTATCAGTTCCAATCACATTTGCCCTGACCTTGTTGAGTTATTATATGCTCGATTATACGTTGAACAGAATTACGCTTTTTGCGTTGGTTTTTGTAACAGGAATTGTAGTAGATGATTCCATTATCATTGCCGAAAATATGCACAGGCATTTTAAAATGAAACGATTGCCTTTTAAACAAGCAGCGTTGTATGCAATTAATGAGGTTGGAAATCCAACAATTTTAGCAACATTTACAGTAATTGCCTCTGTGTTACCAATGGCTTTTGTATCAGGTTTAATGGGGCCTTACATGGCACCAATGCCAATTGGTGCATCTATAGCCATGATTTTATCTTTGTTTGTAGCATTGACAATTACGCCTTATTTAGGATATATCTTCTTACGTGAAAAAGACAAAGCTGGAGCCGAAGAAAAACCAGAAAAACCTGTTGAGGAAACTTTAATTTATAGAATTTATAGCAAGTTTGAAACACCTTTACTAGAAAATAAAACAAAACGTTGGCTATTTTTAGGAGGAACTTTTGCGATTTTGCTAGCTACTTTCGGATTGTTTTTTACCAATTCAGTAGCTGTAAAAATGTTGCCTTTTGATAATAAAAACGAGTTTCAGGTGGTGATTGACATGCCAGAGGGAACTACTTTAGAGAGAACAGCTGTGGTTACCAAAGAAATTTCACAATATTTAGCAACAAGACCAGAAGTGGTAAATTATCAAAATTATGTTGGCACTTCTGCACCCATTACTTTTAATGGTTTGGTACGTCATTACGATTTACGTGGAGGAAGTAATATGGCTGATATTCAAGTAAATTTGGTTGATAAAGGAGAACGTTCTATCCAAAGTCATGACATTGCAAAATTATTAAGATCAGATATTCAAAAAATAGCATCAAAATACAATGCCAATGTAAAATTAGTTGAGGTTCCACCTGGACCACCAGTTTTATCAACAATTGTAGCAGAAATTTATGGTCCTGATTATAACGAACAAATCAAAATTGCGAACAATGTTCAAAACATTTTAAACAATACGGATGATGTCGTTGATGTAGATTGGATGGTAGAAGCTGATCAAAAAGAATATCAATTTGTGATTGATAAAGAAAAAGCCATGTTATATGGAGTTGCGCCTCAACAAATTGCGTACACAATGAATATGGCTTTATCTAACAGATCATTAACTACTTTGTATGATGAAGATGCTGTGAATCAAATAGGATTGGTTTTAGCTTTGAATGAAAATGAAAAATCAACGATTAGAGATATTTCGCAATTAAAAGTAAAATCAACACAAGGTTCTTTAATTTCTATCTCTGATTTGGTTGATATTCAAGAAACAACATCTGCAAAAAGTATTTTCAGAAAAAACCAAAAAAGAGTGGTGTATGTGATGGCAGATATGGCTGGAAAATTAGAAAGTCCTGCATACGCCATTTTAGGAATGGAGGATAAATTGAAAGAAATTCCACTTCCTGAAGGTTACAAATTAAATGAAATGTATTTAGGTCAGCCTGATTTTGAAGATGATTATACTGTAAAATGGGATGGAGAATGGCAAATCACTTTAGAGGTTTTTAGAGATTTAGGAATCGCTTTTTTAGGTGCCATTATCTTAATTTACATTTTAATTGTTGGTTGGTTTCAAAATTTTAAAGCGCCAATTGTAATGATGGTTGCGATTCCATTATCATTAATCGGAATCATTTTAGGACATTGGATGATGGGTGCATTTTTTACAGCAACATCATTTATTGGAATGATAGCTTTGGCGGGAATTATGGTGCGAAATTCGGTTTTATTAATCGATTTTATAAACCTTCGATTAGAAGAAGGAATTCCATTAAAACAAGCAACTATAGAAGCTGGAGCAGTAAGAACAACACCTATTTTATTAACTGCAGGGACTGTTGTTATTGGTGCCTTTGTTATTTTATTTGACCCCATTTTTCAGGGTTTGGCAATTTCATTGATGGGAGGAACTATTGTTTCAACTGTTTTCACTCTCTTGGTGGTGCCTTTGGTGTATTATATGATTGAAAAAAAGAACTATAAATAAAAAAATTTACTATCATGAAATTAGTAATCGTAACAGCAGTAGAGGAGTTTCACAATGATATTTTGAAACTTTTTAAAAAAGCTAAAATCGAGAATTTTAGTGAATCAGAAATTGATGGATATAAGTCTTCAAACGGATATTTAGTTTCTCCAAATTGGTTTGGAGGTACAAAAGGAGGGAATGAATCTAACATGTTTTTTTCTTTTACAGAGGAAACTCAGATTGATGCATTATTTGAACTCATAAAGGAATTCAATACCCATTTAGAGACCAATAATCCTATAAGAGCTGTAGTTTTACCAATTGAAAAATCAATATAAACTTTAAAAATAAAAATCAATGTTAAACAAATATTTTAGATCAATCGTAGGCACTTTCATTTTATTAAGTGTTGTATTAACCGTATATGTACACCAAAATTGGATGTGGTTTACCATTTTTATTGGCGCAAATATGTTGCAATCTGCCTTTACAAAATGGTGTTTGTTAGAAATTATTTTGCAAAAATTAGGAGTAAAAAAATAATTATTTTCAATTATTACAAAGTTTTGGAAAGGTTAGTAAAAAACTGATTTTTATAAAAAATATCAGAATTCCTCTTGTTATTTTTCATAAAATTTGGTAAAATGACAGCATAATTATCTAATAACTCTTTGGTTTTCTTGGACAAATTGAACTATTATGATCGGAATTTTTGTTCTAGTTGAAATAGGTTTAGTCGCAGCAGTTTTTATGTTGATGAATAGTGATAAATCAAAGAAATAGGGAAAAGGCATGTATTGGGGGATTCATGCCTTTTTTATTTTTATTTATTCTAAATAAATGGTATTTTTGTGCTTTATTTAGAACTATATGATTGTTTTTTATACAGATAACAAACCAACAATTCAGCTTTCTGAAATATCATCTTGTAGCACTAATTGTACTATCAATTGTTTGAAACCCAAAAGTAGTTGTTGCCAGAAATTCAAGAAAAAAGGCATTAACTGCAAGAGATGCCCACATATTGCAGTAAAACTAGCTTCTTAATTCTGAATTTTTTCCAATGCAAAAGGTAAGATTCTTCCCACAAATTTTGTGTAAGCTAGTGCTGATGGATGCAAGTTATCCGAGGCAATTAAAGCAGTATTTATCAATCCTTCACGAGTAATATCAGTAATATTTACAAAAGTAATTCCATTGGCATCACAGTAATTTTTTGCAAAATTATTATACTTGTCAATATCAGTTGAAATAATGGTATTTCCTCTTCCAAATGGTGTAAAAGCATAATCAGGGATAGAAACTACAATAACATTTTGTTTATCATTATTGACTGCTTTGATGGCGGTGTTGACCAATTTGGGAAATTCAGACTCGTAAATTGAAAAATCTTTTCGTTGATATTGATTGTTGACACCAATTAAAAGCGTTACCAAATCATGATCAGTCATAAGATTTTCCGCATCAATTGCCACAATTAAATTGCTTGTTGTCCAGCCAGTTCGTGCGATTATTTTCAAATCAATTGTTGTTTCTGAGCCGAATTCTTCTAGCAAACTGTCTTTCAACTGTTCAGGAAATTTACATTTTGTGCAAACACTTTCACCAATGGTATAACTATCTCCCAAAGAGAGCATTTTTAGGTTTTTTTTGGTGTTTGTTTCTTCTATTGGATTATCCTCAGGAACAGTAATTTCCCGAGATGTTTCTTCTTCCAAAGTATTTCCACAAGAAATGACAATCAAAATAGTTACAAAAAAAAGCCCCAAATATTTCATAAAAAAATAATTTCTTATTTAAATGCATTCAGCCCAGTAATATCTAATCCTGTAATTAATAGGTGAATATCGTGAGTTCCTTCGTACGTGATTACACTTTCTAAATTCATCATGTGGCGCATAATTGAATATTCCCCAGTAATTCCCATACCACCCAAAATTTGTCTAGATTCGCGTGCAATATTGATTGCCATAGCAACATTATTTCTTTTTGACATTGATATTTGAGCGGAAGTTGCTTTGCCTTCATTTCTCAATACACCCAATCTCCAAGCCAATAGTTGTGCTTTTGTGATTTCTGTAATCATGTCTGCTAATTTTTTTTGTTGCAATTGAAATTGTCCGATTGGTTTTCCAAATTGTTCTCTTTCTTTAGAGTAACGTAAAGCAGTATCATAACAATCCATTGCAGCACCAATAGCGCCCCAAGCGATTCCAAAACGAGCAGAATCTAAACATAGCAAAGGTGCTCCCAATCCAGATTTATTTGGTAATAAATTTTCTTTCGGAACTTTTACATTGTTAAAAATCAACTCGCCAGTTGCTGAAGCACGCAAAGACCATTTGTTATGTGTTTCGGGAGTTGAAAATCCTTCCATGCCACGTTCTACAATCAAACCATGAATTCTTCCTTCTTCACTTTTTGCCCAAACAACGGCAACTTGCGCAAAAGGCGCATTCGAAATCCACATTTTTGCGCCATTCAACAAATAATGATCGCCCATATCTTTGAATTTGGTTTCCATTCCTGCAGGATTTGAACCGTGATTTGGTTCAGTTAAACCAAAGCAACCCATCCATTCTCCAGAAGCTAATTTTGGTAAATATTTATTACGTTGTTCTTCATTTCCAAATTTATAAATAGGATACATCACTAAGGATGATTGCACAGAAGCTGTTGAACGTACACCAGAATCTCCACGTTCTAATTCTTGCATAATCAAACCATATGCGATTTGATCTAAACCTGCACCTCCATATTCTTCAGGAATATAAGGACCAAAAGCCCCAATATCTGCCAAACCCTGAATGATTTGTTTTGGAAATTCGGCTTTTTGTGCATATTCTTCAATGATAGGAGAAACATCGCGTTTTACCCAATCACGAGCAGCCTCTCTCACTAATTTATGCTCTTCAGTCAATAAATCATCAATGTTATAATAATCAGGTGCTTGAAAATTGTCTAGTTTCATTTGTTGGGTTTTATTCAATTTTACCACAAATTTATTGAAAAAAGCATAAAAAGAAATTGTTTTTTTAAGAATTAAATAATCAATTTGTAACGTAAATATCTTTTTTAGCTCATTACGCCTTGAATCCTTTTTTTTTGACAAAAGTCTGAGTAAGTTTGTTGCAATGAAATTGACTTTAGGAAAACAAGAAAGATTGAAGAGTAGAAAGTTGATTGAACAGCTTTTTACAGAAGGAAAATCTGTCAAAAATTTTCCATTAAGAATGGTTTTTTTACAAGTTCCACACACATCAACATTTCCTATTCAGGCTGCATTTTCAGTGCCAAAAAGAAATTTTAAAAGAGCTGTTGATCGGAATCGAATCAAAAGGTTGTTGCGCGAAACATATCGTTTGCAAAAAGAAATAGTATATACGAAATTAGATAAGCCAACTATTTGTATGATTTCTTATATTGGTAGAGATGAAATGCCATTTGACCAACTCTTTTTGAAAATGACAAATTTGTTACATTTATTGATCAAAGAAACCAGTAAAAACGATGAAACAGTTTAGGATTAAAAACCTCTTTTTGACACTTATTTTGATTGGAGCGATTTCTTTATCGTTTTCATTTAAATCAAATTTTTTTGAAATTGCCAAGCAAATTGAAATTTACAATACCATGTTTAAAGAATTGAACATGTATTATGTAGATGAAATAAATCCGGCAGAATTGACCGAAAAAGCGATCAAAAACACGTTAAATTCTCTGGACCCATACACCAATTTTTACAACGAACAAATGGTTGAAAATGCCAAAATAGCCAGAGAAGGAGAATATGGTGGAGTTGGTGTAAATGTGTTTTATACCAGAGAAGGAATTCATATCAGAGAGATTTACAAAGGTTTTTCTGCAGACAAAGCAGGTTTAAAAGCTGGAGATATTATTGTTTCTGTGAGCAATCAATCTTTAAAAAATATGAATGTTGATCAACAATCACAGTTTTTAAAAGGTGTTCCAAATAGTAAAGTATTGGTTGAAATTGAGCGTCAAGGAGAAAAATTCCAAAAAGAATTGATTAGAGAAAAAGTGGTTTTAAATCCTGTGCCTTTTTCTGAAATGATTGATGCAGAGACAGGGTATATTGTTTTGACGGAGTTCAATGAAAAAGCATCTTTTGAAGTAAAAAAAGCCTTTAAAGATTTGCAACAAAAAGGTATGAAAAAGCTCGTTTTTGATTTGCGGTCCAATCCAGGAGGATCCCTTTTAGAAGCAATTAATATCACCAATTTTTTTATTTCTAAAGGGAAAACGATTGTTTCAACAAAAGCAAAAGTAAAAAGTTTGAGTACCGTTTATAGAGCTTCAAATGAACCTTTAGATTTAGAAATGCCTATTGTGGTTTTGATCAATAGACGTTCAGCATCAGCCTCAGAAATTGTGAGTGGCGCTTTACAAGATCATGACAGAGCTGTAATCATGGGACAACGTTCCTTTGGAAAAGGATTGGTGCAACGTTATAAAGAGTTGACTTATGGCACCCAATTAAAAGTAACCATCTCTAAATATTACACGCCAAGTGGACGTTGTATTCAGGAGTTAGATTATACAAACAGAGATCCAAAAACAGGTGAAGTTCCAAAGTTTTCTGATAGAGGAATTCAGGCTTTTAAAACAGAAAATGGGCGAACAGTGTATAATGGAGGAGGCGTAACACCAGATATAGTCATGAAAACAAGCAAAAGATTACCTATTACAGAAATACTTTTAGATTCGAAAGCTATTTTTAATTTTGGTGTTGCCTATTTATATAAAAATCCAACATTGGGATCTTTTGAAAATTTCCGTTTTACAAATACTGATTTTAAAGAGTTTACTAATTTTTTAGCTATGGATACTACTTTTATAACCAAACAAGAAAAGTTATTCCAAAAAGCTTTTGAGGCATCTAAAAAAAATGA
>ENA-OREM01000542-OREM01000542.1-marine-metagenome-genome-assembly--contig:-NODE-542-length-25405-cov-3.171273_pt1 | contig 25405 bp, 26 predicted proteins | sample MGYA00248623_ERZ508561 | MGnify/ENA primary metagenome ERZ508561 (study PRJEB26227, sample SAMN06264494) | marine metagenome | isolation source: Columbia River Estuary | place: USA:Columbia River Estuary...
ACGTCGCTAAATCGACTTCCCGCACATCAGCGCTAAAGAGGACGTCGAGCGCTCGTTTCCTAGCTTTCCTGCGGGCGCTCACTCGTCGGTTACTCGACCTAGGTAGTCACCGGTTCGGGTGTCCACCTTGACTGTCGTGCCTTGCTCCACGAATAACGGCACCTGAATTTCAAACCCTGTTTCTAGGGTGGCAGGTTTGGTTCCACCCGTGGAGCGATCACCTTGCAGGCCAGGTTCGGTGTAGGTAATCTCCAGCGTCACCGAAGCGGGAAGGTCGATGTAGAGCGCCTCGCCTTCGTGCATGGCGATGCTGACTAGTTGGTTGGAGAGCAAGAAGTTCGCAGCATCACCCACCACAACGCCCGGCACGGTCACTTGGTCAAAATCGGCCTGGTCCATGAAGACGTAATCAGCGCCGTCTTCGTAGAGGAAGGTGTAGTCACGGCGATCCACCGTGGCGAAATCAATTTTGGTCCCGGCGTTGAAGGTTTTATCGACCACTTTCCCGGAGCGCACGTTCTTGAGCTTGGTGCGCACAAAGGCGCCACCCTTGCCTGGTTTAACGTGCTGGAACTCCACGACAGCCCACAGTTGGCCATCTAGGTTGAGCACACTTCCATTCTTAATATCGTTCGTTGTCGCCATCTCAGTGCCTTCCTACCAGTGTCATCATCTGCTCCAACGCCAATCGGTAGGAGTCTTTACCAAACCCTGCAATCACACCCGTCGCCACCGCGCTGATGACCGAGTGGTGACGAAATTCTTCCCGCGCGTGCGGGTTAGACAAGTGGACCTCTATCAGGGGCACACCAGCCGAAGTCACCATTGCACACGCATCGCGCAACGCATAGGAATAGTGACTAAATGCTGCCGGGTTCAAAATCACCGGGGTTTGTGTATCGACAGCTCGATGCATCAGGGCAATCAACTCTGCCTCATCATCGCTTTGGACACATTCCAGGCTCCACCCCTCGCCGGCCTGTTCCTGAAGCATTGCTTCAATGTCGGCCAGGGTGTCAGATCCATAGATTTCTGGCTCTCGGGAGCCCAATCTGCCCAGGTTGGGTCCATTGACCACCAAAATCGACGTCATCTACCCAGCCTAGCCCTCTGAGGCTGCCATTTCAGAGTAGGCCGCGAAGAGGACCGACTCGTCAGGAATAGCGAGGACGCGGGGTTTGGCAATGTCATCCAGCACGACGAACCGTAGAACGCCTCCGCGGGCCTTCTTATCCTTCTGCATGGTCGCTAACAGAGATTTCCATCGAGCAGGAGGATAGGTCGTGGGCAAGCCCAAGGTCTGAAGTATGTTCCGATGGCGCTCGACGTGCTCATCAGCCAGATTGGTGACCATGCGCGAGAGTTCCGCTGCGAAGACCATTCCAATGGACACTGCCGCCCCATGACGCCACTGGTAGCGCTCAGCGTGCTCGATCGCGTGAGCCAACGTGTGTCCGTAATTCAGGATTTCCCGGGTGCCTGTTTCGAAAAAGTCGTCCCCCACAACGGCCGCCTTCACCGCCACTGCGCGTCGGGTCAGCTCCAGGAAAACCTCAGAGGATGTCGTCGTCGCTTCCTCGGGATTTTCTTCGATGAGGCTCAAGATGGTGGGGTCAGCAATAAACCCGGCTTTGACGATTTCCGCGAAGCCTGCCCGCACGTCATTGTCGCTCACGCTGGGTAAGACGTTGGGGTCCACTAACACGGCCTGTGGAGCGTAAAAAGCGCCCACAAGGTTCTTTCCCTCAGTGGTATTGATTCCCGTTTTCCCACCAATAGCCGCATCGACCATCGCCAACACGGTGGTGGGGATATGAACCAGTGGCACCCCGCGAAGCCAGGTCGCGGCGACGAACCCTGCTAAGTCGGTCGTCGCCCCGCCACCTAAGGACACGATCACATCATTACGGTGAAAATCCAACTGGCCCAAAATGCCCCAGCAGAAAGAGGCAACCTCAGCCCGTTTGGCTCCCTCAGCGTCAGGAATCTCCACCAAAAAGACCTCACGGGCTCCGGAGAGTTCCTCGCGCAGTCGCTCGGCAACCCCCGCTAAGGGTGGCGCGTGAATAATCACCACTTTGCGGGCATCGCCTGGGAGGTAGTGAGCAAGGGAATCGATCGTTCCCGGGGCAATAACAATGGGGTAATCCCCCTGGGCGGTGTTGGAGACCATGACGGTGGGGTCAGGCTTACTCATGCTCAGCACCCTTCACCCAGTCAACAATCTCCACGGCAAGCGTATCCATCGCACGATGGCTCGTGTCGAAACTCACCCCTGCTACTTCTTCGTACCAGCCCGAGCGCTGTTCCATCAACGACACCCAGGACTCGATTCCACCGCTGAGCAACGGTCGCTTGTCCCCAGAGATTCGATCTTCCACAGCCTCGGGGCTGATTGTAATGAGGGCAACGGTGTGGTTGCGAAGATCTTCTCGGGTGGCGGGATCAATCACGGCGCCCCCACCCAGTGCGACAATTCCCGGTGTTTCTAACGCCGTTATCACGGCAGCTCTTTCCCATGCGCGAAAGACGTCCTCGCCGTGGTTTGCAAAAATATCTTTAATCGGACCATGCTCCTGCACCACCATCGAGTCGGTATCGACCAGGGGAAGATTCATCATCTTCGCAACCCTTTTGGCTAATCGAGACTTCCCGGCGGCGGGAGGTCCCACCAACACCAGAGCAGGCTTATCGCTCACTAGGAGCTCTGTGACGCAGGGGCAATGGTGGCAGGGATCGAGGCGAGGTAGGAATCACGGTTGCGCACGATTTCTGCCACAGAGTCACCACCGAATTTCTCCACCAAAGCATCAGCCAGCACAAGCATCACCATCGCCTCGGCGACAACACCCGCAGCAGGCACAGCACACACATCAGAGCGTTGGTGGTGTGCCACCGCTTCTGTGCCGGTAGAGGTGTCAATCGTGCGCAGCGCACGAGGAACAGTCGAAATTGGCTTCATCCCGGCGCGAACCCGAAGCACGCCTCCGGTGGACATGCCTCCCTCAGTTCCGCCTGCCCGGTCACTGGTGCGGCTCACGCCGTTCTCATCAGCCACGATTTCATCGTGTGCGAGCGAACCACGTCGACGGGTAGTAGCAAAACCATCCCCCACCTCAACGCCCTTAATGGCCTGGATACCCATCAAAGCGCCGGCGAGTTTGGCATCTAAACGCCTGTCCCAGTGAACGTAGGAGCCTAATCCCGGGGGTAACCCGCGCACCACCACTTCGACGACCCCACCCAGGGTGTCGCCTTCTTTGTGTGCGGCATCCACTTCAGCCACCATGGCTTCCGACGTCGCAGGATCTGCACAACGCAACGGATCTTCATCGAGTCGCTCGATGTCGTCCATTCGCGGCAAGGGAGTTCCCTCAGGAACCTCAATCGGACCCACGGCAACGGTGTGGCTCAGAACCTCAATACCGAGAGCAGAAAGCAACGACCGCGCCACTGCGCCCAGTGCCACCCGGGCAGCTGTTTCCCGGGCGCTGGCTCGTTCCAAAACGGGCCTGGCGTCATCAAAGCCATACTTCTGCATTCCAGTGAGGTCAGCGTGCCCCGGACGAGGCCGAGTCAGAGCGGTGGCTCGACCACCTTCTAGCTTGTCTTGCTCCACAGGATGGGGGCTCATCACGGTTTCCCACTTGGGCCATTCGGTGTTACCCACTCGCAAAGCGATAGGGCCACCTTGGCTGAGGCCGTGGCGAATTCCACCAGAGAGGGTTACCTCATCTGCTTCGAACTTCATCCGCGCACCCCGGCCATAGCCGAGTTTGCGCCTGGCTAGATCACCTTGGATGTCTTCCAGGGTGATGGGGACACCCGCAGGAAACCCCTCGAGAACCGCTATCAGTTCGGGGCCGTGAGACTCTCCCGCTGTCATCCATCGAAGCATGGCTCTATTCTTTCACGCCGCAGGTGTGTGCTTATGCAGCGGGGAGGTTTACGGCGCGCTTCATCGCACGCACAACCTCTTCTTCGTGGGGCACAGGGGTGGTCATCTCACCGCTGTGAAACAAACGAATCTGCATGAGAGCTTGGTGGACCAACATCCACACCCCTGAAATGACGGGCTTGGGAGAGCCTCCCCATCGCAGGGCTAACTGACTGGGCCAGGGGTGATACGCGACATCGAGCAGGGCAGCAGAGTCGACAACCGCGGGAGATATTTCCCAGGGAGACTCCGCGCCGCCAGGCAGGGTGGACACGACCAGCTCCGGTTGCTCCAGCGAAGCCTCATCGAGTGCGTCCACGAGGTGAACCCGGAGACCCATCTGCTCGAGGACACCCAGAGTCGGTGTCGCCCGTTCGAGGGAGCGCGCTACCAGGGTGATGGAGGTTGTTCCACCCAGGTGCAAGCCGTATCCCACGGCTCGCGCCGTGGCGCCGGCTCCCAGAATCCAGGCGTGTTTGGCCTCTACCGTGTGGTCGGCCAGGGCACCGTGAACACCCCAGGGGTCCGTATTGGCCAGCGCCGGCTGGCCCTCTCGAAACGTGACGGTGTTGGCTACACCCAGCAGCTCCACGACAGGGGTTCGCTGCTCGATAAGAGGAACTATGGCTTCCTTGAGCGGCATCGTGAGCGAGAGTCCCACCAGGTCCGGTGAGCGTGCCAGCCAATGCTCGGCAAGGCTCTGCTCGTCAACCTCCTGGGCCAGGTAGTCCCATGAAAGGCCCAAGACCTCATAGGCCGCACGATGAAGCACCGGAGATAGGGAATGACCAATCGGCGACCCCCAGACGCAGGCAAACGGCCTAGCAGTAGGCACCGTTCTCCTCGCTTTCACGGCACCAACTGAGCCAGCGCTGCACTGCACGCTCATGCTCGGCGAAGGTGTTCGAAAAGACTGTTTCTCCGGTGCGGAGGTCAATGGCCACAAAATAGAGCCAGTCCCCCGCTGCTGGGTTGAGGGCAGCGTCCATTGCCACTTCACCCGGAAGAGAGATCGGACCCAGAGGCAAGCCCGTGTAGTAGTACGTGTTGTAGGGATTATCGGGATCTGCGCGGTCTGCATCAGTGGTCGACGCCGAGTCATATAAACCAGTCCAGTAGGTGACGGTGGCATCAGACTGCAGTGCCATGCCGATATCTAGACGATTGGTGAAGACCCTGGAAGCCTTGTAGAAATCCTCAGTGGCGCGAGCCTCCCGCTGCACCAAAGCCGCGAGTGTCAATACCTCATGCCACTGTTCCGGAGCTACCCCAAGCCCGGTCAGGCGCGATTTAGTCTCCTCGACCATCCGGGCAATAATGTCCGTTGCTTCCACACCGGGCTCGAACGTATACGTTGCGGGGAAAAGATAACCTTCGAGTGAATTAGCGGGGTTAGCCACCCCATAGGCGGCGGGATCCTGTGTCGCTTGTTGAAGATCCTCCAGCGGGAGAGATGCTTCCTGGGCAATGATTTCCAGAGCGCGCTCCATGGTCACGCCTTCAGTAATGACAAACGAAATTTGCACACGATTGGCCGGATCACGCAGCGCCCCAATGGCACTCTCCGCTGACATCCCGGTCAGCATTTGATAGGTGCCAGGTTGGAAAGTGATGGTCGCATCGCGCAGAAGAACCTCATATACGGCTTCGAACGACGCGGTAACACCCTCCTCAGCAAGACGGCGAGCGACCGTCTCGCCAATCTCACCGGGGTTAATCACAATCTCGATGGTGGGTGGGGCTCCACTGCCCTCAAAGTCGAGTACTTCCTCCTGGGCGAAATAATTCACAATTCGCACGCCGTACTCGTTCCACAACAACCACACACCGGATCCGCCGATGGCCAACACCGCGATCATGACCAAGGCGAAGATGCTGCGGCCAGTTTGCCTAGGCGGGCGCGCTTCACTGCGTCGTGCCCTGCGAGACTCGGCCTCCGACACCACAACGGTGTTATCAGCGGGGAGGGTATTAAAAATACGATCGAAGTCGGCGTCTTTAGTCATTGTCGTTTGTCCCTGCCGCTAGGAGCTGGCCTGGGGCCACCCCCTGGTGTCGTTCTGCATCGAGTGCATGTTGCAAAAGAATAACAGCGGCAGCTTGGTCCACCATTCCACGCTGGTTTTTGGCCGACTTGCCCGCCGCTCGAAGCCCCTGGCTGGCCTGCACAGTCGTGAGTCGCTCGTCAACGAGCCGAATCGGCACACTCTGAGCCTGCGCTAGTTGTTGCGCAAAATCCTGCGCATCTTCCGTCGAGGCCGTGCGCTCGCCTCGGAGGTTAATCGGAAGACCCACTACTACTTCAGAAAACTCTTCGACACGCAGCATGTCCAAAATGGCTTCGATAGCGATCTCTCGAGCAAGAGTCTCCACCGGTGTTGCGAGCAGCCCTTCCCTGTCGCATCGAGCCACACCCACGCGAGCTTTACCCACGTCGACTCCAAGCCTGATGCCTGCGCGCACTAGAGAGACGTCACCGTTGTGCGGATATCCTTCAGCGCTTGGCCCAGTGCCGATCCATCGGGTCCCCCGCCTTGGGCAAGGCCGGGCTTACCGCCACCGCCTCCGCCCATGGATAGAGAGGCAGCCTTCACGAGATCTCCTGCCCGTGCTCCCGCGGCAACACCAGCGGCGTTGACGCACACGACGACCATTCCCCGACCTTCGTGCACAGCCCCGAGAGCGACAACGCTGGGCGCCTCGCCCAGGCCCTGACTCACTCCTTGGGCAAGCGTGCGCAGATCATCGGGAGAACCAACCTCAGACACACTCTCTACAACGCAGGACACTGCGCCCGTGACGGCCTTACCCAGTAGCGCGGGAATCAGAGCAGCGGAGGCAGCCTGTTGAGTCTTCGCCACCGCACGCTCGAGGTTTTTCACCTGCGCGACCAACTCTTCCACTCGTTCGGGAATGCCCTCTCGGGGAGTCTTCAGCAGTGAGGTGAGGCGGCGCATGATCGCCTTTTCGGTCGAAAAGTCGGCAATTGCTGCCTGTCCCACCAAAGCTTCCACTCGCCTGGCGGTGGAGCTCACAGAAGATTCCCCCAGGAGCGTGACCACGCCGATTTGCGACGAACGCGTCACGTGGGTGCCAGCACACAGCTCTCGTGACCAGGGGCCACCGATGTCCACCATGCGCACAACATCGCCATATTTCTCTCCAAAGAGAGCCATCGCCCCTTGGGCTTTGGCTTCATCCACGGCAAGAATCCTGGTGGTTACTTCTAGATCGTCGCGAATGGCGTTGTTAGCAATCTGCGAGATGTCTTCTTGGGCATCGGCAGAAAGCGCCTGGTTCCAGGAAAAATCGAGGCGCAGGTAGCCAGGCCTATTGAGCGAACCAGCCTGAGTGGCGTGGGGTCCCAGAGTGTCCCGCAGCGCAGCGTGAATGAGATGGGTCGCGGAGTGGGCCCTGGCACCTTCATAGCGCGCGCGGGCATCCACCCGAGCGTGGACGACATCTCCCAAGCTCAGCTCGCCCTGGGTGATCTCCACCGTGTGGCTGATCAGCCCAGAGACAGGCTTTTGCACATCGACAATCGTGGCCTGGAAATTACTCCCCTCCAGAACACCCTTATCGGAGACTTGGCCACCAGATTCTGCATAGAGCGGGGTTTCCGCCAGGATAATTTCCGCCAGGGAGCCTGCCGCGACAGTAGTGGTTGAGACTCCATCTTGAAGAATGCCCAAGACCGTTGATTCCAATTCCAGTTGGTCATATCCACAGAAGACTGTTTCGCCCAGTGCCCGAAACGGGCTATAAACACTGACATCAGCGATCTGAGATTTCTTGGACTTGGCATCGGTCTTCGCACGGTCTCGTTGGGCGAGCATGAGCGCATCAAACGCTTCTCGGTCAACCTGCAGACCGGATTCCTCGGCAATTTCCAGCGTGAGGTCAATGGGGAAGCCGTAGGTGTCGTGCAATACGAAGGCCGTGTCTCCCGAAAGGGCAGTCTCACCACTGTCTTTGGTTTGAGCGACCGCGACGTCCAAAATGGCGACTCCGGAATCCAGCGTCTTCAAGAAGGATTCTTCCTCAGCAACTGCCAAAGCGCTCACGCGAGAGAATTCATCGTTAATCGCTGGATAGGAGGGCGACATCGCCTCCTGGGAAGCACCAAAGAGCTCGGAGAAACTTGCCTCGTGGAATCCCAGCAGACGCATCGAGCGAATGCTTCGGCGCAGGAGACGTCGGAGTACGTATCCGCGCCCGTCGTTGGCGGGGACAACACCGTCGGTCATCAACATCAAGCTAGAGCGGATGTGATCTGCGATGACGCGCAGGCGAACGTCATCCTCATGGTCACTGCCGTATTTCTTGCCCGAGAGTTCCGCCGCTCGATCAAGAACCGGGCGCACCTGGTCAATTTCATACATATTGGCGACACCCTGCTTGAGGAAGGCGACGCGCTCCATCCCCATGCCGGTATCGATGTTTTTCTGGGGCAGCTCCCCCACGATGTCAAAATCAACTTTGGAACGGACGTTCTTGATCAGATACTGCATGAACACGAGATTCCAGATCTCGATGTATCGGGTGTCATCCACCGCTGGTCCCCCCTCGGGACCAAACGCGGGACCGCGGTCAAAATAGATTTCCGAGCAGGGCCCTGCAGGACCAGGCTGACCGGTGGTCCAATAGTTATCCTCGCGACCCATGCGTTGGATGCGTTTTTCGGGCAGACCCGCGATGCTTTTCCACAGACTTTCCGCTTCGTCATCGTCTTCATAGACGGTGACCCACAGATCCTTCTCTTCAAAGCCCAAGCCACCGTGTGACTCAGAAGACGTCAGAAGCTCCCAGGCGTATTCGATGGCGCCCTGCTTGAAGTAATCGCCGAACGAAAAATTGCCGTTCATCTGGAAGAAGGTGCCGTGACGCGTGGTTTTGCCAACCTCTTCAATATCGAGCGTTCTAATACATTTCTGGACGCTCGTGGCGCGCGGATAAGGCGCGGGAACGACACCGGTGAGGTAGGGAATGAAGGGCACCATACCGGCGACAGTGAACATCAGGGTTGGGTCATCACTGACCAGCGATGCCGAGGGAACGATCGTGTGCCCGCGGTCACCAAAAAAGGTAAGCCATCGGCGCTGAATTTCCGCAGTTTCCATAACCTAGTGAACCTTCACGCTAGCGGTAGGTGTCTCTAAAACCAGTTCTCAGAGAATTCACGGTGGCAAGAATCCGGGCAAAAGCCATTTTTCCTGCGGGAGTCTGATTAACCAGGTGAGCGAGTACGAACCCACTAACGACGCCGAGCACGGCAATAACGAATTTTCCCATATCGTTTCCTCTCCCCCTCAGACTAGAACACCGGGTGTGGTGGTGGCAGTGGACCTGAGCCCACTGCCACCTGGAGAAAACTATCGAGCTGCGTAGTACTCCACCACAAGCTGAACTTCACAGGTCACGGGGACCTCGGAACGCTTGGGTCGACGGACCAGGACTGCCTGAAGCTTGTCGATTTCGACCTCGAGATAGCTGGGCAGTGGAGGAAGAACGTCCACGTGGGCTCCTGCAGCAGCAACCTGGAAAGGTTCCATCTCTTCGCTGCGGGGCTTGACGTGAATCATCGAGCCGGCCTTTACGCGGAACGAAGGACGATCCACGAGCTGACCATCAACCAGGATGTGACGGTGCACGACCATCTGACGAGCCTGAGCAGTGGTGCGGGCAAAACCAGAGCGCAATACCAAGGCGTCGAGACGCATCTCGAGGAGCTCTACGAGGTTTTCACCGGTAAGACCCTGTGCCTTACGGGCTTCTTCGAAGACGCGACGCAGCTGGGCTTCACGGATTCCGTACTGAGCCCTTAGACGCTGCTTCTCGCGCAGACGCACAGCGTAGTCACTGTCGGTCTTGCGCTTGGTGCGGCCGTGCTCACCAGGAGCGTAAGGGCGCTTTTCTAAGTATTTGGCTGCCTTGGGGGTCAGCGGGATTCCCAACGCCCGGGATAGGCGGGTCTTGCTTCTCGTGCGTGAACGTGTAGACACGAATGTTTCTCCTTGATAGTGATGGCCACGTGAAGACGTGACGGAACAAATCCAATAGAGGGATTATGTCGCGGGATGATGCGGCTACAGCATTACTCCACCAGATCCGAGGACTCGCAGCCGCGCTCATCCAGGGTCTGTGACCAGGAAAAACGATACCACAGCCACGTCGAATCTGGGGAGTGTGCTACTCGGGCGCCTCTGCAGCACGTCGAGGCGAGCGACCCAGTATCTCGGCTATTACCTGGGAACGCTTAGCTAGCTCTGCCTCGAATCCCCGGGTGGTGGGTGTGTAGTACCGGTGCGAGCGCACCGCATCGGGTGCATACTGTTGAGCCACAATTCCTGCTGGCTCATCGTGTGGATAGACATAGTCCTGTCCGTGGCCTAAGGCAGCCGCTCCGAAGTAGTGGGCATCTCGCACCGCTGGTGGCACCACTCCAATATGGCCGTCTCGAATAGCTTGCTGGGCCGCGTTAATCGCCGTGTAGGCGGCGTTGGATTTCGGCGCGAGGGCTAGATAGATGGTGGCCTGCGCCAGAGGAATGCGTCCCTCGGGCAACCCAATGAGGGCAATGGCATCCGCGGCCGCCACCGCCAACGGCAATGCGTGTGGGTCCGCAAGGCCAATATCTTCAGAGGCCAAGATGATCAAACGCCGTGCGATAAATCGTGGGTCCTCCCCCGCTTCAATCATGCGAGCAAGGTAATGCAGGGCCGCATCAGCATCGCTACCGCGAACTGATTTGATAAAGGCGCTGATGACGTCATAGTGCTGATCGCCATCGCGGTCGTATCGAACCTGCGCGCTATTCATCGCTTCGGCCACATGCTCAGGCGTCACCACCGCCGTGGAATCCGCTGCCACCCCAGCCCGTGCCACGGAAGCACTCGCTTCCAGGGCTGTAAGTGCCTTGCGAGCGTCGCCTCCCGAAAGCCTCACGAGCGCTTCCTTGGCTTCTCCCTCGAGAAGGATTCCGCCGGCAAAACCTCGCTCATCGGTGAGCGCTCGATCCAGGACAAGCGCAATGTGCTCGGGTTCTAAGGATTTCACCGTGACCATGACGGAGCGACTGAGCAAGGGCGCAATCACGGAAAAGGAAGGGTTCTCGGTGGTTGCCGCAATGAGTACCACAATCCCGTTTTCCACAGCGGGCAGTAGCGCATCCTGCTGAGCCTTGGAGAAGCGGTGAATTTCATCAAGAAACAACACCGGCGCAACCCCCGAGGTTTCTCCCACCCGACGTGATTCCTCAATCGCGTCCCGAACATCTTTCACCCCAGCGGTGACCGCGGAGAGCTCGACAAAGCGACGGCCCGAGGAACGCGCAATCACACTGGCCAAGGTGGTCTTTCCGGTTCCCGGTGGCCCCCAGAGGATGACCGAACTAACCGCTCCCCGGTGTCCGGAGTCGGCGAGCGAGCGCAAAGGTCCACCCGGGGCCAAAATCTGGTCTTGGCCAATGATGTCATCCAGTGTCCGAGGGCGCAGAGCCACCGCCAAAGGCAGTGGTGCAGAAAAGAGGCTGTCGCTGGTCACCTCCTCACTCTATCCAGCGCGAAGGCCGAAGCCCTCTAGGATAGAGATTCCGCCGTCCTCAAGGAGATTTCGTGGTCAACGCTGACAAAGCCCGTCGCGCCCAATTGCGTCAGTTTCAGGCCCGCCAAACCCTGCATACACGGGTGGCAGGGCGACTTCGTCGTGACCAATTCCTCTGGACTGGCTCAGCCATCATCGCGGTGCTCCTTGCATCCTTAGGCCTGTGGGCGTATTCCACTATTGGTCCTGGCGCTCCCCCCTCGGCCCCCGAGGCAAGCCTCAGCGAAAATCGTGAGTGGACCGGCGAGATCACCTTTGGGGATCAGACGCTGGACATCGCCTTAGATGGCCAGGCTGCCCCGCAGGCAGTGGCGACTGTGGTGAGTTTGATTGGGGAGGGCTTTTATGACGCCACTAGCTGTCATCGCCTCACCTCCGGAGATCTCAATGTGGTTCAGTGTGGTGACCCGCTGGGCTTTGGATTTGGCGGACCTGGCTACACCTTTGGTCCCGTGGAAAACGCCCCTTCCGATGATGTCTATCCGGCGGGCACCTTGGCGATGGCCCGAGCAGCCGATAACGGCGAAAGCATGGGCAGCCAGTTCTTCATTGTCTATGAAGACAGCACCATTCCTTCCGACTCTGCCGGTGGATACACCATTATTGGCAGCGTGACCTCCCGCTTGGATGGTTTTGTCGAAGAATTCGTCACCCCGGGAACCATGGATGGCTCGCAAGATGGCCAACCGCTCACCGACATCGTTATCGATAGCATCACAATTCGGTAATACTTCGCCTGGAGGGCTGGGGCGAGCCTCCAGCCTGCACTAGGCTTTCGAGCGGTCCTAACGCCCGCATCAACCTAATGAGGAACTATGGCTTCGAGCGCCGAATCCTTTGGCCGCGTCAATGACGATGGAACGGTCGACGTCTTAGACGGCGACACCTGGCGTCTAGTAGGCAGCTTCCCCGATGGCACACCAGAAGAGGCCCTCGCGTATTTCCAACGCAAATTTGCTGACCTCGAAGCCAGTGTGAGCCTCGCCGAACAACGGTTCAAAGCAAAAGCCGCTGCCAAGGATATTGCGGCCCAGGTTGCCAAGTTGACCACCGAACTCGTCGAACCCTCCGCCGTGGGCAATATCGCGGGGCTTCGGGAAAGGCTCTCCGCACTCCAGGAGAAACTGCCCGAACTCACCCAAGAACAAAACGCGCAATCTGAGGCAGAGGTTGCCGAAGCGATCACCCATCGAGAAAAGATTGTTGCGGACATGGAAGCCCTGGCCGCTACGGAGCTTAAGTCGATCCGCTGGAAGAGCACCACGACCGCGATGACAGAGCTCTTTGAGTCGTGGCAGAACCATCAACAAACCGGCCCTCGCATTCCTAAAAAGACTGCTGATGCCCTGTGGACTCGGTTCCGTAGTGCTCGCAGCGGACTTGAAAAGTCCCGCCGGGCCTATTTCCAAGAACTTGATGGGAAATCTAAGGAAGCGAAGACCGTTAAACGCGACCTGATTGCCCAGGCCGAAGCGCTCTCGAGCCAAGGCAGTGCAGGAATTACGACGTATCGTGGGCTTCTCGATAAATGGAAGGCCGCTCCCCGCGCTTCGCGCAGCGTTGAAGATGGCCTCTGGGCCAAGTTCAAAGCAGCTGGAGACGTCCTGTACGCCGCGAAGGCAGAAGCCGACAAGGTGGACGACGCCGCCAACCAGGTCAACCTCGATGCTAAGCAGGCTCTCATTGCAGAGTTTGCCGACATCCTGAGCCTGGAAGACCGAGATGCAGCAAGTACTCGCCTGCGCGCATTTCACCAAAAGTTTCAAACTCTTGGCCCCGTGCCCAAAAAGGCGATTCGATCTATTGATGATCAAGTCAAGAAGTTTGACATGCACGTAAAGAAGCTCGATGAAGCCTTCTGGGTGAAAAACGACCCAGAAAAGAAGGCCCGCAGTGAGTCGATGTCGGGTCAGCTCCACGATGCCATCGCCACGCTAGAGGCTGAGATCGCCACGGCTACGGGTGACAAGAAGGTCCAATTGCAGTCTGAACTTGAGACCAAGAAAGCCTGGCTCGCGGTTATCGATTCTTAGAAGTTTTCCACACCTTCTGGTACCAAGCACCAGGGTGATTCTGGAGCGGCCATACTTCGGTGATGCACTCGCTCGAGCAACACCATGGCGTCTCGGAAGGGTGGGGCATCCCCTTAGGCGGCCTGGTGTGGCCAAGGCCCTACTTTCCGACCCGAGCGGAACGTGCACTGGTGATTTCCCAGAATCTGCCCGGCTGGGCTATCGCTGGCGCCCACACCGCCGGATGGGTGTGGACTGGTATGGGATACCCCACTCCCTGGGCTGTACTTCGCCAGGAATATCCGGGTCTCTCGCCCCTGGAGCGCTCTAGCTGGCGAGCGCGACTGCATTCCCCTCGTCACCAGCGGGTGGAGCAGCTAGGACCCCTCCGTGTGCTCGACCCACAATCTTGTGCCACCGACATACTGCTCCACACGACAAACATCGATGCCGGGGCCACCCAGCTGCTGTTCTTGCTCCCTAGCGATTCGTCGCCCATAGCTCTCTTGGAGGGAAGACGCGCCTCCGCGGCACAACACCAGCACGCCCAGAAAATCTGCGAGCGGTGGCGATGGTTACGAAAAACCTATCCCGACATCACCCGATAGACGTCATACACGGCGTCGATTCGACGCACCGCATTGAGCACTCTGTCCAAATGGGTCACATCTCCCATCTCGAAAACAAAGCGCGATATGGCCAGATGGCTTTCCGAGGTGTTGACCGTCGCCGAGAGGATATTGACGTGGTGTTCTGAAAGCACTCTGGTGACATCGGAGAGCAAACCCGAGCGATCAAGTGCCTCGATTTGGATATGAACCAGGAAGATACTCCCCTGAGAGTCAGCCCATTCGACTTCGATCATCCGCTCAGGGTTTTCCTTCAAGCTCACGATGTTGGTGCAGTCCCCTCGATGCACACTCACGCCGGTGCCGCGGGTAATAAAGCCGATAATCGGATCGCCCGGCACGGGTGTGCAACAGCGCGCCAACTTGACCAAAATATCGGGCGCCCCGCGAACCAACACTCCCGATTCGCTGTAGCGAGGAGTCTGACGGCTTCGAGTGGAAGCAGAAAACATTTCTTCATCAGACTCTTGATCGGAGGCAACAATGCCGAGGATCTTCTCAATCACGGACTGAGTGGAGACATGGCCTTCTCCGACCGCGGCGTAGAGGTCCTCCACATCCGAAAAGCGAAGCTGTGCTGCCACACTGGCCACCGACTCAGGACTCATCAGTTTTTGCAGGGGTAGGTTCTGCTTGCGCATCGCCTTAGCGATGGCGTCCTTACCCTGGTCAATAGCTTCTTCGCGGCGCTCCTTGGTGAACCACTGACGTATCTTGCTTCTGGCCCTTTGGCTGGTCACGAAGGCTAACCAGTCTTGGCTCGGGCCCGCATCAGGGTTCTTGGAGGTGAAAATCTCTACTGAATCACCGCTGTGGAGCTCGGAATCCAGGGGAACCAAGCGAGCGTTCACCTTTGCTCCCATGGTGCGGTGGCCAACCTCGGTGTGCACGGCATACGCGAAGTCCACCGGAGTAGCCCCCTTGGGTAGCCCAATGACTTTGCCCTGGGGTGTAAAGACGTATAGCTCTTTAGCGCCAATTTCGTAGCGCAGCGTTTCCAGGAATTCTTGGGGGTCCGTGGTCTCTTCTTGCCAGTCAGAGAGGTGAGCTAGCCAGGCCATGTCGGTTTCCTGGGCGTGCTTCTCCTTGCCCTTGCCGGCAAGAGCCATTCGCTCCTTGTATTTCCAGTGAGCAGCGACACCAAATTCAGCACGCTGGTGCATATCGGTGGTCCGAATTTGAATCTCCACCGGGCGCCCGCCAGGGCCATAGACCGTGGTGTGCAGGGATTGATACAAATTGAATTTAGGGGTGGCGATGTAGTCCTTGAATCGACCGGGCATTGGCGACCACCGGGCGTGAACGGCACCCAAGGCTCCATAACAGTCTTTGATGGAACCCACCAAAATTCGAATGCCAGTGAGATCGTAGATCTCGTCAAAATCGCGGGAGCGATTAATCATCTTTTGATAAATCGAGTAAAACTGCTTGGGCCGACCGCCCACGTCGCCCTTGATTCTCGCCTGGCGAAGGTCGTCCTTAATGGTTCCAATCACGTCTTCCACGAAAGCTTCGCGCTCAGGAGAACGGTTGCGCACCAAAGACTCAATCTCCACATAAATTTTGGGGTTCAGGACCGCGAACGACAGGTCCTCTAACTCCCACTTGAGGCTCTGGATACCCAGGCGATGAGCCAGTGGTGTGTATATATCGAGAGTCTCTTGGGCTTTCTTCGCAGCGGATTCAGGTGAGACAAACCCCCAGGTGCGGGCATTGTGGAGACGGTCGGCCAGCTTGATAACCAGCACGCGGATGTCTTTGGACATTGCCACGATCATTTTGCGCACTGTCTCGGCTTGAGCGTTCTCGCCGTACTTGAGTTGGTCCAATTTGGTCACGCCATCAACCAACATGGCAATTTCGTCGCCAAAATCAAGACGCAAGTGATCAAGAGAATAATCAGTGTCTTCGACGGTGTCGTGCAAGAGCGCCGCAGCGATGGTGATGGGGCCAATGCCTAATTCAGCCAGGATCTGTGCCACAGCAAGCGGGTGCGTGATGTAGGGCTCTCCGCTCATCCGGGTTTGACCCTGGTGAGCTTTCTCCGCAACACGATAGGCCCGCTCCAGCAGCCCCACATCTGCTTTGGGGTGCTGCTTGCGGACAGTTCGCTGAAGTGTCTCTAGCCCGTCTTTGCTGGGCGCTTTGGAGAACAGCCGGGGGAAGAGCGAGCGCAGGCTCGAGGAGGAACTGCTGGCAACCTCAGTCATGCCTCACCTCCGCTCTTACTCCAGTGTAGAAGCTCCCGCGGTGAATGCGATGTGGGCTAGCGAACGGCGCCAGAGGTGGGTTTCGCCTTCGTGACCCTGCGACCTTGCTTCTTGTGCTCCGCTTCATTTTCACGCAAGTGAACGTAGAGCGGCGCGGCAATAAAAATGCTCGAATAGGTTCCCGCAATCATGCCGATAAACAGGGCAAGAGCAATATCGCGCAGCGTACCCGCTCCCAACAGGAGGGACCCAATAAAGAGAATCGACCCCACCGGAAGGACCGCGACAACCGAGGTGTTGATCGAGCGCACCAGAGTTTGGTTAACCGCGAGGTTCACCGATTCGGCAAACGTGCGTCGACTCTCTTCCCCATCGTGTGAGGTGTTTTCGCGAACCTTGTCGAACACCACCACGGTGTCATACAGGGAATAACCCAGGATGGTCAACAGGCCAATCACCGCAGCTGGCGTGATTTCATACCCCAAAACCCCATAAATACCGGCCGTGATGAGCAAATCGTGAGCCAACGCCGTGAGCGCAGCAATCGACATTTTCCAGGTGCGGAAGTAGACCGCCATCACCATGGACACCAGAATCAGGAATACAAAGAGTCCGATCAGGGCCTGGCGAGTAATGTCCTGGCCCCAGGTAGCTCCGATAAACGATGCTGTGACCTCGGTGATCTCCACGTTGTACGCGTCGGCTAGTTCACCACGCAACTGGGTCGTCTGGGCATCCGTGAGCTGCTCAGTCTGGACCCGAATGGAGTCACCACCAACGATGGACACTCGCGGGTGAGAATCCACGCCCACGATCTCTCCTACGGTGTCCAGTGCTATTTGCTCGGAGATATCTGAGGGAGCAGAAACACGAAACTCAGACCCGCCGCGGAATTCAATGCCGAAGGTGAAACCGCCACGAAGGATTGTCAAGACAATAGCTAACACGACAATCGCGGCGCCAATGGAATACCAGCGAACCCGGTTTCCGACAAAATCAAAGGACCGCTCCCCCGTGTAGAGGGCATTTCCAAAAGTGGTCAAGCGTGACATCTACTTCTTCCCCTCTTCGAGCGCTGCTTCTTCCGCTGCTTTGCGCTCAGCAATGGTCTGACGGCGTTTCATTTCCTTGGCGCTCTTTTTGCGCGCGGTGGTATCGACATCCACAGGGTCTCTAAAGCGAGCCCGTCCTCGGTATACCGCACCAAGGGCCTTGGGATCGAGCCCACTAATGGGATGACCCGAACTAAAGAACGACGTTCTACCCAACACCTGCATCAGCGGTTGAGTGAACAAGGCGACAATAATCAAGTCAACCACCGTGGTGATACCGAGCGTGAAGGCAAAACCTCGCACGTTACCCACAGCCAGAATGAACAAAACGGCAGCAGCGAGGAAGCCCACCGCGTCGGAGGCAAGGATCGTTCTAAACGCCCGCTTCCACGCAGCCGAAATAGCGGAATCCAACACTCGCCCATCTCGCAACTCGTCACGGATTCGCTCGAAGAACACGATGAACGAGTCCGCGGTGATACCAATAGCGACAATCAGACCCGCCACACCTGCCAGAGACAGACGATAACCCTGGGAGTTGGACAAATACGTAATGACGAAATAGCTGAGCACGAAGGCAGTCGAGAGTGAGAATACGGTCACAAGGCCCAGCATTCGGTACTGGACTAGGGAATACAGGACTACCAAGATAAGCCCGATAGCACCGGCTAGCAGGCCGCTTTGAAGCTGCGATAGACCCAGTGTCGCGGTGATGGTCTCCGCGCTTTGAACCTCGAAGCCAATCGGTAGGGCACCAAACTTGAGCTGGTCAGCCAAAACAGTCGCGGACTCTTGGGTAAAGGAGCCACTGATTTGAGGGCTTCCATCGGTAATCGCGGCTAACGTCCTGGGCGCACTAATAACTTTTCCATCCAGTACGATCGCGAACTGGTTGCGCACACCCTCGAGCCCCACGAGGCGCTCGGTCACTCGGCGGAAGCCTTCCGTTCCGACCTCGTCGAAATCAAGGAACACACCCCACTCAGTGGTGACGCTTCCTTGGGGTCCTGGAATCAAGCCGGCCAGGGCATCATCGATGGTTTCTCCGCCCACCTCGACGGGGCCAAGAATGTATTTGCTCAACCCACCTTCGGAACAGGTCACGAGCGGTTGAGCGGGATCAGCCACGTTGGCTCCCAAGGAATCCAACTGCTCACAGTTCAACTGGTTATAGACGGCGTCCACGGCGGGGGTAATCCACGCCAAGTCACTGGCGTTCTCTGGAGTAACGAGGGGCTCGCCCTCGTCGATGATGACATCCTCGGGGTTGACTTCCTCAGCCACCTCAGCGAAACCGGTCACCAGCACTGGGCGAAACTCCAACTTGGCTGAGGAGCGAATTCTCTCCAGGGTGGCCGCATCAGGCGTCCCAGGAATCGAGACAACAATGTTGGACCCACCCTGAGTGGAGACCTCTGCTTCAGCTACGCCGCCAGCGTCTACACGCTGACGAATGATGGAGACAGCTTGGTTGAGCTGTTCTTCTGTGACGTCTTGTCCTTCAGCGACCAAAGGGGCCAGGATGATCTGGGTTCCCCCCTGGAGGTCGAGGGCAAGCTTAGGAACCCACGACCCTTCGTTTTGCCAGACTGCGAAAGCGTTGCCTCCAATGAGTAGGCCAAAGATCACGCCTAACCAGACAAAACGCCGCACAGCGGACGTCACAACAGAACTTGATGCCACAGTGTCTAGCCTTCTTATCTCGGGAGGTTCTAGGCCTGCTTGGCCTTGGTCCCCGCTGATTTAGCGGGTGCTTTAGTCGCAGCCTTGGCCGCAGGCTTCTTTGCGGCAGGCTTTGAAGCCGCAGAAGTCCCTGCGGTAAGAACCTTGGCCTCGGGTGAACCAGCCTCGATGATCTTGGTCAACGTTTGACGGTGCACCTTCAGCGACCCCGTGCCGACATTCAGAGTGGCAATATTCGTGTCGTCATCCAGCGCAACAACCGTTGCATACAGGCCAAAGGAGGTCATTACGTGAGCTCCTGGCTTGAGCTTTTCTTGGAGCTCCTGCTGGGTCGCACGCTGCTTGCGTGAGTTTCGGATCATGAAAAAAATCAGAAGTCCGAGGACTGCGATCATAAAGAGGGAAATGGGATCCATGTGGTTCCACAAGCCTTTCGTCGGGCGTTCGGCGTGATTAAGCTACCTGGTAACTATAGGTCATTGAGCCCAGGCGCTTGGTGACCTAAGTGGGCATAAGCCCCGGGAGTGGCAACGCGACCGCGGGGAGTGCGCTGAATAAAGCCCTGCCGGACCAGGAATGGCTCCACCACCGACTCGATGGTCTCCGTCTCCTCCCCGACCGACACGGAGAGGGTACCCAGCCCCACGGGTCCACCCTGGAACTTAACAATCAGAGCGTCCAAAACCGCTCGGTCAAGACGATCCAAGCCCAGCTCATCCACGTCATAGAGCTCGAGAGCCAGGTGCACGGCTTCCATAGTGGGTTCAGATTTGTGGACCAAAACATAGTCGCGAACCCGGCGCAGCAAGCGGTTAGCGATACGGGGTGTCCCGCGGGATCGCCCCGCGATTTCAGCGAGTGCTTCGCTGGGCCAGGTGAGCCCCAACATGGCCGAGGAGCGTCTAACCACTTCGGTGAGCTCTTCGGCCGAATAGAACTCTAGGTGGGCGGTGAAGCCAAAACGGTCTCGCAAGGGGCCCGGTAACAAGCCAGAGCGAGTGGTCGCTCCGACGAGGGTGAAGGGCGCCAAGTCCAGCGGTAGCGTGGTTGCTCCAGCACCTTTGCCCACCATGATGTCGATGCGGAAATCTTCCATGGCGAGGTAGAGCATTTCCTCTGCCGGACGGGCCATGCGGTGGATTTCATCAATAAAGAGGACCTCACCGGGGACTAAGGATGACAACACCGCCGCGAGGTCACCCGCGTGATTAATAGCCGGTCCACTGGTGATCCGCAGAGCCTGCCCCGTTTCCTCTGCCACAATCATCGCCAGCGTCGTTTTACCCAGACCGGGAGGGCCACTGAGCAAAATGTGATCAGGACTTCTGCCTTGTTGGGTGGCCGCGTCGAGGAGCAAAATCAGCTGATCGCGTACCTTTGTCTGACCGACAAATTCATCGAGACGCCGCGGGCGCAGGGCACCTTCGAAAGAGATCTCTCCCTCCGATTCGACCTGCTCTTTGCTCGCAGGCCCTGATGTCTCGGGAATACTCATGACCGGACCTCTCTGCTCGTCCTCGGGCCCAGAATAGTCAAGGCTTGGCGCAAGAGGACTCCGGCATCCACAACTGGTCCTGGCTGCTCCTCAAGGGCCTGCGTGACACCCTCCCGAGCGATTTTCTCAGACCACCCCAGGCCCACCAGAGCCTGCACCACGGACTGACGGAGCACTTCGGGCACATCTGAGGTCGAGGCGGTCGACTTCTTGGGGCTTACGGTGTCAAAAGCGCCCTGCAGGGACAGCACGATCAGTTTGGCCGTTTTGGGACCTATTCCGCTGACTTGGCGAAAGGCCCCATCATTTTCGGTGACCACGGCATCGTGAATTTCATCGCCAGACAGATGGCTCAAAATCGCCAGTGCAGACTTCGGGCCCACACCATTGACGCTCCGAACCAGGCTGAAAAGACCTAGGTCGTCGCGTGATCCAAAACCAAAAAGCGCGATGTGGTCTTCTCGCACGACCATCGACGTGTAGAGGAGTGTCTCTTCGCCCTCGCCAAGACTCAGCGCAAGACGATCGGGAACCGTGACGAGATAACCAATGCCCCCCACTTCCACCACCACGTCAGCCCCCGCGCGGTGGGTGACGACGCCGCGAAGAGAGGAAATCATTTCTGTAGCTTAGGTCGCTTTGCTCGTGCTTCGGCCTCCCGCCACGCCTTTTGGGCCGGGGTGGATTCACTAGCAGCAGAGGCCGGTGCCACGCCTCGCCAGGCCTCGGTAATGGCCAAAGCGAGCGCATCAGCGGCATCGGCTGGTTGAGGGATTTCTGCTAAGCCCAGAATCCGAGCCACCATGGCGCCCACCTGGTCCTTATTTGCTCGCCCGTGACCCGTAACCGCAGCCTTCACTTCACTGGGGGTGCGCAGTGACACAGGAATTGAACGGGCATGAGCGAGTGCCAATACGACTCCACTGACCTGGGCGGTGCCCATCACCGTGCGCACATTGTGCTGGGCAAAAACCCTCTCCAAGGCGACGATATCGGGATTGAAACGAGCGAGTAATTCATCAATTGCCCCCGAAAGAGTGCCCAGTCGATGGGATATTTCTGCCGTCGCGGGGGTGCGCAATACCTCTACGTGCAGCAGGGAAACGGTTCGTCCACCACCTTGCCGCACCACACCCACCCCTAAACGGGTGAGCCCCGGGTCAATGCCGAGAATCGTGGTCATAGGGCCAAACTACCCCTCGGAAGCTTCTAGAGCCGCCGACACCTCCGCAGAGAGGTCCATATTGGTGAAAACATTCTGCACGTCGTCACTGTCCTCGAGTGCTTCCACCAGTGAAATGATTTTTCGGGCTGTTTCGGCATCGGGGGAAACGCTGACCGTGGCAATAAATTCCGCTTCGGCCGAATCGTAATCAATACCGGCGCTTTGAATAGCCTTTCGAACCTCAACAAGGTCAGCGGGTTCCGTGATGACCTCAAATCCGCCGCCACGGTCAATCACTTCTTCCGCGCCTGCTTCGAGCACCGCAAGTAATACGTCGTCCTCGGTCACACCCTCGGTCTTAGTGATCGAAATAACACCTTTGCGAGAAAAGTTATAGGCCACGCTGCCGGGGTCTGCCATGGTGCCACCGTTGCGGCTCATGATCGTGCGCACCTCAGCCGCGGCGCGGTTGCGGTTGTCGGTAAGACACTCAATCAGCATCGCTACCCCAGCCTGACCGTAGCCTTCGTACATGATCGTCTGGTAATCGACGGCTTCGCCGCTAAGACCAGCACCTCGCTTGACGGCGCGGTCAATGTTGTCATTCGGTACCGAGGTCTTTTTTGCCTTCTGGATAGCATCGGCCAACGTGGGATTACCGGCGACATCTGCGCCTCCGACCTTGGCGGCCACTTCGATATTTTTGATCAGCTTCGCAAACGATTTTGCGCGCCGTGAATCGATGATGGCCTTTTTGTGTTTAGTGGTGGCCCACTTAGAGTGTCCCGACATAACTCTCCCCGTCTCAAAGGACCATCCTAAAGCCTCGGCTGCCGACCCGCTTAGCTCTGGGCTACACGCTCCAAGAAATAGCGATGGAGCCGAGTATCTCCGGTGATTTCCGGGTGGAAAGACACGCCAATAAGGGCGCCCTGTTCGACGCCGACAATTCCGCCATCGGGCATTCTCGCAATCACGCGCACACCCTCGCCCACTGTGGTGACCAGCGGGGCACGGATGAGAGCAACCGTCATAGGCTCGCCATCAATTCCGTCAATGGAGAGATCCACCTCCGTGGAATCCACCTGCGAGCCAAAGGCGTTCCTGGACACACTCACATCCAGACCACCCAGTGTTTGCTGTCCAGCAATTCCATCCTCGAGTGTGTCGGCCAGAAGAATCAGCCCTGCACAGGTCCCCAAAACGGGAAGACCCTGGCGAATCAAGGCCCTCAGTGGCTCCTGAAGGGTGAATAGTCGCAACAGCTTGTCCATGACGCTGGATTCGCCACCGGGCAGCACAAGCCCATCCAGGCCCTCTAGATCCGTCGGCAGGCGCACCTCCACGACATCAGCTCCGAGGGAGCGCAGCATTGTTACATGCTCAGCGACATCCCCTTGGAGAGCTAAGACCCCAATTCGTGCCGGGGAGTTACCAGCCACGCTCGGCAAGGCGGTGAGGGGCTGGCAAATCGGAGACGTTAATCCCTACCATCGCTTCGCCAAGCCCTCGAGACGCTTCCGCAATCACGGCGGCATCCCTGAATTGAGCAGTCGCCTTAACAATGGCTGCAGCCCGTTCGGCAGGGTTGCCGGCTTTGAAAATTCCTGAACCGACAAAGACTCCATCGGCTCCCAACTGCATCATCATGGCGGCATCCGCAGGGGTAGCAATACCACCGGCCGTGAACATCACCACAGGAAGCTTCCCGCTCGAGGCGACTTCGGCGACCAGTTCATAGGGGGCCTGTAATTCTTTGGCAGCCACATACAGCTCGTCAGGATTCATCGACGACAAGCGGTTGATTTCGCCTGAAATGGTCCGCATGTGTTTGGTGGCCTCGGAGACATCCCCAGTGCCGGCTTCACCCTTCGAGCGAATCATCGCGGCACCCTCAGTGACGCGACGCAAGGCCTCCCCCAAATTCGTAGCACCACACACGAAGGGAACGGTAAAGCCCCACTTGTCGATGTGGTTGACATAATCGGCCGGGCTCAGCACCTCGGACTCGTCGATGTAGTCCACCGCGAGCGCTTCGAGAACCTGCGCCTCGACAAAGTGGCCAATTCGAGCTTTCGCCATCACGGGAATCGACACCGTGGCTTTAATGCCATCAATCAAATCGGGGTCGCTCATTCGCGCGACGCCACCTTGAGCCCGAATATCAGCAGGAACACGCTCCAACGCCATCACAGCTACTGCGCCAGCATCTTCAGCGATCCGCGCCTGTTCAGGCGTAACGACGTCCATAATGACGCCGCCTTTGAGCATGTCGGCAAGGCCGCGCTTAACCCGGGCGGTGCCAGTTTTTGCTGAAGTATTCTTGTCGCTCATGTGCGGCGATGGTCCTCTCGTGACTTCACTAAAGCGCTCCCAACAGGAGCTCGCAAAGTCTAGTCGCTGGAACCTGAGTGCCAGTTGTCTCGCAAGATTTCGCGCATCTCACCCAGCAATTGGGGCATTGCTTTTGTCTGAGCGATGATGGGGAAAAAGTTTGAATCTTGACCCCACCGGGGCACGATGTGCTGGTGCAAATGCTCTTCGATACCAGCACCGGCAACCTTTCCCTGGTTCATACCCAGGTTGAACCCGTGTGCTCCAGAAACTGCGCGCAGCGTGCGCATGGCTGCCTGGGTCATCGATCCCAACTCCGCTACTTCCTCAAGTGTCGCCTCGTCATAATTCGCAACATGACGATAAGGGCAGATCAGCAGATGTCCTGAGTTGTAGGGATAAAGGTTGAGCACGGCATAAACAAGCTCACCTCGCGCCACCACCAGCGAATCTTCTTCAGCCACTGCCGGGGCTTGGCAAAACACACAACCACCATCAGCGGGCGCGGTTTCGCCCTGGATATACGCAATCCGATGCGGTGTCCATAGCCGCTGGAACGCATCCGGGACACCAGGAAGAGTGGAGGGATCCAGCATCGGAGAACCCTCGAGCGGGGCGCCCTGGGTCTCGTCTGCGGGGTTCCCGAACTCAGCCACGCTGGGGAGGCTCCACTAGGGATCGAATCAGTTCTACTGCCTCTGCGGTCGGGACACCATTTCGTTGAGTGCCATCAAGGAATCGAAGACTCACAGCCTGGGCCGCGCGGTCTTCTTCTCCGGCAATGATGAGGAAGGGAACCTTGGCCTTCGTGTGAGTGCGAATCTTCTTCTGCATCCGATCATCAGAGTCATCCAGCTCGGCTCGAATTCCGTGGCTGGTGAGCTCCTGGATGAACGCCCCGACATAGTCGGCGAACTCCTCGGCAATGGGCACTCCCACAACTTGAACCGGCGCAAGCCACGCTGGAAACGCTCCGGCATAGTGCTCGGTTAACACTCCAAAGAAACGCTCAATGGAGCCAAAGAGTGCTCGGTGAATCATGATCGGTGTTTCTCTGACACCTTCAGCGGATTGATAATCCAGCCCAAATCGTTCGGGCAGATTGAAATCAAGCTGAATGGTGGACATTTGCCAACTGCGGCCGATGGCGTCGCGGGCCTGAACCGAAATCTTCGGGCCATAAAACGCCGCACCACCGGGATCGGGCACTAAGGACAGACCAGAGGCTTCGGCAACATTGGCTAGGGTGCTCGTTGCTTTATCCCAGAGCTCGTCAGATCCCGCAA
>ENA-OREM01000546-OREM01000546.1-marine-metagenome-genome-assembly--contig:-NODE-546-length-25276-cov-6.188936_pt1 | contig 25276 bp, 26 predicted proteins | sample MGYA00248623_ERZ508561 | MGnify/ENA primary metagenome ERZ508561 (study PRJEB26227, sample SAMN06264494) | marine metagenome | isolation source: Columbia River Estuary | place: USA:Columbia River Estuary...
CGGGTCTGAAAACATGAAGATGAGGGCACAACGTAAGGGAGGAAAACTTAAATGTTTAACCTGAAAACACTCGTCAAGACAGCTGCAATCACCGCAGTTAGCTTGGCTCTTGCGCCAGCGGCATTTGCTGGTGGTCACGGAAAAACACTGCGGATACAGTCCGTACTTGGTGATAATGCCGATGAAGTACATATGTTGAAAGAATTTGGCAAAGACGTCGCAGCTCTAACAGGCGGCTCATTGACCATCGAAGTTCTTCCAGCTGGTGCAGTTGTCGGTGCGCGCGACGTAATGGATGCCGTTGATGCTGGCCTAGTAGAAGGTGGCTTCGCTTGGACGCACTACTGGGGCGGCAAACACGTCGCGGCGAACTTATTCGGCGCACCAATTGCTGGAGCGGGTGTTGGCCTCGATAACATAGCGTTTCTTTCATGGTTTCAATTTGGCGGCGGCAAAGAGCTCTATGACCGCCTGTGGGACGAAATGGGCGTTAATGTAAAAGGCTTTATGCTCCAACCTGTAGGCCCAGAAGCACTCGGTTGGTTCTCTGAGCCAATTGCTTCTATGGATGACTTCCGTAAATACCGCTTCCGCGCCCCTCCAGGCATGGTTGGTCAAGCCTACAAAGATATTGGTGTTGCATCCGTTGCTATGGGTGGTGGTGACATTCTGCCAGCTTTGGAAAAGGGCACAATTGACGCAGCCGAATGGTGCTGCCCCAAGCCTGATATGGTCTTTGGCTTCCAGAAGGTCTTAAAGCATTACTATTTGCAAGGTCTACACCAGGTTGTTGTGAACGCTGACATGTACGTCAACGGTGACTTCTATGACGGCCTTACAGATGTTGAGAAAAAAGCCTTAGAAGTAGCGGCTAATGCATCTTTGTCTAAATCGATGTCCTACCGTATCTACGAAAACGGTAAGGCGCTACAATCTTTGGTAAATGATCATGGGGTTATCTTACACGATACACCAGCAGATTATTTCTCATCGTACATGGCAGCTGCCAAAAGCCTTCTTGAAAAGAACGCTGCAGAAAATGCGTTTTTTGCTGAAGTTTGGCAGTCTCAAAAAGACTTTGCTGATATAGCAGTTCCATTTTGGGCAGGCTCGCAAGCATCGAACGCTGCTTTGGGCAAGGCACATGCTGACACTCTGAAGTAAGCAAAACTTGGGATACGGGGCTGTATTAGCCCCGTATCTTCTTTTTTTAACAAACGCAGCTCCTGCGTTTGTTAAAAAAAGAAGTCCCTATCAGGGGGTACATAAAGGGAGATTGGGATGGCCGCAGAAGAAGTCGATCCAGCAAAGCTCGAAATTGCAGATGAGTTAATTGCTGAGAGAAATAATTTCACACCTGGCGAAACACCTGAAGACATGACCGCTTGGCAACGACCAATAACGGCGGCTATTGATATAACAAACAATTGGGTTGGACGCTTAATCTGTTTGCTGATGATCCCACTCATTGCCGTTGTGGTTATCGAGGTCTTCTCCCGCAATACATTCTCAGTCTTGGCCAACAATGGCTGGGGCGATCTTGCCCGTTCACTAGGTCTAGGACCCACGGTCTTTGCATACGACATAAGCCGTATGATTGCTGGCGTTCTATTCATGGGCGCGGCTGGTTATGGACTTATGCGTGGCGTTCATATTCGGGCTGATTTTTTATATCGCAACTGGTCAGACAAAACTCAGGCAACCGTGGATGCGCTGCTTTATCTAGCTTTTTTCCTGCCTTCCATGGCTCTGTTCACATGGATCTCTACCGATTTTTTCATTGTAGCCTATACTACTGGTGAAACCGCGTTTGATAGCACTTGGTCCCCAGTCCTTTGGCCGGCACGGATTGCTATGCCCATCGGCGGTGCATTACTCTTTCTGCAAGGATTTTCCGAACTGTTCCGCGCCTTTCACAAAATGGGAAAGGAACGTGAGCGCAAGTTTTTATGGGGCACGGTAGCTATTCTTGCGGTGATTGCCATTGAAATTTACGTCCCAAATATCCTACCTATTTTTGAGTGGGTCACCTCCTTGTTTGAACGCGGCGGTTTCTTTGACATTCCCAAGCCAATGATTGGGTTAATCATGCTTGGCGCCATGATTTTTGTTATTTTTATTGGCTTTCCAATCTCATTTACGCTTATCTTCTTGGCTTTTGGCTTTGGTATATGGGGCTTGAACTTCAAACTGACGGGCCTCTTGATGACCTTGAATACCAACTCGACAATGCTGAGTGATCAGTTGATGGCCGTTCCATTATTTATTCTAATGGGCATTGTCATGGAAGCTGCAGGGCTTATGGAGCGACTTTTCGCATCTATTCAAATGATCATGGCCCGGGTGCGCGGTTCACTATATATTGCGGTTTTGATCGTCTCAACAATCTTTGCAGCCGCAACCGGTATCGTGGGAGCCTCGGTAACACTTTTAGGTATCATGGCAGGTGCTACCATGAGCCGCTCTGGCTATAATGTCCGATTGGCCGCAGGAACAATCACTGCGGGCGGCACCCTCGGCATTCTAATACCTCCGTCCATCATGCTGATTGTAATGGGCCCTGTTCTTGAGGTATCGACATTAGATTTGTTTCGGGGCGCCTTCATACCCGGCGCACTTTTGGCCTCATTATATCTGCTATACACCCTGGGCCGATGCTGGCTAAATCCAGAATTAGGTCCAATCTTGTCTGAGGAGGATCAACCAGATACGTCCAATAACTATCGATTGGAAGTGATTTTGATCTGTATTGGTGTTCTCGCGATTTGTCGGGTCTTTGGCCTGGCTCTGGGCGGTGCATTTGGGTTCATCCCCTTTGGGGGTCTTTTGGTTCTGGCCGCGACTTTGCTGATCAGCTACCGCGCCTATATGAGTTTGAACGTGCTGCGGATCGTCGCCCCAATCGCGATTGGGGTTCAAGCAGTTTATGCAATCAGCCAAATCATGGCTTTGAGCGGGATAGAATTTGCTCTATTTTACCATACGGCTTGGCTGATCTTCTTAGGCTTTGGCACTTACAAATCAATCGGGCTATATGCGGCTGACGCCGCTGAGAATTTCCATTTCTCAGAGTTGTGGAATGAATTTTTTGCCGGGTTGATGCCACCAACGATTCTGATTTCCTTTGCTTTGGGGTCCATCTTGATGGGCTTTGCAACACCGGCAGAAGCCGCAGCGATGGGCGCTTTTGGCTCCATTATTTTGTCGATGGCCTATGGTAAATTCAAGATTGCAGGCTTCTTTGACAGCATGATCAAAGCGCTCGAAATCACCGTGTTGATTATGTTCTTGGTAGCTGCATCCAACTTCTTCGGTGCGGAATTTTCGTCACTGGGCACACCCAAGATGATGACTGAGGCGCTGCTACAATTGGACATGTCGCCCTATATGATCTTGATCTTGATCATGGCTTTGATCTTCTTGCTGGGCTGGCCATTGGAATGGGTGCCTATCGTTTTGATCGTGGTGCCAGTTCTGCTGCCAACAGTCATGGCATTGGATCTCCCAGGGTTTGAGAGCAATTATGACAAGATGGTCTGGTTCGGGATATTGGTTGCGGTGAACTTGCAAACCGCATGGCTCAGCCCGCCAGTTGCCCTATCCGCCTATTTCTTGAAAGGCGTGGTCCCAAATTGGGATCTCAAGGACATCTACCTGGGCATGATGCAATTCATGATGATCCAGCTGGTGGGCTTGATTTTGCTCTTCACCTTCCCGTCGTTGGTCCTCTGGCTGCCACGGATGATGGGCGGATAACACATGCGAGGGCGGCCCACACGGGTCGCCCTTTTCGCTGTAAGTCAGCCGGCCAATTCAACTATCAATGTTTTGAAAACGCGCTTTGGTGATCCTTGGCGAACCGATGATGCCCGCGACCGGCTTTTTTACTGGCATAGAGCGCCCAATCGGCATCCGATAGCATGACATCGGGATCGGGTTCGGACAATCGATTGAGATGGATGTACCAGCACTGGCAGAAATACAGCACACATGCTGATCAAACCGCACCGGCTCCTCAAGATGCGCAGCTATAAGCTAAGTAATACGCTGGAGGAACACCGGATCGGTCATCCGTACGAAAATCAGCAAAAATTCATCGCCACCGATCCGTGCCAGACAGTCTTTGGCGCGGATGCAATTCAAACGACGCACGGCTGCGGACACCAGCCAGCGGGTCACCGCATCATCATAGAGTAACAAAGCTTCGAACCCGCGCTCTTGATCAGACTTCGCCGCCAATTCGCGCCAGAAATCTTCGCCATATTCCTCGATCAAAAACAGCTGTAATCCGCGATTAACGATGCCGTGCATAGGCTTTCCCCATTCGTTCGGCATCACTGTCGCAAAAGCAGGTTAAAATAGTGAAAACGCCGCTTGAGCCTTACAGATCAAAAGTCAGTCGGCGCCCCGCCTTCGCTGACCCGGCGATCGACGAACGCCCGCAACTCCTCATGAATCGCCTCATCCATCGGCGGTTTCTTGTAATCCGCCATAATTTCTTTGTATTTGGCAGAGGCCCGCTCAGCCGTCCAAATACCACCGGCCAATTCCCATCCTTCGTAATTGCGCCAATCGCTGATGAAGGGCTGGTGGAAGGCGGTTTCGTAACGGTCTTGGGTATGCTGAACCCCGAAAAAATGCCCCGATGATCCAACTTCCTTTATCGCCTCTATGGCGATGTCTTCAGGCTCTGTTCGCGTGATGATCGGTTCAAAATAGCGCTGAATAAGCTGTAATACTTCGCAATCCATGATGAACTTCTCTGGCGAGGCAATCAGCCCTCCCTCCAACCAGCCGGCGGCGTGATAGACCACATTCGAACCCGACTGCACAGCAGCCCAGAGCGAATTTGAGGTCTCCCACATCGCCTGCCCGTCGGGGACATTGGCGGCACAGACCCCTGAGGAGCGGATCGGCAGTTTATAAAACCGGCCCATCTGTCCGGTCATCTGCGTGGCCCGCATATATTCCGCAGTGCCAAAGGCCGGAGCACCAGTTTTCATATCCACATTCGAGGTAAAAGTGCCAATCACACAGGGGATTCCCGGGCGCACATATTGAAACAACGCGATGGCACACAGCGCCTCAGCAATCGATTGCGTCACAGCCCCGGCCATGGTGACCGGAGCCATCGCACCGGCCAGAGTGAAAGGTGTGACAAAAATCGCCTGCCCACGCCGCGCAAGCCGCAGGCAGCCATCAATCATCGGCCAGTCATGCTTCAAAGGGCTGGTAGAATTGATATTGGTATACATATGCGGTTTGGATTCAAACTCCTCATGACTGAGCCCGCCAGCGATGCGCACCATCTCCATTGTGTCTTCGACACGCTCTGAACCCAAGCAATAGGTATGGGCCGCTTTGTCAGTCAATGTGAGCTTGTCATATGTCGCCTCAAGATGACGAATGGAGGCATGCACATCCACAGGCTCCACAGGGTAGCCGCCTACAAAATGAATGCAGTTGAAATATTGACTGAGTTTGAAAAAATCTTGGCATTTTTCCCTTGTGCCCGACACTTTCCGACCCAATTCCATATCCCAATAATTCGGCGGTGAAGAGACATTGCCAAACAGCAATTTATTGCCCCCAACCGTCAACTCATGAGCTGGATTGCGCGGCGTGATGGTAAATTCCGATGGCGCTTTTCCGATCATCTCCATGACCCAATGGCGATCAAGAAAAACTTTCTCACCCTCGACCTTACATCCGGCATCCTTAAAAATCGCGAGCGCTTCCGTGTTCAGAAACTCGATTCCAATGTCTTCCAAGATGGTCATCGCCCCTTCGTGGATGGCTTCAATACCCTCCTGCGTCAGCGGCTCAATTGGGCGGTCTGTGTTTTCCACAATGCGCCAAGGCATCTGCTCAATCGCCCCACGATTGCCACGGGTATTTCCCGCACGTCCTCCGCTCCGGCGTCTTGGGGCATCACTCATCATCATCTCCAACGGTTGCTTGCCTTCAAAATGCCCGAGCCCCGCGAAGTTTGCGGTCAAATTGCGACATTTTCTGTCTAACTCTGAGCCTAACTGTTTTGCGTAGATATCCAAGCGGGAAGATGGGACACATCGGGCAGCACAGCATCCGCCAGCGGCGCCAATTCATCCGCCTCGGCCAATCCCGTCAGCACGGCCACTGCGCGCATTCCAGCCGCACGGCCAGCACGCAGATCATGGGTGCTGTCACCCACCATGACGCAGGCCGCAGCTGGGATCTCCATTTTATCCGCCAAAGCCAGCAATGGCGCGGCCTGCGGTTTTGCGCCGAACCCGCTGTCACTGCCGATAACAAAATCAAACAGACCTGACGCCTGAACGGATGCGAGATGCGCGCGTGCCGGGGTCTCTGCATCATTGGTCATGACACAAAGCCCAAGATTTATGCGCCGCAACTCCGCAGTTAACCGATGCAAATCGGTAACCAATACCTGCGGCGCGGTTTTCGCCTCCTCATTGAGCCAGTCACAGATCTGAGTTTGGCTCAGGGCAGGAATGCAGTCCTTAACCACCGCCGCGATGTCCATCGGGGTAGCTGCAACGATGACACTGCCGGGCTGCACTCTTCGGGTTTGTGTGTCATAGCCGAGGGCCTCGGCAAGTTGCTGCAATAGCGCCTCATCAGAGCCGGCGATGCGCGCCAAAACCTGCGCTGTCCAAATGCCCCAGGTGCTTTGGAAATCAAACAGCGTTCCGTCCTTGTCGAAAATGACCCCACGAATATTCATCAGGTCCAATTCACCTGTTCACCTCCGGGCAAAGCCTGCCTTGCCATCATGGGATCCATGTAATTGGCAATGCCCACATCATCACAAAACCGCGTGACCCAGGCATCATCCATACAGATAAAATCAAGCAATGAGGCCAAAAATACAGGATCAGACACCCCCGCGCGCAAATCACTTTCTGAGGCCCCAGAAGCGCCCAAAAAGACCTCTCTCAAATCATCTTCACCAACCATCCAAGCCAGTGCTTTTACAGCCAGGGTTTGTGCGAGATCCGGGGTCATATCATTGCCATTTTACGCATATATCTCTCTTCATAGTCTCTCCCCCAGGCCCAGCGCAAGAGGTGCGGTGCCGCTTATTTACGTCCTTTGAGCAGGGCCTGCGCCAACTTTGCACGCGCCTCGGGGGTCATAGAGGCCAATTTGTCGAGCAAGGCATCCCGCGCGATGGCTTGTCGCTCTTCAATCGTCATCACCTCATCGTGCAACACCGCCAAAACAGCCGTGCGATCAAATGGCACGGTGCTTAGCAAATCGGCCAAAACAGCCGTCATCTGCGCCCGCAAGTCACGATCCATACGCCGATCCCGCCCCTGGGCCTTTTGGATCATGCGCCCTAAGTCACGCCGATCCTTACGGTCCATGGCCCGCACAATAGGCCCCAAGCTGGTCACGGGGCCGCGCGGCCGTGCCTCGTGCCGGGTGGACAGGCTGTCCAAGCGCACATCCTTATGGCGCCCAGATCCAAAAAAGCCCCCCACCGCGCCAAGAACCAATAGATTGGCCGCCAATGAGACCACCAGGCATATTTTCAACATTCTATGTGACATGATCATCCCCTAGGTGTCTTCCCAATTAAATTCGGCCTCAAACCCGATGCCGGTAAGCTCGCTGAGGCTTTCGGTTTGGAAATAAGCGCTGGTGATGTCCAACACTGCATCCGGTGGGCTGATACCGATGACCACCCCGGCCGCCCCTGCCATGGCCAAGCCCGCCCCTGCCGGCCAGCCGCCAAATTGCGCCACGACCCCAGAGAGCGTTTGAAACAACCGGAGCCGTGGCGGTTTGGGGCGCGCAGATTGCGGCACGGCCGCAGCCGCCTGCGCCTGAAGCCGCATGAGAAACTCTGGATTCAGCTCCAGCGTGTCGCGCTGCGCGGCCTCGAAGAGCGCGTTCAAATCTTGATCATCCAAAGGAGCGGGGGAGAAATCTTTATCCATCATCTTTCAATCCTAACGCTTTTTTCTGCGGTGCCAATGCATGGGCCAGGCTGCGCTTGCCACGCGACATGAGACTCTCGACCGCTTCAACCGATATTTGCATGATCTGAGCGACATCAGGGTTGGACAGCCCCTCGAGATGGCGCAAGACCATCGCCTGTTTCTGCCGGTCCGGCAGATCGCCCAGCGCCGCCCGCAGCGCCTGCGCCCTGGCACGATCTTGAAGGCGGCGTTCGATGTCCGGACGCTCATCCGGCATGTCTGGGACCTCTTCACCCGAATGACGCTTACTCTTGCGCATTCTGTCAATGCACAGGTTAGAGGTCACGCGATAGAGCCAGGTCGTCACTTTCGCCTGCCCGGGCTGCCAATCAGGCGCCGCGTGCCACAGACGCAGCAAGCTGTCCTGCGTGACATCCTCAGCCTCGGCCCGATCTCCGAGTATCCGAAACGCCTGCGCAAACACCAAAGGCGCCAAACGCGCCGTCAAAACCTGCGCTGCTGTGCGGTCGCCTTTAGCAAACCGCGCCAGAAGTTCCGCATCTTCAAGATTTTGACTCGCATCAAGGGCCATCATCTGTCCTGATTAGAGGGTTTCACGGCTTCGGTAAATGACCAGCCCACCTGAGCAGACCGGCCAAAAAGAGGGTATCACTCGTCGTCGGACTTATGCTTTCCTCTGCCACGCCGCTTGCCTTTCATGGCGTCAAATTCTTCTTGGGAAATAACCCCATCTTCGTTCTCATCCATGCGATCAAACATCCGCATCCCGCCGTGCTTTTCCTGCATCTCTGCCAGCTCGATCGTGCCATTGCCATCACTGTCCACACGCTTCAGCATCCGCTTGGCCCGTTTGTCCATTTTCTTCGACCGGTCGGCCTTCGCCCGGGCGGTCAGCTCTTCAAGCGTCAGGCTGCCATTGCCGTCCGTGTCTGCCTTGGCAAATTCCGCCGCGCCAAAGGCCTTCACCTCCGCTTGCGTAATTTGACCATCCCCATTGGCGTCCAATTGAGAAAAATCAGGGCGCGGGCCACCATGCTCACGCGCCATCACGGGCGCGCTCGCCACCATTGCAGTTGCAGCCAATGCGAAAATTACAATTTTGTTCATTATCTTTGTCCTTAGTCTATGCGTTTTCATATGCACCGCGCAGTGTTTTGCGCTTGGTATAGGTAAAACGCAGCAGCCATAATTTTCCGTCGCAAAATTTTCAAAAAATTCTTGTGGCAGTTTGCCCCAGTGTCATTTTCTGCACATGGCTTGATAAGGGCCGCAGATACAGGAGATCGCTATGTCGATAAATCGCCCCCTAAAACCCGCCCTGCTCCGCGGCTGGCGCCGGTGTTGCCCGAGTTGTGGCAAAGGTGCGCTGCTTTATAAATATCTCAAAGTCCATGACAGCTGCGACGCCTGCGGCCAAGAGCTGCATCATCATCGCGCTGATGACGGGCCGGCCTATCTTACGATATTAATTGTCGGCCATATCCTTGCGCCGCTGTTGCATGTGGTATTTGTGCAGTTCCGCCCCGAGCCATGGATCATGGCACTGGGCTTTGGGGTCGGGTCCGTGGCGCTCTGCCTCTACCTGCTCCCGCGCATCAAGGGCGGGGTCGTTGCGTTTCAATGGGCGCGCCGACTTAATGGGTTTGGAGCGGAGGCCTCTGGCAATGTGCTCAAAACCCAGTAGATTGGGTCTATGACAGAGACACCTATCCGCTCAGCCGCAACAATCATCACTTTGCGCAACGTGAACGCCTCTCCGCAGGTCCTCATGGGTCAGCGTGGATCCAAAGCGGCGTTTATGCCAAATAAATTCGTCTTTCCGGGCGGCGCAGTCGATGCCGATGACAGCGCCATACCGCTGGCCAAGCCTTTGGTGCAGACCTGCCACGCGCGGCTTTTGGAAGATAACAGCGGCCCCTCACCCGAGACCCTCGCCGTGGCGGCCATTCGCGAGCTGTGGGAGGAGACCGGGTTAATCCTTGGCGCGCCAGAGGAGTGGCAGGATGCGCCAAAAGATTGGAGCGGTTTTGCCAAGGCGGGCTTTCGTCCCTCGGCCGAGAAAATGTATTTCTTTTTTCGCGCCATCACCCCACCCGGCCCGCCTCGCCGGTTTGATGCGCGGTTCTTTTTGGTGGACGCCGATCAACTGGCCGGAGACCTAGACGATTTTTCCGGCGCATCCGATGAGCTGTCCCATTTGCAATGGGTGCCGCTGGATGAGGCCCGCGCCTTGAATTTACCCTTTATTACCTCAATCGTGCTGGGAGAATTGGCCGCATTGCGCGAGATCCAGCCACCCGCCTCAGTGCCATTCTTCAAAAATCAAGATGAAGAAAGCCTGTTTCTGCGTCTGAACGGCTCAGAGCAGCAGTATCAATAGAACCACCGAAACCGATAGGAACGCGATTCCCACAGCCTCGCTCCGGCGCATTTTTTCGCCGAAGACACACACCGATATGGCGAAAGAGGCCAAGATTTCCACCTGGCCCAGAGCTTTGACATAGGCCGCGTTTTGTAAGGTGAAAGCGGTGAACCAGGCCAAAGACCCCAGTAAAGACAGCAGCCCCACCCAAATGGCCACGCGCCAAGCGCGGATCACCTCGGTGATTTGCCCCGGTTCGCGCCAGCGCAAATAAAAAGCCATGCCTAAAAACTGCATTGAGATTGCCGCCATGAGAGTCACGCTGGAACGGGCGAATACATCTGCGGCAGAAATATGCAGGGTTGCGCCACGATAAAAGACGGCGCATGCGCCAAACAACACAGCACAGGACAGGCCCAATGCCGTCGCTTTGTTGAAAAAACGTGGACCCTCAGAACCGGCCACTTGCGGCGCGTCCGAGATAATGAGAACTCCCAAAACACCCAGTGAGATCGCCCCCAGCGCGGGCAGGCTGACGCCTTCGCCCAAAAACAAAAGCCCAAAGCCGGCAGCCAGCAAAACCTCAACTTTCTTGAAGGTGATGCCGATGGTGAAATTACGCTGCTGAAACAGGGCCACAACGCACATGGTGGCGCAGATTTGGCAAAATCCGCCCGCCGCCGCAAAGGCCCAAAACTGCCAATCCATCACAGGCAAACCATACCCACGCACCACCGCATAGCCGACGGCCACCAGACCGATCAAAGGTGCTGCATATAAAAATCGCGCAAAAGTTGCGCCGCCCGTTGATAGCGTGGCAATGCGCAAACGCTTTTGGAACATAAAACGCAGGGTTTGCGCCAAGGCCGCCAGAAGGGTGATGGGAATCCATAACATGGATCAAGACTTAGGCGATCCCCCGCTGCGAGGCCAGAGCGGATGGGGCACCGGTTCTTTGCATTGCAAGAAGTAACGCGCGAAAAGGTGACGATAGTTCTTGTAGATATACCCTTGGTTGCGCTGCATGAATGTCTCTTTTTGTGCCTGATAGAGGCCGGGCAAAGCATACCACGAGATATGCGGATACATATGGTGGACTGAATGGAAGTTATTGTTCAAAAACAAAAATGCGAAAAACCCGCGATCTTCAATGACAGCTGTGCGGGCCTGCACGTCTTCATGCGCGCGGTGCTCGGCAAATGTACGGATCTTGAGCAGCGCGAGCCCGCCGTAAGCGGCAAGAAAATAGGCCCAAAGCGGATAGCCAGCCGCTATGACGATCCAGATCACCAGAGCAGCAGCCGGAATATGCAAGAGCCAGTCTCGCAGCACATCCCGGCGCCCTGCACATATGTCCCGAACGTCACTGCGCATGAAATAATATTGCGAAATCAATGCACCGATCAGCAGGCGCCCCGCGAGAGTCGCGTTGAACATATGCACCCTTTGCAGCCAAGTCGGCAGAGCGTGCCAAACGGCCGGATCTAGATAATTACTCTCGGGATCATCATAGGGATCGGTCAGCCGCTCATCGGTATGATGGGCCAAATGCGTGTCGCGAAACCGGCCATAGGGGATAGCAAGATTGAGCGAGGCGTATACCAAAGCCGCATTCAGCCAAGGGTATCTTGTTGGATGGCCGTGAATGATTTCATGCTGCAGCGAAGATTGCAGCGCGATCATGACCGCCAGACCCGGCACAGACAGCCACAGCGGGCTGAAGAGTAAAACCATCCATCCGCCATAGCAGCCCAAAAGGGTCGCAAATGTCGGCCATTCGGTGATCAAAGACGGGCGCTGAATAGGTGCCATGGGCGCAGAGTAGATCCTTTTGCCTCCTTGTGGAATTCAGAGAATTGTGTAATTTTAATCATGTACGTTAATTAAAATCATCAAAAGTGACAAATATGGACAAGCGCGCCCGTTCCGATCTCTTTCGCCATCGGCTGCAACAGGCCATGGCCCTCAGCGGTGAGACGCAGTCAAGCCTGGCGCGCAAAACCGGGGCGGACCGCTCAACCCTGTCACAAATCCTGTCGGGCACGACAGCGCGACTGCCCAATGGACAATTGGTGGCGCAATGCGCTCAAAACCTTGGTGTTTCTGCCGATTGGCTCTTGGGGCTGTCCGATCAACCGGACTCCCTCCCGCAAATTTTGGCGCAGGCCATGACCATGGTCGATGCACCACGCGCGCTGATCGACGCCCAGATTTTTGCTTGGCATCAAGAGGCCGCAGGATATAAAATCCGCCATGTGCCCGCCGGATTGCCTGATATGGTCAAAATTCGCCCGATGCTGGAATGGGAATATGCCCCCAGCCTTGGACACACCATCGATCTCGCGATTGCCTCTGCCGAAGATCGACTCAATTGGATGCATCAAGCGCAGTCAGATTATGAAATTGCCCTGCCCATCCACGAGTTGCAGGCCTTCGCCCGTGCCGAAGGCTATTACAGCGGTTGCCCCCGGCACATTCGCATTGAACAGCTCAAACATTTGGCCCGTCTGGCCGCGCAACTTTACCCGGTGATGCGGGTCTCTTTATTTGACGCCCGCAAAATTTACTCGGCACCGATTACCATCTTCGGCCCCTTATGCGCTGTGATCTACCTCGGGCAAAAATATTTGGTGTTTCGCGTGCCTGATCGCATCCAAGCGCTGAGCCAACATTTCGACGGGCTCATCCGTGAAGCGGAAATAGGCTCGCGTGACCTGCCCGCAGTCATCGACGGCCTGTTGCAAGAGCTGGGTGCAGTGGCCGATTAGACCTTTGGATCTGGATTTTCTGTGTGCCCATCCACTGCGATGACCTGCCCCGAAACCAAACGTGCCCCAGCACTGCACAAAAACACGGCCATATTGGCAATATCTTCCGCTGTGACCAGACTGCGCATTGAAGTTCCAGAAGCATAGCCGTCATAGATATGCTGCACATCTGTGCCCTTAGCCGCCGCCTCGCGCTCCATCACCCCTTGCATCCGCGGCCCCTCGACCGCACCGGGACAAATCGCATTGGCGCGCACGCCCTCAGGCCCCCATTCCATCGCAAGGGTCTTCATCAAGCCGATGATGCCCCATTTCGCCGCCGCATAGGGCGCCCGATTGGGATAGCCGTATAGTCCAGCCGTCGACGAGGTCAAAACAATAGCACCGCGCGCAGCTTTGAGCATCGGCCCCCCATATTTTGCCGCGAGAAAGGCGCCTTCCAAATTGACCGATACGCAGCGCTGCCACGCAGACAAATCAATCTCTTCCACCGCCGCCGTGGGCCCGGCAATGCCCGCATTGGCGCATATCGCCTCGAGCCGGCCCCAGGTCTTTTGAATATCCGCAAACAGCCGGGCGACCTGCGTCTCATCGCTGGCATCAACCAGGCTTTTTTGCCAATCTGCGGGGCAAGCGTCGAGGCTGGCGGCCTCCACATCCGTGACCCAAACCCGAAAGCCCGCTGCTGCAAAGGCCTGCCCCATCGCCCGGCCAATGCCATTGCCGCCCGCTGTGATCAGAACCCCGTTCATTTGCGCCCCACACTGCGGCCGAGGCCCTCGGGCCGCGCAAGCGCGCGATGGGCGGTTGCAATACGCTCCAAGTTTTGGGCCACCTGCGCAGATGGCGCGCTGGCCTTGCGGGTTTCAAGCGACACATGGATCAGCATATGCTCGCCCGTGGCCAAAAGCCGGTCCCCCTCAAACATCTGATGGAACAAATGCATTTTCTTGCCCGCCCCTTCGGCACAATAGGTCTCAACCCGGATCACTTTGCCCGCATGTACCTCGTCAATATGGCGAATATGGGTTTCGGCGGTGAAGTAACTGCCGCCAGAGGCAATATAGGCAGCATCACAGCCCACGATCTCCATGAAGCGGTCGGTGGCGTCGCCAAAGGCCTGCAAATAGCGCGCTTCATTCATATGGCCGTTGTAATCCGTCCAATCCAAAGGCACCGCACGGCGCAGGGTTTCGGTCAAGCCGCCCGCTTGCAGATCCGCCACATGCCGCACCATGCCCGCTTGCGCGCTGAGGTGCTGGTCTTGCCCCTTGAGCAGCGCTCCGGCGCCCCAGTCTTGCGCCTTCAAGGCGCGCATCATACCAACCAGATTGTTGTCCCGGATGCGTTCCAGCTCGCGGATAGAATGCATACCCGATTGCGCATCTGATTGGTCAGAAATCATGTCCACCAAGTCATCGGTAAACTCCGGCACATCCATCAATTTTGTCCAGGGCCATTTAAGAGCCGGGCCGAATTGCGCCATGAAATGCCGCATTCCCGCCTCTCCACCGGCCACGCGATAGGTCTCAAACAAACCCATTTGCGCCCAGCGAATGCCAAAGCCATAGCGAATGGCATTATCAATCTCTTCGGTGGTGGCAATGCCATCTTTGATCAACCAGAGGGCCTCGCGCCAGACCGCCTCCAAAAAGCGATCTGCGATATGGGCATCAATCTCTTTGCGCACCCGCAAAGGATACATCCCCATCTGGCGCAAAATATCCTCCGCACGCGCGACAATCGCAAGGTCACTTTGCTCTGTCGGCACCACTTCAATCAGCGGCAATAGATAGACGGGGTTGAAAGGGTGGCACACCATGATTTGCGCCGGGCGCAGGGCCGCCTCTTGCAGCTCAGAGGGCTTAAATCCAGAGGTTGAAGAGCCCAAAACCGCCGCGGGATCACAATGGGCTTGAATGGCCCGATAGACCTTTTGCTTCATAGCCAGTTGCTCAGGCACGCTTTCCTGGATCCAGGCGGCTCCGGTCACCGCCTCAGAAATTTCTGAATGAAAGCTCAAGCGCCCTTCCGCGGGCAAGGGCGCCTCATAGAGCCCCGGCAAGGAGCGGCGAGCATTGGCCAGCACCTCGCCAATTTTGCGCTCAGCCTCGGGATCAGGATCAAAGACACGCACGTCCCACCCGTTGAGCAAAAAGCGCGCGGCCCAGCCGCCGCCGATAACCCCACCTCCGATGATTGCTGCAACCTGTGTCATAACAAACCCCTATCTAATTACATTAACTTCAGAATCTCACTTACCAACCGGCGCGCGCTTCACAAGCCCCAGCTTTTCGCGCACCTCTGCCGGGCCAATGACCCGCGCGCCCAGATTTTCAATCAAGCTGACGGCCCGATCAACCAGCTGGTAGTTTTGCGCCAAAACCCCGCGGTCAAGCATCAGATTATCTTCCAAGCCCACGCGGACATTGCCCCCGGCCAGAACCGAAGCGGCCACCATTGGCATTTGATGGCGCCCCAGTCCGAAGGCGCTAAAGGTCCAACCGTCGGGAATATTGTTGACCATGGCCATCAAGGTGTTGAGATCATCGGGCGCCCCCCAGGGCACGCCCATGCACAGCTGGACCAAAGCATTGGGTTCAAGCACCCCGTCGGAGACCAATTGCTTGGCATACCAAAGATGACCGGTGTCAAAGGCTTCAATCTCAGGCTTCACCCCCAATTCGGTCATCATCCGGCCCATTGCGGTCAGCGTGCCGGGCGTGTTGGTCATGACATAATCGGCCTCAGCAAAATTCATCGTGCCGCAATCGAGTGTGCAAATCTCCGGGCGGCATTCAGCCACATGCGCCACCCGTTCGGTCGCGCCGGCCATATCGGTGCCCGCAACCGGTGGCAGCGGGGTTTCAACGTCGCCAAAAACCATGTCACCGCCCATTCCGGCCGTCAGATTGAGCACCACATCAACCTCAGCATCCCGGATCCGGTCTGTGACTTCGCGAAACATTCCCGGATCTCGGCTCGGCGCGCCGGTTTTAGGATCGCGCACATGGCAATGCACCACCGCCGCCCCAGATTTGGCGGCCAAAATCGCGCTCTCGGCAATCTGCTTTGGACTGCGCGGCACATGGGGGCTTTTGTCTTGCGTCGCGCCTGAGCCTGTGACGGCACAAGTGATAAAGACCTCACGGTTCATTTCTAAGGGCATGATCTTCTCCTTCTGTCTTGAGTAATCTGCGAGAGTTGCAAAAGGAAATTTGCCAATATACGAATGATTTTTGATGAAATACGCAAATAACATCTGGCAAGCGGGTAGCAAGCCACTTCATGTGGGGCTTTTGCTGCTTGATGAGAGCAACACGCTGTCCCTTGCCGCAGCTGTTGACCCTATGCGCGCCTGCAACCGCAGGGCCGATCGCAGGCTGTTTTCTTGGCAATTTTTGTCACAAGCGGGCCAGCCTGTGCATCTCACCTCGGGCATGACGGTGCAGACCGAAGAGCTGCGTGGGTTTGCAGGGGATCTGTTGATCCTTGTCGCCGGTTTTCGCCTTGAGGCCCAATGCACCCCGCCCCTGATTGCCGCCCTAAGGCGCTACGTCGCGGACGGTTGCCAGCTATGGGGCGTTGATGGGGGCAGTTGGATCATGGCTCAGGCGGGGCTGCTGGATGGCCACCGCGCGACCTGCCATTGGGAGGATGCAGAGGCGTTCTCCCGCCGGTTTCCATCTGTCAATCTGGTGCCAGATCGCTATGCCATCAGCGCGCCCTTTGCCACGACAGGCGGCGCATCTCCCTGTATTGATTTAATGCTGCATCTCATCACCTGCCGCCACGGGCGGGCTTTGTCGGAGCGCGTGGCCTCGGCCTTTATCTATGATCCGCTGCATACCGGCGATGCACCACAGCAGATGATTGCCACAACCCGCATTTCCAGCAAACATCCCCGGATTGCGCGCGTGTTGAAGCAGATGGAAAACCTAATCGACAGCCCGCCGACAATCGCGGCCCTGGCCCGCGCCAATGGCATCTCCACCCGCAAATTGGAACTGGAATTTAAAGCGGCCACCGGCCGGGCGCCGGGGCGTTATTTTTTGGAGCTGCGCCTGTCCGAAGCACGCCGCCGCGCCATCGACAGCGCGCAAAACGTGCAAGAAATCGCTCTGGCCTGCGGGTTCACCTCACAGGCCAGCCTGGCCCGCGCCTTCCGTCAAGCTTTTGGTCAATCCATCAGCGCCCTGCGCCGTCACCATTAACCCGCTCAATAGGGCATAGGGTGGGCGCGATGGGTCTTGTTGAGATCTGCAAGCACCTGGTCCGACAACTCAATGTCTTTGCCCGCGATGATATGCGCCAATTGCGCCGCCGTCGTGGCCCCAAAGATGACCGAGGCCATGAATGGACGCCCAGCGCACCAGGCCAATGCCATATGCACCGGATCCAGCCCATGTTTTTGCGCCACCTCCATATAGGCTGCGGCCGCCAGATGGGCCCGGGCCGTATTGCGTCCGCCCAGTTCAGGCGACACGCTCATTCGGCTGCCGTCCGGCACCGCATTGGCGGCGTATTTTCCAGTTAGAAACCCGGTCGCCAAAGGTGAGAACGCCAAAAGGCCCACGTCCTCATTGACACTCAACTCTGCTAAATCCGTGTCATACATGCGGCACATCAGGGAATATTCATTTTGAATGGATGCGACGCGCGGCCCGTGCCCCTCCTCAGAGGCCCGCAGCCATTGCGCCGTGCCCCATGCGCTCTCATTCGACAGGCCAAAAGCGCGAATGCGGCCGCGCGAGACCTCTTCTTGCAGCGCGCCCAGGCAGTCATGCATATGCTGGATCGTCTCGGCTTTGTTTTGCTTTGAGGGATCATAATTCCAGTTTTGCCGGAACATATAAGAGCCACGGTTTGGCCAATGGAATTGATAAAGATCGATCACATCGGTCTGCAACCGCTTTAAGCTGCCGTCAATCGCCGCCGGAATTGAGCTGGCGGTGATCGGCGCTCTGTCACGGATATGTTTAATCCCCATGCCTGAATGTTTGGTGGCCAGAACCACTTGATTGCGCTTGCCGCTGGCCTGAAACCATTCGCCCACCATACGTTCACTGTCACCTTGAGTCTCCGCCGTGATCGGATTGACGGGATACATCTCCGCGGTATCAAAGATATTGATCCCCGCATCCACAGCCATATCCATCTGCGCAAAGCCATCCGCTTGATCTGTCTGTGTGCCGTAAGTCATCGTCCCAAGACAGAGGTCGGAAATCATAATCCCGCTGCGACCCAATTCATTCATTTTCATTCTACAGTCCCCTTGTTGCAGGTAAGTTAGCCGAAGGTTGTTAAGCTGCAAGCTGAAAATATCTTGAGAACAAATAGGGAACAATGTACTCCTATAAAGATGACACCCTATGCCCCGACTCTGATTTCATCTGTCCGCAGGCCGAAGGCGGCCCTATTGGAGCTTTGGCCGGGCATTAGCCTGACGCTGGCGCGCGCCCATGAGGCTTGCGGCCAATTTCGGCGCAGTTTTGCAATGATGGTGGCGCAAAATACACAAGGGCCTGTGTTTTGGGTGGCACCAGAGTGGAGCACAGATCGGCTGCACGCAGAGGGGGTCATCCCTTTTTTCTCTCCTGGGCGTCTGACCTTTGTGAGCCCCAAACGCGCAGAGGATATCCTGTGGTGCGTTGAAGAGATCCTGCGCAGCAGCGCCGTGCCGCTTGTGGTGGCCGATCTGCCTGGCCTGCCCGCCCTAACCCCTGTGCGGCGCCTGCATCTGGCGGCCGAGACTGGCGCGCGCGAAGGCGGCTGTGCCCCGCTGGCTCTTTTGCTCACCCCCGGCACGGGCGGTGCACCGGGCATCGAAAGCCGCTGGCACATGGGCCCCATCCCTCAAGCCGGCATGGACCACTGGCAACTCACCCGCATACGCAGCCGCAGCGCGCCCCCGCGCCGCTGGCATGTGGCGCGGCATGAAGGGCGCTATCGGCTGACCTCTGCCACGCAGCCCCCCCAAGTTTAGAGCCACCACCAAAGACCTGACCAAGCCCGAAAAATCCATGCCAAGGATCAAATCCCACTTGCCACTCCGCAAGAGCCGGCAGATGGTTGCGCTATGCGACTCATTTTATCCTTTGCGGCGCTTTTCTTGTCCGTCATCCTCTTGCAGCTGTCCTCCGGTGGGGTTGGCCCCTTGGACGCCCTCACAGGGCTTGAACAGGGTTTTACCAAGGGGCAAATTGGCATCTTGGGCTCTTCACATTTCCTTGGGTTTTTCATCGGTTGCTGGTGGGCGCCCCGGGTGATGGGCAGTGTGGGGCATTCACGCGCTTTTGCGGTCTTCACCGCGATGGGCGCCATTGGCATGCTGGGCCATACCTTGCTCATAGACCCCACCGCCTGGGCCGTGATGCGCGTCGCCTCAGGGCTTTGTGTGGCGGGCTGCTATACGGTGGTCGAGGCCTGGCTACAGGCGAAAGCCAGCAATGCCAATCGCGGGCGGACCATGGCGGTTTATCGTGTGGTAGATATCTCTGCCTCGCTTGGAGCGCAGATGATGATTGGTGCTTTGGCCTCTGTTGAGACCTATCTGGCCTATAACCTCCTGACGCTCTTTTGCTGTGCCTCCCTCTTGCCGCTTGCCCTGACCAAAGCCAGCCCGCCGATTACGAAAGCCGCCCCGCGCCTACGGCCTCTTTTGGCGCTTAGCCGCTCCCCCCTTGCCGTCTTTGCCGTTATGGTCAGCGGCCTGACCTCTGCGGCCTATCGAATGGTTGGCCCCATCTATGGCACAGAGCTCAATTTGAACGCCTCGCAAATCGGTCTATTTCTTGCCGGTTACGTTTTGGGTGGGGCAATTTCGCAATATCCGGCGGGCTGGCTGGCAGACAAGTTTGATCGCCGTTGGGTGGTCATCGGCATTTCAATTGCCTCGCTCATATCTTGCACCCTATCCTTTTTCGCGCTCGGCGTCACGCAAGTCATCATAGCCTCCTGCCTGTTTGGCTTTATCACTGTGCCAATCTATTCCGTCGCCACGGCCCATGCGCATGATTTCGCCTCGACCGATGAACGTGTTGAACTCTCGGCCGCTCTTTTGTTTTACTATGCCATCGGCGCCATCGCCTCTCCCATCGTCGCCGCGCTATTGATTGAAACATTTGGCACCGGCTCTTTTTTCATCTTTATTGCCATCGCACATCTGCTTTTGGCAGCCATCGGCGGGTTGCGGTTGCTGCTTGGCGATACGGCCCTGTCCAAAACACCCTATATCTACGCTCCGCGCACCTCCTTCATGCTTGGCCGGCTGACAAAAATCCTGCGCGATCCGGGCTCATCTTCTAAGCCTTAGGGCTGGGCTTTCGGGCCGCACAGGGTTAAATAGGGCCAACTTTATTTGGACGGCATTATGAAACGTATCCTGATCACATCAGCCATTCCCTATATCAACGGGATCAAACACCTCGGCAACCTTGTGGGCAGCCAGCTGCCTGCAGATCTTTTTGCCCGCTACCATCGGGCGCGAGGCAATGAGGTCTTGTTTCTCTGCGCCACCGATGAACACGGCACCCCAGCAGAGCTCGCCGCCGCGAAAGCTGGCAAGCCGGTTGAAGAATATTGCGCCGATATGCATGCGGTGCAGGCCAAGATTGCTGACGGGTTTCGCCTGTCTTTCGACCACTTCGGTCGCAGCTCATCGGCACAAAACAAAGAGCTGACACAGCATTTCGCCGGGCGTCTTGCAGATCAAGGCTTAATTGCGGAGGTCGATGAGCAGCAAGTGTATTCCCACGCGGACGGGCGCTTTCTACCGGATCGTTATATCGAAGGCACCTGCCCCAACTGCGGCTATGACAAAGCGCGCGGCGATCAATGCGAAAATTGCACGAAACAGTTGGAGCCAACCGATCTCATTGAGCCGCGCTCAGCCGTATCTGGCTCGACCGACTTGGAAGTGCGCAACACACGCCACCTGTATCTGCGGCAATCCTCTTTGCGCCAAGAGCTCAGTGATTGGATTGCGCAAAAAACCGATTGGCCGGTGCTGACCACGTCCATCGCGAAAAAATGGCTCAATGACGGTGATGGATTGCAAGACCGCGGCATTACCCGCGACCTTGATTGGGGCGTTCCCGTCCGGCGCGGCGATGCGCCCTGGCCTGGAATGGAGGGCAAAGTTTTCTACGTCTGGTTTGACGCACCAATTGAATATATCGCCTCCGCCCGCGAATGGGTGGATGCCGGTAAAGGCGCCGACTGGGAGCGCTGGTGGCGCACCGATAAAGGCGCTGCGGACGTGCGCTATGTGCAGTTTATGGGCAAGGACAATGTGCCCTTCCACACCCTCTCATTCCCGGCCACAATTCTGGGCTCTGGCGAGCCATGGAAGCTGGTCGATTACATCAAATCATTTAACTACCTCAACTATGACGGTGGGCAGTTCTCCACCAGCCAGGGGCGCGGCATCTTTATGGATCAAGCGCTTGAGATCCTGCCGCCCGACTACTGGCGCTGGTGGCTTCTCAGCCATGCACCGGAAACCTCCGACAGCGAGTTCACCTGGGACAATTTCCAAGCGGATGTGAACAAAGATCTGGCGGATGTGCTGGGCAATTTCGTCTCTCGTGTCACCAAATTTTGCCGCTCCAAATTCGGCGAAACCGTGCCAGAGGGCGGCAGTTATGGCCCGCGTGAAACCGCGCTGATTGCGGATTTACAAACGCGCCTAGAGGCCTATCAAACCCACATGGAAGCCGTAGAAGTGCGCAAATCCGCCGCGGAATTGCGGGCGATCTGGGCCTTAGGCAATGAATATTTGCAAGCCGCAGAACCCTGGGCCGTGTATAAAACCAATCCCGAGGAAGCCGCGGGCATCATCCGCCTGTCGCTCAACCTCATTGCGCTCTACGGCCAACTCTCAGCCCCCTTCATCCCAGATGCGGCGCAAACCCTGGGCCAGGCGATGGGCCAAACCGACCCGCTCTGGCCCGAAGACCTCGCCCAAACGCTCACCCGCTGCGCGGCGGGCGATGCGTTCACCGTGCCCGAAAACCTCTTCGCCAAAATCACCGATGAGCAACGTGATGACTGGGCCCAACGCTTTTCCGGCATACGGCAGTGAGCAGAGTGAGCCACGAAAAAGAATGCGCCCTCCGCCTCCAAAGAGCACAATTGCGGACTGGACAAGCGCAGTAAAAAAGACAATAACGCCGCAGATCACTCGATCTGCTTTCAAAACGCCTTCATAACCAAGGCCAAAGCAGCACAGGTGATCGCCCCAAAACCAAGGTTTGAAGGCATTGAGGCGGGTTGGTAGAGTGGTTATGCAGCGGATTGCAAATCCGTGTACACCGGTTCGATTCCGGTACCCGCCTCCATTAAAATCAATTGCCTGGATGATTATTTTCCCAAAAAATACGCCGAAAACCTCATACACCATTCATACACACTCCGGGCACAGTTCTTCACTTGGGAAGAACTTATTTCGCGAGTTGCAATTGATCAGCGCTTACCCGAATGCGTGTTTTTTGTCCCATGAAATCCATAAGAACCCAGATACGCTGCTCAGGACCAATTGTGTCGACTGTTGCGATGAAATTGGCAAAAGGTCCGGTGAGCATTTCTACACTGTCTCCCTCGTTCAGACTTTTGGGTGGGAGCAATGCACCAGACGCATCGCATCTGAGCATAAGGCCAGAAATCAGCTGTAGAGGAAGCGGCTTTGGTTTGCCCTCAAAGCTCACAAGCTTTGATACCCCAATCGTGCTATTGATTGAGCGCCAAGGGGCCAATTCAGAGTTTACGCTCACAAACATGTATCCTGGGAAAAGAGGTTTTAGGTCACTCACAAAGCGGGAGGCTTTTCTGCGGGTGATTTTCTGCATGGGCAAAAACGTTTCAAACCCTTGCCGTTGCAAGTTGCGCTCCGCCAGGCGATGGCTGTTTGGCTTGAACTGTATCAAATACCACTGATTCATTTTGACACCTATCGGTCTAAACGCTCACTATTGAACGAACGTAACAGATTTGAAACATCTTGAAAACCTATCAAATGTCGCGCAGAAATTTCTTACCTTGGCCTAAATTGACGGTGATCCACGACCGTAGACATAATATAAATTAATAAAATTAATCACTTTAGTCCCCCCCCTGCAACCTTAGCGGAACGTAAAATTTCGTCTCACCTTGATATTTTTTGATTGAAGTCGGAGAGATTTTGGACTATCCTTCAATCTTGAACAGTCATGAACATTCTTGACCTACATCGCTGGAATCTAACACCTGAGCCTGCGCGCAACGCAAAGCTTGGTGCGGTAGCCGTTCTGAGACGTCATTTTGGCTAGTAGGCGTGACGAGCAGCAGGCGGAAATCCGTTTGAAGGTGATGCGGTTGATTTCGCAAAACCCTGAAATGTCCACGCGGCAGGTTGCGGATGAAGTTGGGATTTCAAACGGGTCCGCCTATTACGTGCTCACCGCCCTCGTTGAAAAAGGCTTTGTTAAACTGAGCAACTTCAAGAAGAACCCCCGTAAGGGTCAGTATGCCTATCTTTTGACCCCGAAAGGCATCCGAGAAAAGTCTCTCCTCACGCACAGTTTTATCGAGCGCAAGCGCGAAGAGTTTGAAGTGCTTAAAGAAGAAATCAGGGCCCTTGAAAAGGAAGCGGGTCTTGCCTTTGAGGCAACGCCATCGCCTAGAGGCGGCGAGTAGTGAGCGATCTTACCTGTTTCAAGGCTTATGACGTGCGCGGCGAGATTGGCGTGAACATTGATGAAGACATCGCCTACCGAATTGGTCGGGCTGTTGCGCAGCATTTTAGTGCTAAATCTGTCGCCATTGGATTTGATGCACGCGAAACCAGCCCAGCCTTCGCGGCCGCCGCATCGAGAGGCGTGCGCGATGCTGGTTCGGATGTAATTAACATTGGGATGGCTGGCACGGAGGAGATGTATTGGTCGGTGACTGAATTTGGCGCCTGCGCCGGCATTGAAGTGACCGCGTCACATAATCCGATCCATTATAACGGCATGAAGATTGTCAAATCCCAGTCTCAGCCCCTTGAGGATTTGGGCGACTTTCAAGCCATCAAGGCGGTTGCAAGCTCCCAGGCGTGGTCTGGTGTGACTGGCGTTGGTCGAGAGCTTGAGCGCTCAGAGGCTGCGCGGAAGGCTTACGTGGGGCGCGTGTTAAGTTTTGTTAACCTCCCTGCCCTGCGGCCGCTCAAAATTGTTGTCAATTCGGGCAATGGTGCCGCAGGCCCGAGCTTTGATGCCATTGCGGCGCGCCTGCAGGACAGCGGCGTACCGCTTGAGTTTGTGCGCGTGCATCACGCACCCGATGCAGCATTCCCAAATGGCATTCCCAATCCACTTTTACCGGAAAATCATTCTGCTACAGCTGACGTTGTGAAGGCCGAGAAGGCCGACTTTGGCGTGGCATTTGACGGCGATTTTGATCGCTGCTTCTTTTTCGATGAGACAGGTCAATTTGTTCCCGGCGAATATGTCGTAGGGCTACTCGCATCCATCTTCTTAGAGAAAGAAGTGGGCGCGAAGATTGTTCATGACCCCAGAGTGATTTGGAATACGCAAGACATTGTCGTGCAAAAAGCCGGCGTCGCGGTGCAATCCAAAACGGGCCACGCCTTCATAAAGCAGGTCATGCGCTGCCATGAGGCGGTCTACGGCGGCGAGATGTCGGCGCACCATTATTTTCGCGACTTTGCATACTGCGATAGTGGCATGATCCCGTGGCTTTTGATTGCGGAACTTGTGTCACACTCTGAACGCTCACTTGGAGATTGGGTGAAAGATCGATTTGCGGCTTTCCCTAGCTCAGGTGAAATGAATTTCAAAGTCGCTGACGCGGGCAAGACTATTGAGAACGTTTTGTCAGCCCACCGCGCGGCCGCGCTTTCAATAGACGAAACCGACGGCGTGAGCCTGGCATTTGATGATTGGCGCTTCAACCTGCGCCGCTCGAACACGGAGCCGCTCGTGCGGTTGAATGTTGAGGGCAAGGGCAATGCGGACGCGCTTGCGGCGCACGTCAGCGAAATTGCAAATTTGCTTGGCGGGACGGGTGCTTAGGGCGGCCGATAATTTAGAATTATGGTTAGTTGCGAATTAACAACAGCAACGCGTGTATAGGCCGGCAGCTTGGAACTAGCCGCGATACCAAAAGTAAGATGATAAGCCAAAGATGAAAATTCTTATTACGGGCGGCGCAGGCTA
>ENA-OREM01000547-OREM01000547.1-marine-metagenome-genome-assembly--contig:-NODE-547-length-25272-cov-4.668228_pt1 | contig 25272 bp, 25 predicted proteins | sample MGYA00248623_ERZ508561 | MGnify/ENA primary metagenome ERZ508561 (study PRJEB26227, sample SAMN06264494) | marine metagenome | isolation source: Columbia River Estuary | place: USA:Columbia River Estuary...
GGCCGACGGTCGTCTACTTCGGCAAGCTCATGCGCAACAAGGGCGTGCACCTGCTCCTCGAGGCGCTCCACGGCCTCGACGCGCGCGCCGTCATCGTCGGGTTCGGCGATGGGCGGGGCGAGCTGGCGGCGGCTCGGGTCTGATGGCGCATGGGCCGCCCAATTCCCCGATCTTGTCGCGCCCTTTGCCCCGGCGAACATGGGGTTGGTGGTGGATTGGTCCCCGCATATGACGGCGCATTTCGGGCAACCGGTCAAGGCGGCGGCGCTGCACATCGGGGATAGGGTCGAACGGGGTGAATTCGTCGTATCGTCGGCCGGTCTGGAAGGTGGCGGAATTTATACGTTGGGGCCGGATTTGCGGGCTGGGCTCGCGCTGACCCTCGATCTTTTCCCGGACCTCACCGTCGATCAGATCCGGTCGCGGATCGCCCGCGTTGGTGGTGCGGCGAGTTTGGCAAATCGATTGCGCAAGGCCTTGGGGCTGGCTGGCGTCCGCGCCGCTCTGCTGCAGGAATGGGGCAGGCCCTTGCCGCAAGACATCGCGCCCTTGCTCAAATCATTGCCCGTGAAACACGCGGGACCACGGCCGATTGACCAAGCGATTTCGGTGGCGGGCGGGCTGCGTTTTGAGGCGCTGGATGACACTCTGATGCTGCGCGACCGGCCCGGAGTTTTTGCCGCCGGTGAAATGCTGGATTGGGAGGCGCCAACCGGTGGCTACCTGCTGAGTGCGTCGTTGGCGACGGGGCGGCGCGCAGCCCAAGGTGTTTTGGACTATCTGAGCAAAAAATAAGAGGTTGACGAGCCTTACCCCGGCACTGGCTCCACAGTTAGGGCTGCTTGGTTCCCCACCTGACCCGGTTGGCTGCTTCACCATGCGGGAAGGCCCGTCACCCCCATTGTAACGCCCCCACATTCAAAATGCGGAACGCCAGCGCATAGAATAACGGGCATATGTCTTACACCGTTCTCGCCCGAAAATACCGACCGCGAAATTTCTCCGAGTTGGTTGGCCAGGCCCATGTTGTGCAGGCCTTGGGTAATGCGCTGACGACGCAGCGGTTGCACCATGCGTATTTGTTTACAGGCACCCGGGGCGTTGGTAAAACCACGGTCTCCCGAATTCTGGCCAAATCGCTGAATTGCGTTGGTGCGGATGGGCAGGGCGGAATCACAGATCAGCCCTGTGGTGTGTGTCAAGCGTGTGTTGATATCGATCAAGGCCGTTTTGTGGACTACACCGAGCTCGACGCGGCTTCCAATCGGGGTGTTGATGAGGTCCAGAGTCTCCTCGAACAGGCGGTTTACAAGCCGGTCCAAGGGCGCTTCAAGGTGTTCATGATCGACGAAGTCCACATGCTGACCAACACGGCATTCAATGCGATGTTGAAGACGCTTGAAGAGCCGCCCGAATATTTGAAGTTCGTATTGGCAACAACCGACCCCCAAAAGGTACCTGTCACGGTTCTCTCGCGGTGTCTTCAGTTCAACTTGCGTCCGATGCCACCGGACACCATCGTTTCGCATCTTGAACACGTGTTGACCGATGAATCGGTCCCTTTCGAAATTGGCGCACTGCGCTACATCGGGCGGGCCGCACAGGGGTCAATGCGCGACGCGCTCTCTCTGACCGATCAAGCCATCGCGTATGGCAACGGTGCCTTAGGCGAAGAGCCTGTTCGAAAAATGTTGGGCGCGGTGGACAGCACCCATGTGCTTGGTCTGATTGAGGGCCTTGCGCACAACGACGGCGCGCGCGTTGTCGCCATGGTTGACGAGGCACGCCTGCAGGGCCTCAGTGCGGCGACCCTGCTCGAAGAAATGGCCACAACGCTGCAACGTATGGCTGTGATTCAGGTGACCGGCCAGGGCGATACAACGGATCCCGACCATCAAACCCTGCTGGCTTTGGCGCAAGCGATGCCCGCTGACGAGACGCAGCTGCTCTACAGCCTCTGCATTCACGGCCGCGCCGACCTCGGTTTGGCGCCCGATGAGTACGCGGCCCTCACCATGGTCCTGCTCAGACTGCTCGCGTTTAAGCCAGGCGCCGTTCAGGCCTCGGCTGAAAAAAAAAGCCCAAAACTGACTGATTCTGGCCGCGAGATGCGGCAGAGCAGCACCGCCACTGAGGTGCCAGTGAAAGCGGCGGTGGCAGATGACCGCCAAAACCACGAGCCACCCTTTGACACCGCTGACGCCATTGACGCCGTTGATGCGCCGAGCGAACCTGATGTGGTTGCGGCGGCGCCCTTCGTGGCGGCCGTTGAAAATGAGATTCTCGAGCCACTGCTCACCGTACCGGTGAGATCGGCAACGGCTGACGAGGCGGTTGCGCGGCCGTCAGAAAGCCAACAACTTGGCCTTGCGACGACTCCAGAGGGCGATATTTGGTTCTCGACCGTACAGCGCCTGTTGCAGGAAGAGCGCATCACGGCGTTGGTCCGGGAGTTGGCGCTACAGTCTCAACTGGTTGCCATTGACGAGGCCGTCACCCCACACCATTGGCTTCTGAGAATCGAGCGCGAATCGCTTAACCAGGGGCCAACGCGAGAGCGTCTTGTTGCGGCACTCAGCGAGGCGGGTGTCTCAGTGACATTGGGCGTAGAGCTCGGCTTGGTTCAAGACACGCCTGCCAAACGCATTGCCTTTGCGAATGCAGAGCGCCTCGAGGCGGCGCGTCACGTGATGATGAATGACCCCTTTGTCGAGCAGATGATGCGTGATTTTGGGGGCACCATCGTCCCGGGCACACTCAAGCCGGTGGATGCGGCATAAATTTATTTTTGACTGAAAACAAGAGAGGACAGACGATGTTTAACAAAGGACAAATGGCAGGCCTGATGAAGCAAGCACAGGCCATGCAAGAAAACCTCAAAAAGGCGCAAGCGGAGCTGGCGACGATTGAGGTCAGCGGTCAAGCAGGGGCTGGCTTGGTGAAGGTTCAAATGACATGTAAGTACGATGTGAAACGCGTTGAGATCGATCCCTCTCTGCTGGCGGACGATAAAGAAATGCTGGAAGACCTCGTTGCAGCAGCGTTCAATGATGCGGTTCGTCAAGCGGAGGCTACGTCAGAGCAGAAGCTGGGCAAGATTACCGCGGGAATGCCCGGCGGCATGAAGCTCCCGTTCTAAGAGACCGTCTATTTTGGCCAAACCGACCGCGCTTGAAACCCTTACCGAGGCACTGCAATGCCTGCCGGGTGTTGGGCGTAAGTCTGCCGCACGCATGGCGTTCTATTTGATGCAGCAGGATACGAGCGGTGCGAAGGCGCTTGCGCGTGCGCTTGACGATGCCGCGGCTCGTCTGCGCCATTGCGAGAGCTGCTACACGTTGACCGAGGACGTGGTGTGCGCCACCTGTTTGGATACCTCGCGGGATCGATCGCAGCTGTGCGTTGTTGAGACCCCCGCAGACCAAGCGGCGCTCGAGCGTACCCGCGCTTTCAATGGGCTTTACTTTGTATTGATGGGTAAATTGAGCCCGCTCGACGGCGTCGGACCGCGTGAAATTGGACTCAAGCGACTGTTTGACCGCATCAACCCTGAGTCAGGGGCCAGCGATGAGCAGGCGCCTGTGAAAGAGGTGATCTTGGCCACAAACTTCACCGCCGAGGGTGAGGCCACGGCTCACGTGATTGCACAGGCACTCAAGGGACTGCCGGTGCGGGTCACGCGCCTGTCCCGCGGCGTACCTGTGGGGAGCGAGTTGGAGTACGTCGATGTGGGCACGATTGCCCACTCCTTCATCGATCGGCGTTAGCGGATTTTCACAATCAGTGACTGTCCAGCGCGGAGGCTGCGGGGGCTTTTGAGGTTATTCCATTTCATCAGGGCCGCGATACTGACCCCGTGCTGATTGGCAATGCCAGACAGTGTTTGCCCCGGCCTAACCTTGATTTTCAACTTGCTGAACTGGGGCGCGAGTGCGAGTTGTGCGTTGTCGGCAATTTTCGCTGGGACATCTGCCGTTGACTCTTTTTGCTTTCGCACCAGCAGCGTTGACCCTCGGCGAACCAGCATGCGCGGGGGAATGCTGTTGACTTGCCGCAGCTCAGCTTCTGTCATGCCCACCAATTTGGCGATTTGCGTCGTCGTGTAATTCCGCTTTGCGACCCATGCTGTCCAGGATGCCAGAGGCCCCCGGTGACCTTCTAGGCGCATTTTGAACTCTGTTGCGTTATCCCAAGGCAACAGGATCTCGGGCGTCCCGTTCGACAAAATCACTGGCTGACGAAGCGCCGGGTTTAGGTTTCGGAAATCAGTCTCACTGATACCCGACAGCTTTGCGACCAATGCGACGTCAATGTCACGCTCGATTCTGACGGAGTCAAAAAACGGGTGGTTGGGAACCTCCGGCAGGGTCAGGCCGTAGGCGCCAGGGTTGCGAATGATTTGCTCAACCGCCTGCAGTTTGGGCACATAGAGGCGGGTTTCAGCGGGCATCCGCAAGTCAAGATAACCGGCCGGCTTTCCGGCCTTCTTGTTGCGTGCGATCGCACGGCGAACGTTACCTTGTCCCCAGTTATAGGCAGCCAACGCCAGGTGCCAATCGCCGAATTGGGCGTGCAATGACTCCAGGTAGTCGAGGGCGGCATTGGTGGAGGCGACGATGTCTTGCCGCTCGTCCCTGAAGCTGTTTTGGCGCAGGTCGAACGCGCGCCCTGTTTTCGGCATGAATTGCCAAATACCGACGGCCTTCGTACGAGAGACCGCGCCGGGGTTGAAGGCACTCTCGATGAATGGCAAAAGCGCTAATTCGGTTGGCATGTGGCGCCGCTCGAGCTCTTCGACGATGTAGAACAGGTAACGCGCAGAGCGCTCCGACATGCGTTGAATGTAGTCAGGCTTTGAGGCATACCAGTTGATGCGACCCTCCACCAAATCGCCATCAATGTCAGTCATCGCAAACCCACGGCGAATACGGTCCCACATGTTTTGGGGTGGCGCAATGGTTGCGACACTTTCAGGCGGCATCACCGCTGCTGTGCCGATCGGCGTGAGCGGCCCCATGGTTGGGGCCGGTGTCAGGGCCGGGGCCGCGCTGGCGGTGGCTGCCCCCGAAGTCGCCGGTTGCAAGGTTGGGGCGATGTCGCCGGGCGCTGGGGCAACCGGCAATGCCACTGACGCCACCGCGCCGATATCCTGCGAAGAAATGACTGGCGCTGGCCCCGTCGAAACACCCCTTGGTTGGGTGGTCACACACGCACTCAGTAGTAAAGATACGGCAACACCCACGCCGATGGTGGCCGCGCGGGGTAGAGGACGTTGCAGGTTGAAGCGCAAAAGCATGTTTTTAATCGGTGGGGGTATGGGTGCCGCTTGACAGGCGTTAACTGATATTTTTCCACTCCCGGAGAGCGGCTAAAACAGACACAGGGTCTGACGATGTGTGAGGGGCGTAAGCCTGGACCGCGGCAATAACAGACGACTGATCGACTCTTAAAAAAGGGTTAATTTGGCGCTCGATATCGATTCGGCTCGGCAGCGTTGGCAGGTTGTCTCGGCGTTTTTTTTCACAGTCGACACTGTACCGCAACAAGGCCTCATTGCCGGGATCGGCCTGGCGCGCAAAACGCAAATTGCTGAGTGTGTATTCATGCGCGCAGCACACCTGTGTGTCGCCTGGCAACGCAGCGAGCTGGGTCAGGGATTGGTGCATCTGTGCGGCGGTGCCCTCAAACAGGCGACCGCAGCCACCAGAGAACAAAGTGTCACCACAGAATAAAAGAGGTGACAGATTCTCTGGCTCTCCGAAGTAAGCGATGTGCCCGCGCGTGTGGCCAGGGACGTCGATAATGCGCCAGTCACAGCCCAGCGCCTTAACCGTTTCGCCGTGGGTCAGCCTTTGAAAAGGCGTTTCGCCGCTGAAGGGCATGCGGTCATTGGTGGGGGCGTAGACGGTGGCGCCGAACTGCTTTTGTAAGCTCGCGACGCCACCCGTATGATCCGCGTGGTGATGGGTCACAAAGATCGCCTCCAGCGTCAGCCCGTGTTTGAGAAGTGCTGCGCGCACGGGTGCCGCATCCCCTGGGTCAACCGCGAGCGCGCGCGACCCATCGTGTAATACCCACAAATAATTGTCGTCAAACGCGGGGATGGGTAAGAGGTTGAGAGGCTTCATGAATAATGACTCGAACGCCAGAAGCGCTTTGTGTTGATTTTCAAAGGAAATTATAGGTTTGACTGAACAGACAGATGGGGCACTGCGGGCATGTTGGCGAGACTGGCTCCAGACCGCCTTGGATGACACCGTGGCGGACATCTTTGGCTATCACGCCATTCAGGTCGGCGAGCCAGAGGTTGATGCCTTACGTACCAACCGCATGGCGCATCGTTGGCTCATTGACGCCAATGGCGATGCCGACGCCATTTGTGAGGCTTTGCCATTTGAGTCCAGCACACTCGATTTGGTCGTACTGCCCCACACACTTGAGCGCAGCATCGACGCCCATCAGAGTCTGCGGGAAGTTGAGCGTGTGCTTATGCCTGAGGGGCGCGTGGTGATCGCTGGCTTGAATCCCTTCAGTCTGTGGGCTTTGCGTCAACATCGCTATGACTGGGCTGTGCGTCTGGGTATCAAGGCGGGGGCGCAATCCTTGCCTTTCGATGCCCCCGTGGCACAGTGGATTGGCTTGTGGCGTTGCCGCGATTGGCTGAAGCTGCTGGGGTTTGAGGTTGAGGTGGTCAAGCGCGGTATGTATCGCCCCGCGCTTGACAGCGAGCGCTGGATTGATCGCACCGGTTGGATGGAGTCAGCGGGTAGCGCGGTGTGGCCTTTCGCCGCCAGTGTTTACCTGTTGGTCGCGGTGAAGCGGGTGCGTTCGACGCGCTTGCTCGGCCCGGCTTGGCGACGCCAACGTGCGTTAGTCAAGGTGCCGGTTAAGTCCTCAGCTCGGGTACGATCCACGCATGAATAAAGTAACGATATACACCGATGGTGCCTGCAAAGGAAACCCCGGGCCGGGTGGTTGGGGCGTTTTACTCATGTCCGACGGCGTCGAGCGCGAGCTTTTTGGGGGCGAGGATCTGACCACCAATAACCGCATGGAAATGATGGCTGTGATTGAGGCGCTCCGAGCGCTCAAACGCCCGTGCAAGGTAACGCTCTATTTGGACAGTGAGTACGTTCGCAAGGGGATCACCGAGTGGGTGGCAGGCTGGAAAGCCCGTGGCTGGAAAACCGCAGCCAAACAGCCCGTCAAAAACGTTGACCTTTGGCAGGTGTTAGACGATCTGGTCACGCACACACCGCACGAGCTGGAGTGGCGCTGGGTGAAGGGGCACGCAGGCGATCCGGGTAACGAGCGCGCCGACGCCCTTGCCAATCGGGGCGTGCGCGAACACTGACGGCGGTTAGCCGCCGATGTAGCTCATTTCAATCCGCTCTCTGGCATTGCCAGCGGGGATGACGCCGGCTTGGCGGAGTGCCGAGTACTGGTCTTGGCGTTGCTGCCACGTATGCGCCAGGTACTGCGCGACAAATGTGGCGTCAGCGGGCTCTGCACTCCGGAGCAAGTGTTTGATTTCGGTGCCTTGCGTGGCGAATAGACATGCGAACAGCCGACCATCGGTCGAGAGACGGGCCCGGTTGCACTCGTGACAAAACGCCTCGGTAACGCTTGAGATGAATCCCACCTCACCGAGGGACGGGTCGAGGTTGCCGTTGCCGTCGAGATAGCCGTAACGTTTGGCTGTCTCGCCCTTGCTTTTCGCGGGCAGTGCTTGCATTGGCCAATGCGCTTGAAGCATTGCCAGCACATCGGCACTGGGTAACACCTCATCCATGCGCCAGCCGTTACTTGCGCCAACGTCCATGTACTCGATGAATCGCAGTGCCACACCCGTTCCGCGGAAGTGTGCGGCCATTGGCACGATTTGATCCTGATTGGTGCCGCGCTTGACCACCATGTTCACTTTGATGTCACTGAACCCGACAGAGAGGGCTGTGTCGATACCCTCAAGGACGTCGGCGACCGGGAAGTCCATGTCATTCATGGCTCGGAAAATGTTGTCATCGAGCGCGTCAAGGCTGACGGTCAGGCGGGTCAGACCAGCGTCTTTAAGAGCCTGCGCCTTTTTGGCCAGCAAGCTGGCGTTGGTGGTCAGCGTCAGGTCGAGCGGTTGGCCGTCTAGCGTTCGCAGTGCACTGAGTTGGCCAATGAGTATGTCGAGGTTTTTGCGCAGGAGCGGTTCGCCGCCTGTGATGCGGATCTTACGAACACCCAGACGCGTGGACGCCTGGGCGATGGTTGTGATCTCCTCGAAGCTGAGGAGGTCACTCTGTGGCAGGTAGGCGTAATCCCGGGTGAAAACGCTTTTTGGCATGCAGTAGCTGCACCGGAAGTTACAACGGTCTGTGACACTGATTCGCAAGTCTCGCAGGGGGCGAGACAACTGATCCAGTATGGGGCCATTGAGGTCGATGGCTTGGATGGCTGCCCGTGCCTCGGCTGTCAGTGCGACGGGCCGCTGACGCGCGTCAATCAGTGGGATGGTTGTCTTGCTCATGTCGGCTATTGTCACTAATTTCTTTGTGCAGGGTTGCTGAATCCCAAAAAAGCGCCACCTTTGTCGGGCCATCCGATGGCGGTCGTCAATTTTAGGTAAGCGCGCACGGCTAAAATGACGCCGTCGCGTTTTTTTAACCACTTTCAAGATCTTCTATGTCTCTCAATAACGTATCGCCAGGTGCAGACGCTCCCAATGTGTTCAACGTCGTGATCGAAATCCCGATGAATGCTGACCCCATCAAGTACGAGGTTGACAAGGAAACGGGTGCTATTTTCGTCGACCGATTTATGAGCACGGCCATGCACTACCCAACCAATTACGGTTATGTGCCCCAGACGCTCTCGGGCGACGGGGATCCCGTTGACGTGTTGGTGATCACCCCATTTCCGCTCATCCCGGGCGTTGTGGTTCCATGCCGCCCCATCGGCATCCTGAAAATGGAAGATGAGGCAGGTATGGATGGGAAGGTTCTCGCCGTGCCAATCGACAAGATCTTGTCGCTTTATTCGCAGTGGCAAAAACCAGAAGACTTGAACCCAATCCAGTTGAAAACCATTGCCCACTTCTTTGAGCATTACAAAGACCTAGAAAAAGGTAAGTGGGTGAAGGTGTTGGGCTGGGAAGGACCCGACGCAGCCCGCCAAGAGGTCGCTGAGGGGATCGCCAACTACAAGGCATAACCGCGGGGTCGCCCATTCGGGCGGTCGCTCAGGTTTTAAAGGGGCTGCGTTCTGCCAAGTGTTCGACGTAGCCCTCAATGCCTTCTCGTTCCCTGACCAAATAGCGCTCGACGGCGTCCGCGAAAGCGGGGTGTGCAAGCCAATGTGCACTGAATGTGCGAACAGGCATCAGCGCACGAGCCATTTTGTGCTCGCCTTGTGCACCGCCTTCAAATCGGCGAATGCCATTGGCGATGCACCATTCAAGGGGTTGGTAATAGCACGCCTCAAAGTGCAGACAGTCAACCCTTGCCAATGCCCCCCAATAGCGGCCATAGGCCACCGTGGCGCGTCCACTTGTCGTCTCTCTCGCGAGCGCGATCAAGCTGGTTGCGAACGGTTCACCGTCCGGGCTGAAGCCGACGAACATCAGCCAGTTTTCAGGCATTTCGGTTCGCATGGTTTCGAAAAACGCAGGCGTCAGGTAGGGCGCGTTACCGTGTTCGAGATAGGTCCGCTCGTAACATTTGTAGAACAACTGCCAGTGGGCCTCAGAGATATCGTGACCAACGAAACCCTCAAATCGAACGCCGGCGTCGCGCACTTTTCGGCGCTCCTGTTTGATTTTTTTGCGCTTCTCTTGGCTGAGGCTGGACAGGAAGTCGTCAAAGTTTGTAAATGGTCCACCGCCAAGCTTGTCGGGTTTTTGGTTGTGCCAGTGAAATTGCACGGTCTCTCGGCGCAGCAAGCCGACGGATTCACACAGGGCGATGTCAGCGTCATCTGCAAATAGGATGTGCAATGACGAGACGCCGATCGCTTCGCAGTGGGCCAAAGTGGCCTTTAAAAGCGCCGTTTTGGCCTCGGTGTCTCGTGCCAACAGTCGCGGCCCTGGCACCGGCGTGAAAGGGGCTGCAATGAGGGCCTTGGGGTAGTAAGGCAGCTGGTTATCGGCGTAGGCGCGCGCCCAAGCCCAGTCAAACACGTACTCACCATATGAGTGGGTTTTGACGTAGAGCGCGCAGGCGCCGATCAGTTCTTCAGCATCCCAGATGGTCACAAATTGCGGCGTCCAGCCAGTGTCAGTGATGGCGCTTTGGCTGGTATGCATGGCCGCTAGGTAGGTAAAGGACATGAACGGGTTTTGACCGTCATCGTTCGCTGTGCCGCCGGTCAAAAGCCCATCCCATTGAGTGCTGGCGAGTTTTGCCGGGTTATCGATGATCCGAATGACATAATTGGCGCTCGGGCGCTCGGACATTTCGTCACGCGCTGGCGTCTGTTTCGACTCTTTAGATTCCATGTCCATTCGAATATCGGTTGCTCAATTAGATTTTGTCGTTGGTGATGTCTCAGGTAACGCCCAACGCATTCTCGATGCAGCGCGGCAAGCGCATGCGGCGGGCGCCCAGTTGCTGTTGACACCCGAATTGTCCCTGCCCGGTTACGCGGCAGAGGACTTGTATTTACGGCCCCAGTTTCTCACCGCCTGTGATGATGCCCTGAATTGGCTCGTCGCGCAGACGGCATCGCTGAAAAACCTCGCCATTGTGGTTGGCCACCCCTGGCGGGCGTCAGGGGAGGGGCTGCGTACCCACAGCGTGGCGCTGCCCGCTTGTTACAACGCCGCTTCGGTGCTACGGAACGGCCGAATCGAGCAAACCTATGCGAAGCAGTGCTTACCCAATTACCAAGTGTTTGATGAACGGCGTTACTTCACCCCCGGAACTGAGGTCGGCCTGTTCGATGTTGCAGGCACCACTGTGGGCTTGTTGATTTGCGAGGATGCATGGTTCGAAGCGCCGGCGAAAGCTGCGGTTGAAGCGGGCGCTGATGTGCTGGCCGTGATCAACGCATCACCTTTCCACCTAGGCAAAAGTCAGCAGCGTGAAGCCGCCATGGGGGCCCGCGCGCGGGCCTGTGCGCGGCCTTTGGTCTACGCGCACCTGGTGGGCGGACAAGATGAGGTTGTGTTCGAGGGGCGCAGTTTCATGACGGATGCGCAGGGGCAAGTCGTCGCGCGCGCAGCGGGTTTTGAGGAAGCAGTCATCACATGGGACGTCGCGCAGGCCATTGCGAACACGCCAACCGCTGAGATCCTTCGGCCGCTGGATGACGAGATGTCTGACTTATGGCAAACCCTCGTCATGGGCGTGCGGGACTACGTACAAAAGAACGGCTTTCCAAGCGTTTTGTTGGGGCTGAGCGGGGGGATTGATTCGGCCGTCGTGATGGCTGTTGCCGTCGATGCATTGGGCGCTGATCGCGTACGCGCTGTCATGATGCCATCGCCTTACACGGCTGACATTTCTTGGATCGACGCGCGTGACATGGCGGCGCGCCTCAATGTGCGCTATGACGAGATCGACATTGCGCCCCATTTTGAGACGTTCAAGTCGTCTCTTGCTGCCGACTTCAAGGGCCTGGCAGCCGATACGACCGAGGAGAATCTTCAGGCGCGCATCCGCGGCACTTTGTTAATGGCGTTGTCGAATAAGTTTGGCAGCATTGTCCTGACCACGGGCAACAAAAGCGAGATGGCGACGGGCTACTGCACGCTGTATGGCGACATGGCCGGCGGTTACGCAGTCATTAAGGATGTTTTCAAGACAAAAGTTTTCGCGGTTGCCAACTGGCGAAATGAGAACAACCCGTTCGGCGGCGTCGACAACCCCATCCCCGGCCGCATCATCACACGACCGCCAAGCGCCGAGCTGCGTGAGGACCAAAAGGATGAGGACAGTTTGCCCGCCTATCCCGTATTGGATGCGATTTTGGCCCGCTACATTGAAGAGGATCAGTCTGCCGCCGAGATCATTGAGGCCGGCTTTGACGCCGCCGCCGTCAATCAGGTCCTGAGGCTCGTGCGCTTGAACGAGTACAAGCGTCGGCAGTCGCCTGTGGGCATTCGTTTAACGCACCGTGGATTCGGAAAAGATTGGCGCTATCCGATCACCAACGCCTTCCGCTGACTCGCTTTCAGGGCATTTGAAAGACCGGTACAGTCTCGCCAACCACGATGCCGGCCACGTTTTTGAGGGGGCCTGGTATATAGGCTTTCAGGGCGTGCCGCGCGGTATCCGTCATCCAGCCCAGTTGCGACAAAACCGTGATGACGATCCACATCAACATGGGTAAGTTGCCGTCTGCGATTTTCACGGCGATGGCGGTCTGTCTCGAACGACTCGCGATGGTTTGTACGCCGTCGGCTCCGAATTTCGCGATCCAGTCGCCCGCGCCGGCGCGGTTCAGTGCCAGATCATTGCGCCCCAGGCCGCTGACCAGCGCCCCATGTTGCGCCATCGACTGGAAGATACGATTTGGCGCATCGCCATAGATGGGGTCAGGCGAGGTGCGGGTGAGTTTGGCGTAGGCCAAAGCCAGGGCTGGCAGGGGGAGTGCGTAGTTGGGGACGCTGCAACCATCGATACCAACGACCAGGTGCTCCCGCGCGATACCACTGAAATAGGCAACACTGTCCCTCACCACCGATTGCACGCGGTGTTCGCGTTGGGTGTAAGTGTCCGTGGGTTCGCCGAGGGCGCGCGCCAGCATCAACATACCTGCGTGCTTGCCCGAGCAGTTATGTTGTAAGCGTCCGTAGCTGCCTTTGTCGGGGGCTGGGAGGTTGTTGGTCGAGTAGTAATACGGCAGGTGCGTGCCACACAGCAAGTCAGCCTCGGTGCATCCTGCGCGCTTGAGGAGTGAACTGGCGCGACTGCTGTGTGCGGCCTCGCCATTGTGGCTCGCACACAGCAACGCGACATCCGCATCCGAGAGGTTGTACGGTTCCGCAAAGCCGGCAATCAACGGCATCGCTTGGAAAGGCTTTAACGCCGAGCGCGTGAACATCGGCGTTTGCATGTCGCCCATCCGGGAGATGATGCGGCCGTTTGCCTGCACCACGGCAACCGAGCCATGGTAGATGTTTTCAGGGTGATCACCACGCAGTGTGGCAATGAGTGGAACGTGTTGCGGGAGTGGGTGCATAAGCGCTAAATTATCATCCAGCAAATGGGCATAATGTGGTTATAAATTTTGCACCCAAGGAGTCGCCGTGAAACAAATTACCGCCGTCATCAAGCCGTTCAAACTGGAAGAGGTTCGCGAAGCGCTGGCTGAGCAAGGGGTAACGGGCTTGACGGTCACCGAGGTGAAGGGGTTTGGTCGTCAAAAAGGACACACCGAGCTGTACCGTGGTGCCGAGTATGTGGTGGACTTCCTGCCGAAAGTCAAAGTGGAAGTGGTTGTTAACTCCATGGATGTCGATCGTTGCGTGGACGCGATCGTCACCGCTGCCCGGACCGGAAAAATTGGCGACGGCAAAATTTTTGTAACGCCGGTTGATCGCGTGGTTCGAATCCGCACGGGTGAGGAAGACGAGAGCGCCGTTTAACGCGCCAATCGATCGCTCTAAAAACGTTTGAGGAGCGATGACAACCCAGCTTGCCCGATCAAGCTGGGGAGGAGCACTTGGTGATCGGCGTCGCTTTCCAACAGGGCCATTTGCCGACTGTCCATAAATTGGTGCTCAACCGCTTGATCAATGAACGCGAGTAAGGTGTCGTAGTAGCCTGCAGCGTTCAAGATGCCAATGGGTTTGTTGTGGTAGCCCAACTGGCGCCAAGTCCAAATCTCAAACAACTCCTCGAAGGTACCAATCCCCCCCGGGAGCGCCACAAATGCGTCCGCACGTTCTGCCATGATTTGCTTGCGCTCGTGCATGGTTTGAACAACGATGAGTTCATCGCAAGCAAGGTTGGCAACCTCTCGGTCAACCAGGGCTTGTGGCATGACGCCTAAAACCCGCCCGCCTGCCGCCTGGCAGGCGCGCGCGGTGCACCCCATCAAACCGCTGTTACCACCGCCGTAAACAAGCTGTCCACCGTGGGTGCCGATCCAATGGCCGGTCGCTTGCGCAGCCGCTAAAAATGACGGGTCATCACCATCGCGTGAGCCACAATAAACCGCAAGGGAAAAAGTCGGGACAGACAAGGGTGAGCCCTGTTCGTTAAGCAAAACGGTTGAACAAGGCGGCAGCCCAAATGCCCCCGCACAGCAGCAGCGCGAGCATGACAGCGGCGCTACCCACATCCTTGGCACGCTTCGAGAGCGGATGGTGGTCGAGGCTGATGCGGTCAATGGCTGCTTCGATGCCCGTGTTGAGCAGTTCCGTCACCAAAACGAGCACGACAACCGCAACGAGCAGACTGACCTCGAGCCACGTCTGACCCAACCAAAAAGCAGCGGGGATCATGATGCAGGCTAACAGCGTTTCTTCCAAAAACGCGGGCTCTGAGAGGCCCGCCCGCAGCCCTTGAATAGAGTAGCCCCAGGCGTTAATGACCCGCTTAAGGCCGCGTGCGGGTTTGGTGTGTTGTGTTTGCATGCTCAGCGCGCTTTCGGTTCCACGCTGATCAGCGCGGTTTTGGCGATCCGATCGTGGACGAACTGCTTGCTGACCGGCAATTTACTGAGCATCGCCCAAATAGCCACCCAACCCAAAACCGTCCAAACCGTACCCGTCGTACCCATTTGCAGGGATTTGGCAAGGACGAGCCCTGGGACAAACCAAACGTACGTCAGCAAGTACCGCACCACCGCTTGGGTCGGTCGGATGGGTGAAACCCCGTCAGCGCTGACCACTTTGATGTGCCACGTTTTCATGGCCAGGGTTTGGCCGCTTCGGCACCATTGCCAGACGAAATAAACCGCAAGGCCGATGAATACGGCGACTTGTTGTCCGAGCCGATGGTCAAGCGCATGCCGGGTGTTGGTCACCACGCTGAAGACGTAACCAATCACGAAAACGACACCGAACAGCAACATGCCTTCATACAGCCAAGCGGCCATTCGACGTCTCAGACTGGGGAGGGCGTGAGGCAAATTCATGGGCGTGATTGTCGCATTAGTCGCACGCTTTTCAGATGGGTTCTACGGGTATCCCCGTAAAACCCCTGAAATGGTGTAATAATTCTGGTTGCACTGATTACTTGCAAACGGATGACAGTCGCGGTGGCCGATACAAATGCCGCTCAATGGTTGTTGTCTCAAGTCGTAACCTGGCTCCAAAAGAGTTTCGGAAGCGGCACCCACGGTTTTTCGTTAGAGAAAATCTCAAAGGTTCATCATGAAAATTAATTCTGCAGAGAATGCCTCTGCCTCATTGGCCGCATCGGCCGCAAACGCACCCGAGTTAATGGGCGCGGAAATCCTCGTCAAAGCATTACAAGCCGAAGGTGTCCAGCAGGTTTGGGGTTATCCCGGCGGTGCTGTTCTGTACATCTACGACGCGCTTTACAAACAAAATACGATTCAACACGTTCTGGTGCGCCACGAACAAGCCGCAGTCCACGCGGCGGATGGTTTCGCGCGCGCAACGGGAGAGGTCGGCGTCGCCCTGGTTACCAGCGGTCCAGGCGTAACCAACGCGATCACCGGTATCGCAACGGCGTACATGGACAGCATCCCTATGGTCATCGTGACTGGGCAGGTGCCAACAGCGGCGATCGGTTTGGATGCCTTCCAAGAATGTGACACCGTGGGCATTACCCGGCCGATCGTGAAGCACAACTTTTTGGTCAAAGACGCGTCTGAGCTCGCGATGACCATGAAGAAGGCCTTTCACATTGCCCGATCAGGCCGCCCTGGGCCTGTTGTGGTTGATATTCCGAAAGACGTGTCCTTCAAGCGCGTGCCGTACACCGGTTACCCCGAGAGCGTCGAAATGCGCTCCTACAACCCGGTTCGCAAGGGTCATGGTGGTCAAATTCGCAAAGCGTTGCAGCTGCTGTTGACCGCAAAGCGCCCATACATCTACACCGGCGGTGGCGTGTTGTTGGGCGATGCCGTGGCTGAGTTGCGCGAGCTGGTCGACTTGCTCGGCTACCCCGTCACCAACACCTTGATGGGTTTGGGCGCGTTCCCCGCGAGCGACAAGCGCTTCCTCGGCATGCTGGGAATGCACGGCACCATCGAGGCCAACAACACCATGCAAAACTGCGACGTCTTGTTGGCCGTTGGCGCGCGTTTTGATGACCGTGTGATCGGCAATCCGAAGCACTTTGCCCAAAACGAACGGAAGATCATCCACGTGGATGTGGACCCCAGCAGCATCTCGAAGCGCGTCAAAGTTGACATCCCAATCGTGGGTGACTGCAAAGACGTCCTGCGTGAGTTGATTAACATGATCAAAGAGTCAACCCAGCGCGCCGACCCCAAAGACTTGGATGCCTGGTGGACGACGATCGAAGGCTGGCGTGCACGCAACTGCTTGGCCTACGATGACAAGAACCAAGATGTCATCAAGCCACAGAAAGTCATTCAGACTCTTTGGGAGATGACCAAAGATGCCGACGCTTACGTGACATCTGACGTCGGGCAACACCAGATGTGGGCCGCTCAGTACTACGGCTTTGACAAGCCTCGGCGCTGGATCAACTCAGGTGGTTTGGGCACGATGGGCGTGGGTATCCCCTACGCGATGGGCATTAAGTTGGCCAAGCCTGAATCTGAGGTCTATTGCGTGACCGGCGAGGGCTCGGTACAAATGTGTATCCAAGAGCTGTCGACCTGTTTGCAATACAACACGCCGATCAAGGTTTTGTCGCTCAACAACCGTTATCTCGGTATGGTGCGGCAGTGGCAAGAGGTTGAGTACGCCGGTCGCTACAGCAGCAGCTACATGGACGCTCTACCCAACTTTGTGAAATTGGCGGAGTCCTACGGGCACGTCGGCATGCTCATCGAACGTCCACAAGACGTTGAAGGCGCATTGCATGAGGCGCGCAAGTTGAAGGATCGCACAGTCTTCATGGACTTCCGTACCGATCCAACGGAGAACGTCTTCCCAATGGTGCAGGCCGGTAAGGGCATCACGGAAATGTTGCTCGGCTCTGAGGACCTCTAACGAGACGTCAACCAAACAGCGGGCGCGCTGAGCGCGCTCGATTTTTAAAGAATCTATTGCCTGTCAAGCCCAAGCATTACCGTGTTTGGGGGAGGGCGGCGAAAAGAGGCTGCATTAAATGAAACACATCATCGCTGTTCTCCTCGAGAACGAACCGGGTGCATTGTCACGTGTCGTGGGTCTGTTTTCGGCCCGTGGATACAACATTGAATCACTCACAGTCGCGCCAACGGAAGACCCCAGTTTGTCTCGTATGACCATTCAAACGAATGGCTCTGATGACGTGATTGAACAAATCACCAAACACCTGAACCGACTCATCGAAGTTGTCAAAGTGGTTGACCTCACGGAAGGTGCGTACACCGAGCGTGAGCTGATGTTGGTAAAAGTTCGGGCGGTTGGTAAAGAGCGCGAAGAAATGAAGCGCATGGCGGACATTTTCCGTGGTCGCATCATTGACGTTACCGACCGCAGTTACACCCTTGAGTTGACGGGTGATCAGGCCAAATGCGATGCATTTTTGCAAGCGCTTGATCCCACTTCAATTTTGGAAACGGTGCGCACCGGTGCCTGTGGCATTGGCCGTGGTGAGAGAATATTGCGCGCCTAAACGACACCCAACGAGGGCCTAAACCTTCGTTGGATTTAAACTCAACGATTGTTCGATTTTTTACAGAGGACTTCCCATCATGAAAGTGTTTTACGACAAAGACTGCGATTTGAGCCTGATTAAAGGCAAAACAGTTGCCATCATTGGCTACGGTAGCCAAGGTCACGCACACGCCCAAAACTTGAACGACAGTGGCGTAAAGGTCGTTGTTGGTTTGCGCAAAGGTGGCGCGTCTTGGGACAAGGTTGGTAAAGCGGGTTTGAACGTGATGGAAGTCAACGACGCGGTTGCCGCTGGCGATGTCGTCATGATTTTGTTGCCAGATGAGCAAATCGGTGATGTCTACCGCAACAACGTTGAACCCAATATCAAGCAAGGCGCCTCACTCGCGTTCGCGCACGGCTTTAACGTGCACTACAACCAAGTGGTTCCCCGTGCCGACTTGGACGTTTGGATGGTTGCGCCCAAGGCACCCGGCCACACTGTGCGCAACACCTACACACAAGGTGGCGGCGTGCCACACTTGGTGGCGGTGCACCAGGATAAGTCAGGCAAAGCCCGTGATTTGGCATTGAGCTACGCAATGGCGAACGGTGGCGGCAAGGCTGGCATCATCGAAACCAACTTCAAAGAAGAGACCGAAACCGACCTGTTCGGCGAGCAAGCCGTGTTGTGCGGCGGTGCGGTTGAGCTCATCAAAATGGGTTACGAAACACTGGTTGAAGCTGGCTACGCACCTGAAATGGCCTACTTCGAGTGCTTGCATGAATTGAAGTTGATCGTTGATTTGATCTACGAAGGCGGTATCGCCAACATGAACTACTCCATCTCTAACAACGCAGAGTTTGGTGAGTATGTGACGGGCCCAGAGGTCATCAACGAAGAGTCACGCAAGGCCATGCGCGCCGCCCTGAAGCGCATCCAGGATGGTGATTACGCCAAGATGTTTATTCAAGAAGGCCGCTTGAACTACCCAAGCATGACCGCACGCCGCCGTAACACGGCTGATCACCAGATCGAAGTGGTCGGTGCGCAATTGCGTGCCATGATGCCTTGGATTGCCAAGAACAAGCTGGTCGACCAAACCCGCAACTGATCGGATAGGGCGCATTCTGATGCGCTGATCGAAACGACAAAAGCCACCGCGGTGGCTTTTGTCGTTTCTGGCGCTTGGAGCTGGCGCTGACGCCTGATTCAACTAAACTGTAGCCTTGGCTATTTCGAGACACTATGACTACACCCGTTTCCCCTGAGTCCACCCCGGCGCCGCGTCACAAGGGCATCTATGTGCTGCCCAATCTCATCACCTTGGCAGCCCTCTTTGGTGGTTTTTACGCGATCGTGATGTCTATGAATGGGCGCTTCGATTTGGCCACACTGGGTATTTTTGCGGCGATGGTTTTGGATAGTCTCGATGGGCGCGTTGCGCGACTGACCAATACGCAAAGCGCGTTTGGTGAGCAAATGGACTCACTCAGCGACATGGTCTCTTTTGGTGCTGCCCCCGCGCTGATCGCCTACGAGTGGGTTCTGCGTGACTTGGGCCGATGGGGGTGGATTGCGGCCTTTGTTTATGTGTCTTGCGCGGCGCTGCGCCTGGCCCGTTTCAATGTGAATACCAGTGTCGTCGACAAGCGCTACTTTCAGGGGCTGCCATCGCCAGCTGCTGCTGCTTTGGTGGCCGGTTTCATTTGGGTCGTTGTGGATACTGGCTTCGATCACAAGCACCTGGCTTGGGCCACCTTCGGACTGACCTTATATGCGGGGCTGACGATGGTGACCAACGTTCCTTTTTACAGCTTCAAGGATGTGCGCATGAAGAAAAGCGTCCCCTTCGCCGTGATGATTTTGTTGGCATTGGGTATCGCGGTTATCAACATCCATCCGCCGACCGTTCTTTTCGGTAGTTTCATTGCCTACGGCTTGTCGGGCTACGCTTTGTATATTTGGCGCAGGGCTAAGGGTCTCCAGACCAGCCTCATTAGCACGTCAACGGAAGAGCCCGATGAGGCCGGGTTGCACGATTGAGACACTTGCGTCAGAAATTCTGTGGTACATTTTTATCCATGAGTAAAGCGCTGTTGAACCTACTAACGCTATCGTCCTTCGGGCGGAGTTGGTAGCGCACGCGCTTAAACCAAACAACGGCCCGTTTGCCAGCGCAGCGGGCCGTTTTCTTTGGTACTGCTGAAAGAGAATCAAAACTGCGCGTTGACTGTTTATTTATCGGAGAGCGAAATGACTGACAAGCTTGTAATTTTTGACACCACCTTGCGCGACGGTGAGCAATCGCCCGGGGCCTCCATGACCCGTGATGAGAAGCTGCGCATTGCCCGTCAGTTAGAGCGACTGAAAGTTGATGTGATTGAGGCTGGCTTTGCCGCCAGCTCGAACGGTGACTTCGAGGCAGTCAAGGCGATCGCAGAAACCGTAAAAGACTCAATCATCTGCTCGTTGGCGCGCGCCAACGACCGCGACATCACACGCGCCGCCGACGCGTTGGCGGGCGCGAATGCGGCGCGGATCCACACCTTCATTGCAACCAGTGCCTTACACATGGAAATGAAGTTGCGCATGTCGCCCGATGAGGTCTTTGAACAAGCAAAGCGCGCGGTCCGATTTGCCCGCAATCGCGTCGCTGACGTGGAGTTCAGTCCTGAGGACGGCTACCGCAGCGACCCTGATTTTCTGTGTCGTGTGATCGAGGCGGTTATTGCGGAAGGCGCCACCACGATCAACATTCCCGATACCGTGGGTTATGCGGTGCCAGAGTTATATGGCAACTTCATCAAGAACCTGCGCGAGCGAGTGCCCAACTCGGATAAGGCCATTTGGTCCGTTCATTGCCACAACGATTTGGGTATGGCCGTTGCAAACTCTTTGGCGGGTGTGCAAATCGGTGGTGCGCGTCAGGTCGAATGCACGATCAACGGGCTCGGTGAGCGCGCCGGCAATTGCTCCCTTGAGGAGGTGGTGATGGCGGTTAAGACCCGCAAAGACTACTTTGATCTCGCGCTCGGGATTGACATCAGCCAAATCGTGCCAGCTTCGAAAATGGTGAGCCAAACCACTGGCTTTGTCGTGCAGCCAAACAAAGCGGTTGTGGGTGCAAATGCGTTTGCTCACGCCTCTGGTATTCACCAAGATGGCGTTCTTAAAGCGCGGGACACCTACGAAATCATGCGTGCCGAGGATGTGGGTTGGAGCGCTAACAAAATTGTTTTGGGTAAGTTGAGTGGGCGTAACGCTTTCAAGCAGCGCCTTGAGGAGCTCGGCATTTCCCTGGAGTCTGAGGCGGATGTCAATACGGCCTTCGCCAAATTTAAAGAGCTCGCTGACCGGAAGAGCGAAATTTTTGATGAAGACATCTTGGCGTTGGTTAACTCGGATGGCATGTCCTCTGGGCAAGATATGTTCAGTTTGATCTCGTTGTCGCAGCACAGTGAAACCGGTGAGATGCCTGAAGCGACCGTTGTTTTCCAATCCCAAGGCGTTGAAAAGAAGGGCACCTCCACAGGCAACGGGCCGGTTGATGCCTCGCTCAAAGCGATCGAAAGTCATGTCAACAGCGGTGCTGAAATGATGCTTTATTCGGTGAACGCGATCACGTCGGGTTCGACCGAAAGCCAAGGCGAGGTGACGGTGCGTTTGCAGCATTCAGGGCGCGTTGTAAATGGTGTTGGCGCAGATCCCGACATTGTGGTGGCGTCTGCGAAAGCCTATCTGAGCGCTTTAAGCAAACTTTATGGAACGGCAGACCGCGTAGCAGCGCAAGGTTGATAAAAAAGCGGCCCGCAAGGGTCGTTTTTTTTGGCTCTGAATTTTGAAAATAGGTAATAAAAGCCTAAATTATTTGCGCTTTGTGAAGGTTTTATATTTATTTTTGAATTCTAAATACCTATTTATTATTTAGATTGAATTTAGAAAGATGATCTAAATACTTGAAAGTATTGGAATTTTTTATAAAGTGGGTATACTGGTGGCGTGATAAAAACTTCCTCTTGATTGTGTCCGAATGAAAGCCTTTAACTCGCGCTCACTGATGTTCGCCTTGTGCATCGCCATTGGCGCTCTATTCTCCGTTGGGGGACAGGTCGCGTACGCGCAGTCGGCAAAATCGGGAAAAAGTGTCAAGCAGGTGTCTGCCAGTTCATCGGTCAAAGCCTCGGCTCGCAAAGAAGTGCGCAAAAAGCGCGTGGTTCGTGCCAGCAGCAAAAAATCAAAAGTGCGTGCGTCGGTGCGTCGTCGCGCAGTCGTGCCGGTCTCGGCAGCACGCATTCAGGGACTGAACAAGGTTTCAGATCCGTTGCGGTTGGGGTCCAGCGTTGCATTTGTTGTTGATCAAGATACCAATGAGGTACTTTTTAGCAAGAACGAATCGGCGGTCTTGCCCATCGCCTCCATCACAAAGCTCATGACGGGATTGATCGTCAATGACGCCAATCTCGATTTAGATGAGACCATCCGAATTACGAAAGATGACATCGACCGCGTGAAAGGCAGCTCCTCGCGTCTTCGCATCGGCACAGAACTGACACGCGGCGAAGCCTTGCATCTTGCTTTGATGTCCAGCGAGAATCGAGCGGCGCATGCATTGGCTCGAACATTCCCAGGCGGTGAAGACGCTTTTGTTGCCAATATGAACGCCAAAGCAGCGTTACTTGGCATGCACGAGACCAGTTACGTTGACCCAACCGGGTTGTCGAGTAAAAACCAATCCAGCGCGCGGGATTTGGCCGTTTTGGTTAATGTGGCGTATGAGCGGCCACTGCTTCGTGAGCTGTCAACCACTGAGAGCTACTCCGTGCTCTCGGGCCGCCGGCGATTGGAATATCGAAACAGCAATGGCCTGGTGCGCAACGACAGCTGGGACATTGGTTTACAAAAAACAGGCTATATCCGTGAAGCGGGCCGCTGCCTTGTGATGCAGGTGTCGATTGCTGAGCGCAACCTGATCATGGTGTTTCTCGATTCAAACGGCAAATACACCCGCCTGGCGGATGCCAAACGTATCCGCAAGTGGATCGAGTCGCAAGAGGGTAAAGCCAAGCAGGCCTCAGGAAAATCGCCAAGTCACGGCTAACTTAGCGCCTTTTTTGCATTTACCCGCGGTACCCCAAAGCCCGCGAGATCTCGTTTGCTGTGGTTTGTAGCTTAGGTAGCCAGCTTTCATCGATTCGGCTTGCGGGAGCTGAAATAGACAGACCTGCAACGAGTTTTCCCTGATCGTCCCGAATACCCGCGGCGATGCATTTCACCCCCAGCTCTAGCTCCTCGTTATCCCGAGCCACACCCGTTTTCTGGGCTTCTTGCAGTTCTCTCTCGAGGTGGTGCAGCTGCGTCAGGCTGTTGCGTGTCTGCCCTGGCAGGCCGGTTCGGGTCGCGTAGGCGCGCAGCCGCGCAATGTCGTCCGTTGCCAAAAAGAGCTTGCCAACCGAGGTGAGGTGCAACGGTGCGCGACCACCAATTGCACGAACTACCTGCATCCCAGAGCGTTCGCTATAAGCACGATCAACATAGACGATTTCATCGCCCTGACGAACGGAGAGGTTAACGGTTTCTCCAGTGAGCTTATGCAAGACCCGCATGGGCAATTGAGCAGCCTCACGCACGGATAAGCGCTCCTTGACCAAATTACCTAGCTCTAGAAGACGTAAGCCTAATTTATAGGTACCACCATCGCCACGCTCAACGAGCCGGCACGCGACCATATCATTAAGGATGCGGTGGGCAGTAGAGGGGTGCAAACCAGTTTGCTGTGACAGTAATTTAAGACTACTGGACTCTTCATGATCGGCCAAGCAATCAAGTAAGTTCATCATGCGCTCAACCACCTGAATGGCGGTCTTGCCAGCTTCTCCTGAGTTCTTCGTTGCTTTGCGATCCATGCCTGTGATTGTAGCGAATATTGGCTTTATTGCATATTGTGAAACGATATAGTAATCCAAAAATAGGGGCTGTTACTAGCGGCATTCCAAAATGCAATGCCTAATCAAAGGCGCTAACACAGTCTTTAATAAGTTTAGGACCTCTGTAAATGAGACCTGTATAGAGTTGCACCAAACTGGCGCCTGCATCGATCTTCTGTCTGACATCTTCCCCAGAGAGAATGCCACCGACCCCAATGATCGGAATCCGGTTTTGTAAATACTGAAAGAGATGGTGGATAGTTTGATTCGACAGGCTAAATACGGGTGATCCGGAGAGACCACCCGCTTCATTGCCATAGGGAAGATTACAAACGGGAGTTCGACTAATGGTGGTATTGGTCGCAATCACAGCATCAATCTCAAACTCGAGTAAGAGGTCAGCTATCAAGCGTAAATCATTTTCTTCAAGGTCAGGAGCAATTTTTAAGAAGAGTGGCTTACGAACGCCATATTGATCGGCTAAGGCTTTGCGTGCGTCATGCAAGGCAGACAAGAGTTGTCGCAGCAGAACCTCACCTTGAAGATCGCGCAGGTTCTTCGTATTTGGGGATGAGATATTGGCTGTGATGTAAGTAGCAACCGGATAGACGGTGTTTAAGCAAATAACATAATCTTTGCTGGCATCCTCTAGGGCTGTGCTGGCATTCTTACCAATATTTAAGCCAACGATACCGCCAGATTGATAAAAGCGCGAGCGCTTGACCCGCTCAACACAGGCATCCACGCCGTCATTATTAAATCCCATGCGATTAATTAGAGCATCTGCCTCTGGTAAACGAAACATGCGAGGTTTAGGATTGCCAGGCTGCGGCTTGGGGGTTACCGTACCGATTTCCAGAAAACCAAATCCAAGGCTTACTAGAGCATCAATATGTTTGCCGTCTTTATCAAGACCCGCCGCAAGTCCAACAGGGTTCCGAAATACAATACCGCATAACTGAATTGGTCTAATGAGTGGCTTGCCAATCAAACCACTCAGCAGACCACAACGCTCTAGACGATCGAGTTGATTAAAGGAGAAGTCATGGGCCGACTCGGGATCCATCGAGAATAGCAGTGGACGAAGAAGGGAATAGGAATCAATCATCGCGCGGTGCAGGATTCAGGTTTTGCCATTGATCATCGATCAACCCTTCGATTGGAGCAAACTTGATCTTGTATGCCATTTTAGGACTCTGTGCGATGTAGTAGCCTAAATAGAGGTAAGGAAGACCGAGTTGCTGAACCTGATTGATCTGCCACAAAATGCTGTAGGTACCATAGCTAGCGTTTGGCACACTGGCATCGTAAAAGGTATAAACCGAAGAGATGCCATGCTCAACAACGTCAATCATACTAACCATACGGAGGCGACCAGGATGAGAGTCGTCTGGCCCGTCTCTAAATTCAACGATGCGTGAGTTCACCCGGCTTTGTAATAAAAACTGCATGTACTGTTCTTGATTGTCATTTTCCATCTGGCCACCATGATGGCGTTGCGCCTGATACGCCTGGTAAAGACGGTAGTGTTCCTCATGATGCGCCAAACTCAGAACCTGCGCCTGTAAACCCGAATGACGCCTCATGCTGCGCCGTTGACTGCGATTGGGCTGAAAGTGTTGTACCGGAATACGTGTCGCAATGCATGCTTTGCAATCATCGCAATA
>ENA-OREM01000549-OREM01000549.1-marine-metagenome-genome-assembly--contig:-NODE-549-length-25167-cov-5.746592_pt1 | contig 25167 bp, 26 predicted proteins | sample MGYA00248623_ERZ508561 | MGnify/ENA primary metagenome ERZ508561 (study PRJEB26227, sample SAMN06264494) | marine metagenome | isolation source: Columbia River Estuary | place: USA:Columbia River Estuary...
AATACTAAAACGGTTAATGCCTTCATGCGACGCATTCAAGTTCTCCTTTGATTGTTGAATTGATAGCCAAGTGGCAGGATAACCAGCCTTCACTTGAAGCGCAACAGGCGTAAAAACACATTGAATTGAGGATGGTTTTCTGGCAGAATCTGTGTCACTTTTTGGTGATACAAACAGCCAAACTGGTCAGACAGCGGGTGGGGGAATATGGGAAGTTCCCTCGGGGAACGACCTCCAAGCAGCCCTAACTGTAGAGTCAGTGCCGGGGTCAAGGCTCGTCACCCTTCTTCTTGTAAGTGATTGGCAATCAACGATTGACTACCCACACCCTTCCCGTCATTTGGGTCGACGCGATACTGCTGTTCACCCTTTGTGAGTGGGTTTTCCTCAGCCTTAAAAGCGCCAAGGCGCCCGAGGCCTTGTCTTTTGTCGATGTCAGTCTTGGTCTCTTGCCAGGGTTCTTGTTGATGGTTGCGGTTCGGCTCGCCACCCCACCTGATGTGCCGATCGAAGTCTTTGCGTTCTTCGCCCTAGCCGGGCTGGCTCACGCGCTCGACTTCCAGCGCCGATACCGGCAAAACAAACACGAGTAACCATCGCGTCGTCTGTCGCTAATGGTGCGCAGCCAGCCTAAATTTATGTCACCATTCAGCCCACGTTACCAACCGGGGGATGAACCATGATGACGCTCTGCGGCTTCTCTGCAAGCAACTACTACAACAAAGTCAAATTGGCACTGCTCGAAAAGGGCGTTGCTTTTGAAGAACGTGAAGTTTGGACGGATCAGGTCGACAAGGCGACATCCCCTTTGGGTAAGGTTCCCTACCTGCTAACACCAATGGGCGCCCTATCGGAATCGACAGTCATTCTGGATTACCTCGAACAGCAATTCACCGAGGTACCGCTCGTGCCCGCCGACCCCTTTGGCGCCGCCAAAGTACGGGAGTTGGCCACTTACATCGACCTGCACCTTGAGCTGGTGGTTCGCAATCTTTATCCGGAGGCCTTTTTCGGCCGCACCGTTAGCGACGCGACCAAAGAAACCGTATCGAAAACCATCAAGAAAAATGTGGCGGCTTTCGCGTCACTGGCCAAATTTGAGCCTTATATCGCGGGCGCCGTTTTCACATTGGCAGACTGCTCAGCCGCTGTTCATCTACCGTTGGTTTCGAGTGCAACCAAGATCATTTACGGTGAAGACGTACTGGCTGATTTACCAGTCAGGGACTACCTCAAAGGGCTTTCAGTGCGTCCAGCGTTTTCCAAAGTCAGCGCGGACCGTAAAGCGAATACCGAGATAATGATGGCGCGAATGAGAGGTCTCTAATCATGGCTTGGGTTCAATTTGTACCAGGTGCCCTGATGCTTTGGCTGGGTGCGTACTACATCTACTGCTTTGTAAAGAAGAAACCGATGGTCAGAAAAAACCACCGAATACCCGTCACGGTTGGTACTTTGCTATCGGGCATCATGAGTGCAACCATTGGGTTGGTGTTCATCGTTCTTAGCTTTAATTCATAGCGCTCAATAGCGCCAAGCGAAGCTCGCCCAACTCTTCCCGCGCGCTATCAGCGAGCGCCGGGGAGATGAGGCCACTCTTCCTCATCGCGTCCAGCATGGCGGCTAAGTCATCGCAGTCACTGGCCCGAAACTGCAAGTTGAGACGCGCAATTTCGGTCGCCGAATCGACTTGGAAGCCCCGTGCGCGACTCAACAGTGCAGAGACCAGGCGTACCTGGTAGCCAACGAATCCTCGAAAGGCGGGTAAGTCTCGAAACCGCCCGGGCTCGAATTGAACCATGTTCTCGTAATAGCGATGGGTGAATGTCGGAACGGTGAGCGGTAGGCGGGATGTGGGCATTTCAACGTGGCTTTGGGCGAGACAATTCGTTGAATTTTAGTATTAATTAACAAAACAGCAAGCTATTTTTATAGTTCTTAAATATTCATAAAAACACACACCTCCCCATCAAAACACACGGGGATAATCCGAGGCAGGTTGAGTTTGAAATCGAGACGTGAAGACTCGCCGCCTCAGAAGTTCGCCAAGGCCCGCGATGCTGGCCAAGTTGTGCCCTGCGACCATTTCATCGGCGTTGAGCGCCAAAACGTGGGGTCCGCGCGCAATGGGTTGGTAGCCGGCGTAGCGCATCAGCGGATTGACCCAGACGAATCGATGCGCAGCCGCTGAAATCTTTCTAACTTCTTTCGCGAAGTCTGATGCCCCTCCCGTATCCAAGCCGTCAGAAATCAAAATGACCCAAGGGCGACGTCCCTGCCAAAGAGCCGTGTGCGCGAGCCGCAACGACCTGAGACAATCCGCGAGCCGAGTGCCCGTCGCGTAATCCTCGATCGCATGGCCCGCCCGTTGCAGCATGGCATCCGTGTTGCGACATTTGAAGGCATGCGTCAGCTCACTCACGCGATTTCCGACAGCAAACACGTGTGCATCACATCCGCGCAGCATCGGGTGCAAACATGCCAAGGTGGTTCTGGCATAGGCAGCCATTGAGCCAGAGGTGTCAAGCAAGACGATCAAGCGAGCGGGCTTGCGTTGCCGATCGATGCGTGCCAAATCAAGTGGCTCACCCTGCGTTCCCTGGGACCGACGGATGATTTCCCGCCAATCAAGTCGTGGGCCAGCGTCGCTGGGATGTCGCCGCCGAATCCGTTGGTTCGGTATGACAAACTGAGTTTGCTGAGCAAGCGCAATGAGGGCGTCTCGTTCGGCCTCCGACAAGGTCGCAAAATCCGCATGCCGCAATTCAAAAACAGCACTAGACCCCTCGGTTATGGCGTCATCCTTGGCATCAGGAACGATACTTTCAAGCGATGAAGGCGCCATCGTGATCCCATCACCCCCAGCCGGTTCCGGTGCCGGTGGCACTAAAGACTGAACAGGAGACGCGAGATCCTGAAAACCAAAAAAGGCATCGAACTGCGCCAAGAAAACGGCCTCATCCTCAATTCGACTGAGTAAACAAACCGCGAGCGCATCACGCACGGCCGCGCGTGATGTGAGTTCGGTGATGAGCAGCGAACGCTGGGCCAAGGCCAAGCGATTGCTATCAATCGGGAGACCTGATGCGCGCAATGAGCGACCGAAATCAACCAAACGCGCGGCAAAACTCAGCTCGGCGTCTCGGTCTTCAGCCATTGGTGAATATGGGGCTCAAGGCGCTGCCAGTCCTCCTGATCCTTCACCAACACGCCGAGGGTATCGGCCACGGCTTGTGGATCCAGAGAAGTGAATCGAAGTGCAACCAATGCACGTGCCCATTCGATGGCCTCTGCGATACCGGGTGCGCGGCTTAATCCCACTGCATCGCTGGCCGCGCGCATACGCTGCACGAAATCCGTCACGGCTTCAGTCAGTTGCGCAGAGGCACCCGGCGCCTGGGCACGGACGATGGCAAGCTCCCGGTCCCGATCAGGAAAGGTCATCCAATGGAAAAGGCATCGCCGCTTGATGGCATCGTTGAGCTCTCGGCTGCGGTTACTGGTGAGCAAAGTCACAGGTGTGTTCGCAGCGCGCACGGTCTTGAAAGCTGGAATCGAAACCTGAAATTCACCGAGGTATTCCAGCAAAAAAGCCTCGAACGGCTCATCGGCGCGATCGAGCTCGTCGATCAATAACACGGCGCCCGGCGCTGGGGCTTGCAACGCCTTGAGAAGTGGCCGCTCGATGAGGTATTCCGAACTGTAAAGGGATCGCTCGATTTCTGCGGCTGACTGGGTTTCTTGACGGAGCCGGGCATGCAACATTTGTGCAGCGTAATTCCACTCGTACAACGCATCACGCTCATCCAAGCCGTCATAACATTGCAGCCGCACGAGATCCCGCCCTAAGACAATCGCAATGGCTTTTGCCAGCTCTGTCTTACCAACACCCGGTGCGCCCTCAAGCAGCAACGGGCGCTGCAGCGTTACGGCGAGATGAACCGCCGTTGCCATGCGCTGATCTGCGAAGTAACCAACAGCCGCCAACGCGGCGACCCACGCTTGGGCGGATGCGGGGACGGACCCAATCATGCCAACGCTTGGGTAACGGCTCGCTTCGTTTGAACGGCGATCAACGCGGCTCGATAGGCCGGTGTTGCATGGATATCCGCGCTCAGATCATCAGGCGCAATCACGACATCATCGACCGCCTCGGGAGAAAAGTTGGCACTCAGAGCGGCCTCCAAACCAGCATGCCTAAAGACGCCACTGCCTGCGCCCGTGATAGCGACCCGAACACCCCGATCGAACTGGGCGACGAACACACCAACCGTCGCGAAGCGCGATGCGGGCTGTTTGAACTTGGCGTAAGCAGAAGCCCTTGGTAATGGAAAACTCACCCCTGTCACCAACTCATCGGGCTCGAGGGCTGTGGTGAAAAAGCCCTGAAAAAATTCAGAAGCAGGTAAATCCCGCGCCGTCGTGTGCACGGTCGCGTCCAAGGCCAGTAACGCGCTGGGATAACAGGCTGCGGGGTCGTTGTTGGCAACCGACCCCCCAATCGTGCCGCGCGCACGGACTTGACGGTCTCCGATACCACCAGCCAACGCGGCGAGGCCGGGTAGGCGCGCGCGCACCGTCGCATCACCGGCTACGGTTTGGTGTCTCGTCATGGCGCCGATCCACAGCGAATCACCGTTTATCTTGATACCCTGCATTTCAGGGATTGCGGCCAAATCAACCAGCGTCTCGGGTTGAGCGAGTCGCTGCTTCAGGGACGCGATCAGTGTTTGTCCGCCCGCGATCGCCTGGCCGCCCGCCTGAATCGCGGCAATCGCATCGGCAAGTGCAACCGGCTTTTGGTATTCAAATGCATGCATGTGAGGTCTCCCTTTAATGCGCCGCAGCGGCTTTTTGTACCGCTTTCACGATGTTCTGATAGCCCGTGCAGCGGCAGAGGTTACCCTCGAGTCCATCGCGAATCTCAGCGGCGGTTGGATTGGGGTTTTTGGCAATCAGATCGACGGCGCTCATCACCATACCGCTGGTACAAAAGCCGCACTGAAGCGCGTGACACTCTTGAAAAGCGGTCTGCATGGGGTGCATGGTTCCGTCGGGCGCCGCTAGCCCCTCAATGGTCACGACCTCGGCGCCAGCCACCTGCTGCAGTAAGACGTTACACGACTTCACTGCGTCACCGTTAACAATCACGGTACAGGCACCACATTGCGCGGTATCGCACCCAACATGGGTACCGGTCAACTGTAAATGCTCGCGCAGTGCCTGGACGAGCAAGGTGCTAGGGCTCGCATCAACAGTGACCGTTTGACCGTTTACCTTTAATTCAACCAACATATTTTTCTCCATTGAGCAGCTCGCAAATGCCACGCAACATTGTTACCACTAACGCAAGATTAACCTGACTTCCAGGTGACCCCAATAGGTTACCCGAATGATGGGTCAATTCACGGCCATGCGGTGGTCGCGAGGCAAGTTTTGGAGAAGGATTTTCAGCGGCTCGGACCGCTTATATCGGTTGCGCGTTGCCTCGGTTTTTGCCTCGGAGGCGCCCCCTCACGAGGTCGTTTAGAAATTGTGTCAACTTGTTACCCGACACCACATCCAACAATTTGCCGCGTGTAAAAACCGCGAATAACCGGGGATCACTGTTGAGCAAGACCGTATGGCTTTCGGTGCCAAGCGCTGACTGACAGTCAATGCGAAGCGCGCAGGCATTACCTCGGCGCACAAAGCAATGTTCAATGGATACCTCAACCCCTTGCGCCGCCCACTCATCGACCAAACTCGGTAACACGTTGTAGAGCAGATGATCAAACTCGGCGCCTCGGCCGACGCGTTGCATAATGAACTGGGCTTCGTACTTGCTAATGACCTCTTCCATGCGCTTTCTCCGGTTTCGCCGTCCTTGGATGCACCAAAATGGGGTTTCCTTGCCTATCTTTTGGGCAAAGATGCCGTACACCGGCCATCCCCACAACACCTCAGCAAAGCCCATGCCATGATTGCGATTGATACCCATCAACATTTTTGGCGCTACGATCCAACGCACCTGCCCTGGATTGACGCGACGATGGCAAAGCTAAAAGGCGACCGCTTGCCCGAGCATGTGTTGGCCCCCATGACGAAATGCGGTGTCTCCGCAGCCCTTGCCGTCCAAGCGCAGAGTCGTCCGGAGGAAACGGACGCCCTCCTCGCCTTTGCTGCTGAAGCGCCTCAAATCTGTGGCGTTGTCGGCTGGACCGATCTCTCAAGCCCACATTTAGCAGCCGCGTTAGAGGCGTGGTCGGGCAACCGAAAACTAAAGGGGTTTCGGCATATCCTGCAAGACGAGCGCGATGTGGCTGCGCTCACGGGGTCGACGGCTTTCAACGCTGGTTTGCGTCTTCTACAGTCGAAAAAACTGACGTATGACGTCCTGGTGTTCGAGCGACAACTGCCTGAGGCGCTCGCCCTGTGTGCACGTCACGATCAACACTGGCTGGTGCTTGACCATCTCGGAAAGCCGACCTTAAACGTCACGCACACTGTAAAAACATCGGAGCTGTCCGCTTGGCTCAAACACATCAAAGCTCTGGCAAAGCTGCCACATGTTGTGTGCAAACTCTCGGGTCTGGTCACTGAGACCGACTGGCAAAACACCCCCATGAATCAAACCAAGCAAGAAAACATGCGTCGCTGTTTTGACGAGGCCCTCGAGGCATTTGGCCCGGATCGCATCATGTTCGGGTCTGACTGGCCCGTTTGCACCCTCGCAGCGCCGTACACCGACGTTGCGACATTCGCTCAAACGTGGGCCAGCGCGCAGCTAAGCCCCAGCGAGCAGAGGCGATTTTGGTCGGGCACCGCCGAACGCACCTATGATTTGGGGCTTAAACAATTGAAAGAATCGATCGATGGATCTGCAACTTCGTGACCGCGTCATTGTCATCACAGGTGGGACAAGCGGCATTGGTGCGGCGACCGCGTTGGCGCTGGCCAGGGAGGGCGCATGCCCTGTGATGATGGGCTTGGACGCCCTCCCTCTTCAACTGTCAGGTGACCTACAACAAGCGGGCGTCAGGTTTTCTCATCACACCGTCGACCTCAGGGATCACGAGCGTGTCGCAACAATTGTCGATAGTATCGTGACTGAATACGGGCGCATTGACGGCTTGGTCAACAACGCGGGCGTCAACGATCGGGTTGGGCTCTCTGCGGGGCCCGCTGCCTTTTCGGCATCGCTCGAACGCAATCTGGTGCACTACTACACCATGGCGCATTTCATCGTTCCTCATCTCATCAAGACGCAAGGCGCCATTGTGAACGTCGCCTCTAAGACCGCCTTGACGGGGCAAGGGGACACCAGCGGTTACTGCGCTGCAAAAGGGGGGCAACTGGCGCTGACGCGGGAGTGGGCGATTTCGCTCGCTGCGCACAACATCCGCGTGAATGCGGTGTTGCCGGCCGAGGTGATGACGACGATGTACGCCGATTGGATCGCTACGTTCGACAATCCAGAAGAAAAGCAAGCAGCGATTGAAAGCAAAATTCCCTTGGGTCAACGGATGTCAACACCGACGGAGATCGCCAATACGATTGTCTTTTTGCTCTCATCTGCCGCCAGCCACACGACCGGTCAATGGGTCCATGTGGATGGGGGCTATGTCCACCTCGACCGCGCTTATTCGACGCGGTAGTTCGGTGCTTCTTTTGTGATCTGCACGTCGTGCACGTGGCTTTCTCGAACGCCTGCCGACGTGATCTGAACAAACTCGGCCTGTGCCTGCATGTCGGCGATCGACCCGCAGCCACAATAGCCCATCGAGGCCCGCAAACCACCCGCAAGTTGGAACAAAATGGCCACCACTGAGCCTTTGTACGGCACACGGCCCTCAATGCCTTCGGGTACCAATTTATCCGCGTTTGGATTACCCGTGCTGGACTCCTGAAAGTAACGGTCGGCACTGCCCTGTTGCATCGCACCGATACTTCCCATCCCTCGGTAGCTTTTGTAGGAACGGCCCTGAAACAAGACGATCTCGCCTGGCGCCTCTTCGGTACCTGCGAACATGCCACCCATCATGACGGTACTGGCACCGGCTGCAATGGCTTTTGCCACGTCACCGCTGTAACGCACACCGCCATCGGCGATCAGCGGAACGCCCGTTCCCTTTAAGGCAGATGCCACGTTGTCAATGGCCGTAATCTGAGGTACGCCCACACCAGCGACGATTCGGGTTGTACAAATACTGCCGGGGCCGATACCGACTTTCACCGCGTCGGCACCCGCCTCGACCAAGGCCAAAGCAGCCGACCCCGTGGCGATATTTCCACCCACGACTTGGATGTGAGGATAATTTTGCTTGACCCACCGCACCCGCTCAATCACACCCTTGCTGTGACCGTGTGCCGTGTCGACAACGATCGCATCGACACCGGCAGCCGCAAGTGCGGCGACCCGCTCTTCTGTGCCATCGCCCACCCCAACTGCGGCACCAACGCGCAACTTACCCGCATCGTCTCGCGCTGCATTTGGAAAATTGAGTTGTTTGGTAATGTCCTTTACCGTAATCAAACCACGCAGCTCAAACGCCTCGTTGATCACCAACAAACGTTCAAGCTTGTGCTTGTTCAAAAGCGCTTTGGCCTGCTCAGGCGTCGTGCCCTCCGGTACAGTCACCAAGCGCTCGCGCGGCGTCATGATTTCAGCAACCGTTTGGTCGTAACGCGTCTCGAATCGCAGGTCGCGACCGGTCACGATGCCCACCACCTTACCGCCATCGACGACGGGGAAGCCGGAAACACCCAGCTCTTCAGACAGCTGCATGACCTGCCTGACGGTGTGTTTGGGTGTGATCACCACGGGGTCGCGCAACACCCCACTCTCGTAACGCTTGACCTTCGCGACCTGTGCGGCCTGCTCCTGCGCGCTTAGGTTTTTATGGACGATACCGATACCCCCTTCTTGGGCCAAAGCAATCGCTAGGCGCGCCTCGGTGACGGTATCCATCGCAGCGGATACGAGTGGCAGATTGAGGGTGATCTCGCGCGTGAACTGCGTGCTGAGATGGGTATCTTTGGGAAGAACTTGGGAGAAAGCGGGAACCAGTAGGACGTCGTCAAACGTGAGGCCGGGGCCAAGCAAGCGCATTTGAAAGCTCCAAAGAGCAATATTTTAAGGGTGAATGAAGCGCCGCTGTATACACGCGGCAACCAGCGCCTCAATAGCCTGACTTTGCCCCTGGTCGGCGTTTAGAGAACAACCCAGCCGTTCGCGCCCCCTGACTTTGAAACCGCGTTCTGCGTGCCACCATGGGGTCAACAATCAGTCCACGACACAGACTGACGTGATCCCCATCACGCACCGCCTCATCAAGCTTCGCTCGGCGATGCCATATCGCAAGTTTCAGCTGACCGGTGAGGGCCGCCGAAACAGGCGCGTGCCATTGGGCGTTATCGGCCGACGTCGTAACGCGGGTGAGTAACTCGCGCACCCGCGTCCCATCTGGCACCGTTAACTGAAGGTGCTGCACGGTTCGTGGCTTTGGCGCGTAAGTCAAAGTGACGGTGAGCATCATTCAATCCTTGCGCTCGCCATAAACCTGGTCGGCACGCGTGACAAACGCGTCGACCATGTTCGACGCGATTTTGTCAAACACGGGACCAACCAGCGTGGCCAACGTCTTGCTCGAAAATGCGTATGCCAGCGTGAAGCTGACCTTACAAGCCTGTGCACGCCCCTGCGCATCCAGCTCACCGAGTGGTTTAAATTGCCAGCTACCCTCTAAGTGCGAGAAGGGGCCATCGACCAACTGCATATGCACAGCGCGGCCAGGCTCATGTTCGTTGCTCGTGGTGAAACTTTGGTGAAAGCCCCCGAGAGCCATACCAACTTTTGCGGTCATACTGGTTGGTGTTTCTGAGACGACTGTCGATGCGTCACACCACGGTAGAAACTCTGAATAGCGCGCCACATCTGTCACCAAAGCGTACATTTGCTCGGGGCTGTGGTTTAACAAAACAGACTTGCTGACAGTTTTCATACAATGAGAGGCTCCGCAGTAATCCACATTTTATGCGGCATCCAACTTTAACCTAGGCAACATGGCTTCTAAGAACCCACCCGGTAAGGAAAAAAAGCCTCTACCCGCAAGAATCGCTGACAACAAGAAGGCGCGGTTCAATTACGCCATAGAGGAGACGCACGAAGCTGGCATGGTGCTGGAAGGCTGGGAGGTCAAGGCGCTTCGTGCCGGCAAGGTGCAATTAACCGATGGCTATGTGATCATTCGCAACGGCGAGTTATTCATCATTGGCTGCCTCATTAACCCGCTCATCAGCGCGTCAACCCATGTGCGCTCCGACAGCGCCCGCACCAAAAAGCTTTTGCTAAAAAAAGATGAAATCAGGCGTTTGGTCGGCAAAGTCGAGCAACGCGGTTTCACACTGGTCCCGCTCAACCTGCACTGGAAGAATGGCCGCGTCAAATGCGAAATCGCGCTTGCCAAGGGCAAGGCCGAGCATGACAAGCGGTCAACGATCAAAGATCGTGAAGGCAAGCGCGAGGTCGAGCGCGCGATGAAAGAGCGTCAGCGTTAAGTCCCGAGGAGACCGACCATCGGATGCAACTCTGGCGTCCACGGGGATTCAAAGAAAGCAGCAACCATCTCAGGCGTCACGTCTTCGATGCGGGCTGGGTTCCACTTGGGTTGATGATCTTTGTCAACAGCCAAGGCGCGGACCCCTTCAACGGTCTCACTCGCAGCGCCTGGTCGCAGGTAAAAACACTGGTGCACCATGACGCGTTCCATCGCCAAGTCATCGGCTAACGACAACTGACGGGCCCGGCGAACCTGCTCAAGCACCACATGCAACATCAGCGGTGAACGCGCCGATAACTGGGTATGAACCGATGACGCCCACTCAGCCTCAGCGGGATCGACTGACTGACTCATCTCGGATAGGCGTGCCATGATCTCACGCACGGATGGTGCTGAGAAAACCGCGTCAATCCACGGCCCATGCGTCAAGATATGTGATTCGGGTGTCGGAGACGCCTTGACGGCAACCCAGCGCTGCACTGCCTCTGGCGTCTGGAAAGGCGTCTCTCGCAACTCTTCCCACAAAACCGGCAGACTCGAACGCTCGATACAGCAATCAGCAAGACCCAACGCAATGGCATCAGCGGCCCCGATCACATGGCCGGTCAGTGCCAGCCATTCGCCCACGTGGCCCGGCAGCCGGCTGAGAAAGAACCCACCACCCACGTCTGGAAACAAGCCAATGTTGGTCTCAGGCATCGCCAATTTGCTGTGCGGTGTGACCACACGCAGACTCGCACCCTGCGAAATACCCATTCCCCCGCCCATCACGACGCCATCCATGAGCGCAATGTAAGGCTTCTGGTAGGTGTGAATCAGGTAGTTGAGTGCATACTCTTCCGTGAAAAAAGCATCCAAAGCGGCGTCACCCGATAACGCTGCGTCATGAAAAAACCGAATGTCCCCACCGGCACAAAAGTGGCCAAAAGGGCCGTTTTTATCAGACCCACGAATCACGACAGCAAAGACGCCTTCGTCGGCTTGCCATGCACGCAAGTGACTGTCCAATGCCCGCACCATGTCAAGTGTCAACGCGTTAAGTGCCTTTGGGCGCTGTAACGTAATCAGGCCCACAGACCCAACCACAACGGCTTCTACATGTTCACTTTTGTATAAGGCTTTCATCGGTTCACTCTCTGCGTTATCGCTTTACCCACCACAAAAAAAGGGCGCTCGAAGCGCCCTTTCATGTCAGCCGCCTGACATATCGCGACCCGCGCGCTTGCGCTCGTGCTCTTTCAAGAAGCGCTTGCGGAGTCGGACGCTCTTTGGCGTGATCTCAACCAGCTCATCATCTTCGATGAACTCAACACCATACTCCAATGTCAGAGCAATCGGCGGCGTGATTTTCACAGCGTCTTCCTTGCCGCTCACGCGGAAGTTGGTCAACTGCTTCGTACGTGTGGCGTTCACAACCAAGTCATTGTCACGGTTGTGGATACCCACGATCATGCCTTCATAAACGGGGTCGTTGGCCTTGACCAACATACGGCCGCGATCGTCAAGCTTACCCAATGCGTAGGTGAAGATTTCACCATCGTCCATAGAGATCAGCACGCCGTTCTTACGGCCACCAATCTCACCTTTGTGCGGCTCGTAACCATCAAAAATATTGGAGATCAGGCCAGAACCACGGGTCAGGTTGAGGAATTCGTTGGTAAAACCAATCAGGCCTCGCGCAGGAATACGGTATTCCAGGCGGACACGTCCCATGCCATCGGGCTCCATGTTGACCAATTCACCTTTGCGCTCACCGAGGGCTTGCATCACGCCGCCCTGGTGTGCTTCTTCGATGTCAGCGGTCACCATTTCGATAGGCTCGCAGCGCTCGCCGTCGATGTCGCGAAACACCACGCGGGGCTTTGACACAGCCAATTCATAGCCTTCACGACGCATGTTCTCCAACAGAATCGTGAGGTGCAATTCGCCGCGTCCCATCACTTCGAAGACACCCTCCTCGTCGGTCTCGGAAACACGCAACGCGACGTTGTGCTGCAATTCCTTTTGCAAGCGGTCCCATAACTGACGGCTTGTAACGAACTTGCCTTCGCGACCAGCCAAAGGGCTGGTGTTGACGCAGAAGTTCATGGTCAGCGTTGGCTCATCCACCTTCAGCATTGGCAATGGTGCTGGCTTCTGCGGATCGGTTACCGTCACGCCGATACCGATGTCAGTAATACCGTTGATCAAAACGATGTCGCCAGGGCCTGCCTCTGTCACTTGCACGCGGTCAAGTCCTTGGAATTTCAAGACTTGGTTGATACGTCCTTTGATCGTTGAGCCGTCTGGCCCCTCCATCACCAACACATCCATCTGCGGCTTGATCGTGCCTGCAGAGATACGACCCACGCCAATGCGCCCGACAAATGTCGAGAAATCGAGGGCGGAAATCTGCAACTGCAACGGTCCAGCAGGGTCACCGCTTTGTGCCGGCACGTGACTCAATACGGTATCGAACAATGCGGACATGTCGGGGCCCCACTGCTCACCCGGTTCGCCTTCGACCAACGACGTCCAGCCATTGATGCCCGATGCGTAAACCACAGGAAAGTCCAGCTGCTCGTCCGTGGCACCCAGCTTATCGAACAGGTCAAATGCCTCGTTAACGACATGGTCAGGACGTGCGCCTGGCTTGTCGACTTTGTTGACAACCAAAATCGGGCGCAGGCCCAATGCCAGTGCTTTCTTGGTCACAAAGCGCGTTTGGGGCATAGGGCCTTCTTGCGCATCGATGAGCAATACGACACCGTCAACCATTGACAAAGCGCGTTCAACTTCACCACCAAAGTCCGCGTGACCGGGGGTATCAACGATGTTGATGTGGGTCCCCTTCCAGCTCACAGCGCAGTTTTTGGCCAGAATAGTGATACCGCGCTCACGCTCAATGGCATTGTTGTCCATCACCGTATCGACGATTTTCTCGTGATCAGCGAACGTGCCAGACTGGCGTAGCAACTGGTCAACCATGGTTGTTTTGCCATGGTCAACGTGAGCGATGATGGCGATGTTACGAATAGGCGTTGTCATGAAAATCCTAAAGCTCTAAGACAATTAAAAATGAAAATCAGCAAGCCAATGCACATGCATTGGACTGCACCAAACTTTGTGCGACCTCGAGCGGGCTCAGCAAGCGGGTTGGAATTAAGTCACCACCCTCGATATGGGCCGACCCGAGAAAAGCGCGGGGTTCATCACCCCACACCGCAACCAAATGTGAGCGCTCGGGCATTGACTGCTCCGCAGGCAAATCAGACGTGCGCAAGCGCACACCACTCAAAAAGCGTCCAGCCTGCTCGGGTGCCAAGCGCAGCGTATCGGCATCTTGCAACAGCGCCTCGACGGGCAACAGGGCCGCCAAACGGGCATCCTCAGTCATCGACTCCAACTCGGCAATCGTGGTGGTGCCGTACGCCGCACGCGTATCGCCGAGAGCGAAATAACCGGTGTGCGTTCGGCGCAAACTAGCAAGGTGCGCACCGCAACCCAGCGCGTGACCGATATCCTCACCCAACGTACGGACGTAGGTCCCTTTGGAGCAACGTACCGTCAGACGGATGCGTGACGGATCGGCAAGCGGCGCAAGTGTTAGCGCATGAATCGTGATGCAGCGCGGCGTACGCTCAACCGTCTCGCCTGCACGGGCGTATTCATATAGAGGCTTACCGTCACGCTTGAGCGCCGAGTACATGGGTGGCAACTGAGTAATTTCGCCCAGAAACTTTGCCGCAACCGCATCGAGTTCGGCCTGCGTAAAAATCGGTACTGGCCGGGTCTCCAACACCTCACCCTCGGCATCCGCCGTGGTTGTGGTGGCACCCAGTTGAACGTCGGCAATGTAGGCCTTATCGGCGTCTAAATGCATTTGGCTAAATTTGGTGGCCGCACCGAAACAAAGCGGCAAGACGCCCGTTGCCAATGGATCCAGTGTTCCGGTATGGCCCGCTTTTTCAGCGCGCAACAACCACTTCGCCTTTTGCAAGGCTTGGTTACTCGATAAACCGATGGGTTTGTCCAACAGCAACACCCCATGAACGGGACGCCGCTTGACCGAACTCCCCCGCTTCTGCGGTGAGCTCATGTTTATTCCTCTTTTGCGCGCGAGGAGACGGCCTTCGCAATCAGCGCATTCATATCCGCTGCATGCTCAAGCGTGCGATCAAAGTGGAAGTGCAACGTTGGTACCGTGTGGATGTGCAGGCGCTTAAACAAACCGTTTCGCAGAAAACCTGCGGCTTGATTCAGCGCGAGCTCACATTGGTCTGCATCTCCAACCAACACACTGAAGAAGACCTTCGCGTGCGCGTAGTCCGGCGTCACCTCGACCGCTTGGATCGTGACCATGCCCACGCGTGGATCTTTCAATTCACGCGCGATCAACTCTGACAAATCCCGCTGGATTTGATCCGCGACTTTAAAGCCGCGGTTAGGGGTTGATGATTTTTTAATCGCCATGGTTCGACCTTGTAACGTTCTGGGGATTAACCCAGCGTCCGTGCGACTTCCTTGATCTCAAAGAATTCCAAGATATCGCCTTCGGTGATCTCGTTGTAACCCTTGATGTTCAAGCCACACTCGAAGTTCTCGCGAACCTCTTTCGCGTCATCCTTGAAACGTTTGAGTGATTCAAGCTCACCGGTAAAGATGACCACGTTGTCGCGCAAAACGCGCAGCTTCGCGGTACGGCGAACCACACCACTGGTGACCATACAACCCGCAATCGCGCCAATTTTGCTGACACGGAACACCTGACGGATTTCAGCGTTACCGATAATTTCTTCACGCTTATCGGGTGTCAACATGCCACCAATGGCTGCCTTCACCTCATCGACTGCGTCATAGATGATGTTGTAGTAACGGACATCAATTTCGTTGTTCTCGGCTTGTTTGCGGGCACCGGCATCGGCACGCACGTTGAAGCCAATGACCACGGACTTCGAGGCAATCGCCAAGTTGATGTCGCTTTCACTGATGCCACCGACGCCCGCCATCACGATCTGTACCTTGACTTCGTCGTTAGACAGTTTCAGCAAGGACGAAGCCAACGCTTCCTGTGAACCCTGCACGTCCGCCTTGATGATAAGGGGCAGCGTTTTGACTTCACCGGCACCGACTTGACTGAACATATTCTCAAGCTTTGCGGCTTGCTGCTTGGCCAACTTGGTTGAGCGGAACTTGCCCTGACGATAGGTTGCGATCTCGCGTGCACGACGCTCGTCGAGCATGACCATGAAGTCGTCGCCCGCAGCTGGCACATCGGCCAAACCTTGGATTTCGACCGGAATAGAGGGGCCAGCTTCTTTGATCGCATCACCATTCTCATCCAACATCGCGCGCACGCGACCGTGTGAATGACCGGCTAACACCACGTCGCCAGCACGCAAGGTGCCTGATTGGACAAGAACCGTTGCCACGGGACCGCGACCTTTGTCGAGGCGGGCTTCGACCACAACGCCCTTTGCCATTGCGTCAACAGGCGCACGCAGCTCGAGAATCTCAGCTTGCAACAGCACCTGCTCGAGCAGATCATCTATGCCCTGCCCCGTCTTCGCCGACACTTCGACGAATGGCGAATCACCGCCATATTCTTCTGGCACAACCTCTTCTGTCACCAACTCACCGCGCACGCGCTCGGAGTTCGCACCCGGCTTGTCAATTTTGTTGATCGCAACGACCAAAGGCACACCCGCCGCTTTCGCATGCTTGATGGCTTCCTTTGTTTGTGGCATGACACCGTCATCAGCGGCGACCACCAGAATCACGATATCGGTTGCCTTCGCACCGCGTGCACGCATGGCCGTGAAAGCCTCGTGGCCCGGGGTATCCAAAAAGGACACCATGCCGCGCGGCGTCTCGACGTGGTAAGCGCCGATGTGTTGTGTGATGCCACCGGCCTCACCGCTGGCCACTTTCGAGCGACGAATGTAGTCAAGCAGCGATGTTTTGCCGTGATCGACGTGGCCCATGACGGTCACCACAGGCGCGCGCGGCAGCGATTCGCCTGAGTGGCCCGCTGACTCCTCGTCGGTAAATGCCTCAGGATCATCCAACGCAGCCTGTACGGCGGTATGTCCCATTTCCTCGACCAACACCATTGCGGTGTCCTGATCGAGCGATTGGTTGATGCTGGCCATTTGGCCGAGCTTCATTAACTCTTTGATGACCTCTGAGGATTTCACAGACATCTTGTGAGCCAACTCAGACACTGTAATGGTCTCTGGCACGTGGATCTCAAGCGCTTTGAATTCAGTCGGCACAACGAACGTGGACTCTTCATTACGACCCCGCTTGTCGCCGCGGCGGTTACCGCCCTTGGGACCTCCACGCCAGTTACTGCCGCGTCCCGCCGTGGTGTCGCCACGGGTCTTGATCTCTTTCTTCTTCGCCACGTCATCCGTCCATGTGGACGACAACTTCTCTGACTTGATTTCTTTGCGAGCGCCAGGCTTGGCCGCCGCATCTTTCGCGATTTCTTCTGGCTTCTTGGCAACCAGTACCTTCTTCTGGGGTGTCGCCATCATCTCGCGGATGGCAGCTGCCTCAGCTTCGGCCTTTTTGCGGCGGATGTCCAACGCCTTCACGCGCTCGGACTCGACCTTGGTCGCCGCATCGGCTTTCGCCTTCACATCGGCAGCGGCGGTGGCAGCGGCAGCCGCCTTCTCAGCAGCCACATCAACCACAGGTGCGGCCGGTGCTTTGGCTGCGGGTGCGCGTCTTTCATTTTTCCAACTGTTGGCAGCCGCCGCCTCGGCCATTGCCGCAGCGCGTGCTGCTTCACGGTCAAGTCTGGCTTGCTCAACCGCTGCTGCTGCGGCATCTTCGGCAGACTGGGGCTTGGTCGCTTCAGCCGCTTTCGCAGCATCCGCTGCTGCTTTCGCGGCTTCCGCCGCAGCCGCTGCATCCGCTGCGGCTTGCCTAGCTGCCTCCGCTTCGCGAGCAGCGCGCGCCTCCGCAATCGCCGCTTCTTCAGCACGCAGGCTCTCGGCCTCGGCCTCGGCGGCAGCAACACGGCGCTCTAACTCGATGTCGGCAGGTTTGGCAGTGACCGCTTCATCATCACGTCGCACAAACGTGCGCTTTTTACGCACTTCCACTTGAATCGTGCGCGCGCCACCGCGGGCGTCCGCTTGCTTGATCTCAGAGGTCGACTTTTTCACCAAGGTGATCTTCTTGCGAGCGTTCGTTGCCGTGCCGTGTGACGTCTGGAGATAGGACAGCAGTGTCTGCTTGTCCGCGTCAGACAACACATCGGTTGGTTTAGCCTTTTGAACGCCCGCGCTGGCGAGTTGCTCCAAAAGGGTTTCGGTGGGTTTGTTTAGCTCAGAGGCTAATTCTGCGACGGTGGTACTGGTCATAAATTTCTTTCCTGTGGGCCTCCGTGATCAAGACTGCTGTTCGGCAGTGTCAGTGGTGTCATCTGAGTCGTCAGAGAACCAGTGTTCACGGGCCTTCATGATCAAGGCGACGGCGTCCTCATCGGTCTGCCCCGTGATATCAACCAACTCATCGGTTGCCAAATCAGCCAAATCATCACGGGTGTGAATGCCCGCGTCAGCCAACTTTGAAATCAATTCAACCGTGAGGCCTTCCAAATCACGAAGGTCCTGAGAGACGTCTTCAACGCTCTCTTCGTGGGCCAACTCCATGGTCAGCAATGCGTCTTTGGCACGTGTGCGCAACTCGTTGACGGTGTCTTCGTCCAAGGACTCAATTTCGAGCATTTCTTGCAGAGGCACGTAAGCCACCTCTTCCAAGCTTGTGAAACCCTCTTCAATCAGGATATCTGCGATCTCGTCATCAACGTCCAACTTACTTGTGAACAAGCTGCGGACAGACTGTGCTTCTTCAGCCTGCTTCTGAGCAGACTCATCGGCTGTCATGATGTTGATACGCCAGCCCGTCAACTCGGACGCCAAACGCACGTTTTGACCGCCGCGACCAATCGCGATCGCAAGGTTCTCTTCGTCGACAACCACGTCCATCGCACCGCGCTCTTCGTCAACGACGATAGAGCTCACATTTGCAGGAGCCAGGGCGCCAATAACGAACTGGGCTGGGTCTTCACTCCACAAAACGATGTCCACACGCTCGCCCGCGAGTTCGTTGGTAACACCGTTAACGCGTGAACCGCGCACACCGACACAGGTGCCGATGGGGTCAACGCGTGGGTCGTGAGATAAGACAGCAATCTTGGCGCGTGAACCAGGGTCACGGGCACATGATTTGATCTCGAGCGTGCCCTGCTCAATTTCAGGCACTTCATTGCGGAACAGCTCCACCATGAACTCAGGTGCAGAGCGCGACAACAAGATCGGTGCGCCACGCAACGTCGTGTCAACTTCCATGATCATGGCGCGCACGCGGTCGCCGGGTCGGAAGTTTTCTTTGGGGATCATCTCCGAGCGACGGAGACGGCCCTCAACGCGGCCGCTCTCAACGATGATGTCGCCCTTATCCATGCGCTTCACCGCACCAACCAGAATCTTGTCGCCACGCGCCATGAAGTCATTCAGGATGGTTTCGCGTTCGGCTTCACGAATTTTTTGCAGAATCACTTGCTTGGCAGCCATCGCACCGATGCGGCCAAAGGGGACGGACTCAATGGCCTCTTCGATGTAGTCGCCGACCTGAACATCAGGGTCAATCTCAGCGGCATCGGAGTAGATTTCTTCGGCATCCGGGTTCTGCAAGCCCGCTTCGTCCGGGACGACCAACCAACGACGGAAGCTCTCGGTCTCACCCGTGTCTTTATCGATCGACACGCGAATTTCCGCCTCTTCAGGGTAAAGCTTCTTCGTCGCAGAAGCCAAAGCCAGCTCTACGGCGGCATACACCACATCACGCTCGACGCTCTTCTCGTGAGAAATTGCATCAACCAACATCAACAGTTCGCGATTCATAGCAAGTCGCTAGCCTTTCAATACACAAAACCAAAACTTAACGGTCTAAAACCACCCCGGTGCGCCAGCCTCAATTTGCCTCGGCGACACCCTTATTCTTGGGCTTACGCCCCTGAAAATCGACAATTGGCGCCAATCGCGCTTCCCGCAAATCAGCCCACTCAAATTGCAACGCACGCATCGCCTCGGCAATCGCTGCCGCACGTTTCTTACCAATCTTGACGCCTGGCTTCACTGGCGGCGCATCGCTCCACACGATTTGCCACTTTCCCGGCTCAACCGCCTCTAACTCACCTCGAAACTTTTTACGATTCGCTGAGATACCCGAATCCGTCACCCCGATCGGCTCCTTCAGGATCACATCAACCATCTCGCCTTCAAATCGCGCGAAATCAGCGTCGTGACGCAATAGGCGGTCAATACCAGGAGAGCCCACCTCGAGCCGGTGGTAGTCAACGTTTTCGACCTCAAACAAAAACTGCAGTTGCTTCGTCACCGTCTCACAGTCTTCGACGGTCACCATCTGCTCAGGCTCGCCCGGGGTGTACGGCATGTCAATCGTGATGCGCAATAGACCAGCAGCAGAGCGCTCAATCTCCACCAAGTCATATCCCAAACCCGTTACGCTGGTTTTAACCGCATCTTGCCAAGACATCGTCCGCACAAATCCTTTTTAACTTTGACCCAAAAATGCATAACGCCCGACCACACGACGCCGCACTGCGCACCGCTATCGCGTTGCTTTTGATCAGTACAGGCACACCGCACGTGTCGAGCGAAGGCAAAAAAAATGGGCGGTTAAAACCCGCCCATTTGGTCGTGAAGCTGTGATTTTAACCCGAAATTCAAGCGAAATCAAAGAACTGGAAATGATTCTTGCAAAGGTTGTGGCGACATCACAACCGTCACCGTCGCCGATCAGCCAAGCCCCAAAAACCACTTGATAACTTGCTTCGCGACAAACCCCAGCATGCCAAAGCCCAACACCAAAAATAATACAAAGGTGCCAAATTTTCCTGCTTTGGCTTCGCGAGCGAGGTTAAACACAATGAACAGCATGTAAACAATAAACGCTGATACCCCTACTGAGAGGCCGAATTGTGCGATTTGGGCCTCGGTGTACCCCAACAAGTTCGCCTCCATCACGCGTCCTTTGGTGGAGAGTTTTCGCCATCCAGCCACGCCTGCGCATCCTCGTAAGCGTGCCAACTGGCATGGGCCAACCAAGGCGTAACCACAATCAGACCAAAGAGTCCGGTGAGCATGCCCAGCCCCACAAACACCATCAACGTCGCAGCCCAAGAGGCCATGGCCATCGGGTGCGCCGCGCAAACCCGCCAGCTTGCCGTGACCGATTGCCACACCCCTGCACGCGTACCAATCAGCATGGGCATCGCGATGACACTAGAGGCAAACATGGGCGCAGCCAAAACGCCGCCCATCAACAGCCAGAGCTCAAACAAGTAGCCCTCGGGTGCAAGCACCACGACATGCAAAAAATCCAGCGGACGTGCAACAGGCTCTGGGGCCCAACCGGTCACCAGTGCGGCAGAAGACAGCACCCAGCCCAAGCCCGCCAAACCCAAAAGACAGCCGAACTGCACCAGTCGCCGGTCAAAACTCAGCCACAACAGGCCTATTTCGAAGAGACTCATTCGGTGACCCTCGCGTCCTTGTCGGCTGACCTCGTAGAGACCGGTGACGGCCAAGGGCGCAACGATTAAAAACCCCGAGTAAGCGCCGACGAGCCACCAGAATTGATCCCCGGCCACCCACAAGAGCAACCAACCGACAAATGTAAAAATCACACCATGCGTCAAACCTGGGCCCGGGCTTCGACGCAAATCGGCGGCACCAAAGCGCAGCCAGCGCCCAATGGCGCGTAAGTCAATCACGCCTTGGGCACGCAGAGCATCGTCCTCTTGGCGTTGGTCATGAGGCGTTTTCATTTGAGTCCACCCAGTTTATTCATAAGAGATTAATTATATTTCCACCATTCGTCACCCATCGCTTAACGGTGCGGGTTCAGCCTCATATTTCAGCCTCACGTAAAGCCGCATGGCGCCATGCGACAATGCCGGACGAGCCCCAACGGGGGCATCATGATCACACAGCAGCACACTGAGGGAGATTCTTGTGAGCGAACGTAACGGTTTTCTGAATGGCAAAAAATTACTCATCACGGGGGTCTTGTCCAACCGATCCATCGCCTACGGTATTGCCCGGGCATGCTACGCACAAGGCGCCGAGTTAGCCTTTAGCTATGTGGGTGAGCGCTTCAAAGACCGCATCACTGGCTTTGCCGCTGAATTCGGTTCCAGCATGATTTTCGACTGTGACGTCAGCAGTGACGCGCAAATTGAAGCCCTGTTTACAGACCTCTCCAAAACCTGGCCCACCTTTGATGGCTTCGTACACGCCATCGGCTTTGCCCCGAGCGAGGCGATCGCCGGTGACTTCCTCGATGGCATCAGCCGAGAGGGGTTTCGCATCGCGCACGACATCAGTGCGTACAGCTTCCCTGCCATGGCCAAAGCATCGCGCCCTTATCTGAACGACAAAGCCGCCCTGCTCACCCTCTCTTATTTGGGTGCCGAGCGCGCATTACCCAATTACAACACCATGGGCTTGGCCAAGGCATCATTGGAAGCGTCCGTCCGATACACCGCTGAGAGCCTGGGTCCCAAGGGTATCCGCGTCAACGGTATCAGTGCTGGGCCCATCAAAACCCTGGCTGCCAGCGGTATCAAAGGCTTTGGCAAAATTTTGGGACAGGTCGCTGAAACCGCGCCTCTGCGGCGCAACGTCACGATCGATGACGTCGGCAACGTCGCGGCCTTCCTAATGAGTGATCTCGCAAACGGCGTGACTGCCGAAATCACTTATGTCGACGCAGGCTTCAGCAACGTCGTTGGCGGTATGGCCGAATAAACCAAGGGATTTCGATTTATGACACTCGCTTATTGGTGCGTCCTAATGGCCGCAATCCTGCCCTACCTCTTCACGGGCCTAGCCAAATTTGGCCCCAAAGATCCAGCAGATCAACCCGCGCCCAAGTACGATAATCACGCGCCGCGCGCGCACTTGGACAAACTAACAGGCCGCCGCTTGCGCGCACATTGGGCGCAGCTGAACAGCTTTGAGGCGTTTCCTTTTTTTGCCGCGGCCGTGATCATTGCACATCAAATGCAAGCCAATCAGGAAGCGGTCGACACCTTGGCTGCTGGTTTCATCCTGTTCCGCGTGGCGTACGGTTTGGCTTACGTCAGCGATAAGCCCAGCCAACGATCACTCATGTGGATGGGTGGAATCTTGTGCTGCATCGGCCTGTTCGTGGTCAGCGCCTAAGCGCTGCCACCGGCCCTTCTATCGCTGTCAGCTGGCTGCCTTGACGCAGTCAGCGTAGTAGCGCTTCACCCCATCGACGTCCTCAACCTCGACGAGCCCGTGAATGTCCGTCTCGAAACCCGGGCACTGCGTGTTGAACTCGCGTGAGAACTTGAGGTAATCAACGATGCGTTGATTGAATACCTCGCCAGGGACCAACAATGGAATCCCCGGTGGGTACGGTGTGATCAAACTCGTCGTCACGCGCCCCAACAGATCGTCAATGGGTACCCGCTCGGTTGCCCGACGCGCGATGCTGGCGAAAGCATCACCCGGCGTCATTGCTGGGGTGTGGTCGCTCAGGTACATCTCGGTCGTTAATCGCGCCACATCGTGTTTGGCATACAGAGTGTGCACGTGCTGACACAGATCGCGTAATCCCATCCGCTCGTAGCGCTTATGGCCCTGGCAGAACTCGGGAAGGATGCGCCACATGGGTTGGTTGCGATCGTAGTCGTCCTTGAACTGTTGTAACGCGGTTAACAGCGTGTTCCAACGACCCTTGGTGATACCGATCGTGAACATGACAAAGAAACTGTATAGACCCGTCTTTTCAACCACCACGCCGTGTTCGGCTAGAAACTTGGTGACGATTGAGGCGGGGATACCTTGGTCGGCGAACGTGCCGTCTAAATCGAGACCTGGGGTCACGATCGTGGCTTTGATCGGGTCCAGCATGTTGAAGCCATCGGCCAAATCACCGAAGCCGTGCCACTGCTCAGCTTTGGCGCCGTTGGTGCCTTTGAGCTCCCATTCTTCGCGTCGACCAATGCCCTCTTCTTCGCTCAAATCTTGTGGACCCCAAACCTTGAACCACCAATCCTTGTCGCCGTAATCCCGCTCAACCTTGCGCATGGCGCGTCGGAAATCGATGCACTCCAATATGCTTTCCTCAACCAACGCCGTGCCGCCGGGCGGCTCCATCATGGCCGCCGCCACGTCACAGCTCGCGATGATCGCGTACTGCGGTGATGTCGACGTGTGCATCAGGTACGCCTCGTTGAACAGGTGCGTATCCAGCTTCACTGTTTTAGAGTCTTGCACCAAAACGTGGCTGGCTTGGCTGATTCCAGCCAGCAATTTATGGATGGACTGCGTGGCATAAACCACCGCATGCTCGGGGCGCTCGCGATGTTTACCCATCGCGTGGAAGGTACCGTAGAACGGGTGGAAGGCCGCGTGCGGCAACCACGCCTCGTCAAAATGAAGGTTGGTCACGTAACCATCCAACATGCCCTTGATCGTCTCGGTGTTGTAAAGCACCCCATCGTAGGTACTCTGTGTGAGTGTCATCACACGCGGTGTCACCGTGTCGGCATCCACGTGCGCCAACAACGGGTTGTTTCGAATTTTTTCCTTGATCGTCTCTGGCTCAAACTCGCTCTTGGCGATCGGGCCAATGATGCCAAAGTGATTGCGCGTTGGCTTCAAAAACACGGGCACAGCGCCCGTCATGATGATGGCGTGAAGAATCGATTTGTGACAGTTCCGGTCAACCACAACGACATCGCCCGGTGCGACCGTGTGGTGCCAAACCATCTTGTTACTGGTGCTGGTACCGTTGGTCACAAAGTAACAATGGTCAGCATTGAAGATGCGCGCGGCATTCCGCTCACTCTCCGCAATCGGCCCCGTGTGATCGAGTAACTGACCCAACTCCTCCACGGCGTTACACACGTCAGCTCGCAGCATGTTTTCACCAAAAAACTGGTGGAACATCTGGCCAACCGGTGACTTCAAAAACGCCACCCCGCCCGAATGACCCGGACAGTGCCATGAGTAAGACCCGTCCTCAGCGTAATCCAACAAAGCCTTGAAGAACGGCGGCTGAATACCTTCTAAGTAGCTCTTTGCCTCTCGGATGATGTGACGCGCCACAAACTCCGGCGTGTCCTCAAACATGTGAATGAAACCGTGTAACTCGCGCAGCACGTCGTTGGGCATGTGACGCGAGGTTTTGGTCTCGCCGTGAACATAAATGGGTACATCGGCGTTTTTGCGGCGAACCTCTTCGATGAACGTTCGAAGACGCTCAACGGCAGGGTCAATGTCGGGGCCTTGTGTGACCTCTTCATCATCAATTGACAAGATAAACGCACTCGCACGGCTCTGCTGCTGGGCAAATTGACTCAAATCGCCGTAACTCGTTACCCCTAAAACCTCAAAACCTTCGGAGACGATCGCATCTGCGAGCGCACGAATACCCAGACCCGAAGTGTTCTCGGAGCGGAAGTCTTCATCGATGATCACGATGGGGAAACGAAATTTCATAGTGGTGGGGTCTCTTTGCGGCAAAAGAGTGAGTGTAAAGTTCCGGACCGTCAATTCGTGACTAAACAACA
>ENA-OREM01000551-OREM01000551.1-marine-metagenome-genome-assembly--contig:-NODE-551-length-25048-cov-3.625846_pt1 | contig 25048 bp, 29 predicted proteins | sample MGYA00248623_ERZ508561 | MGnify/ENA primary metagenome ERZ508561 (study PRJEB26227, sample SAMN06264494) | marine metagenome | isolation source: Columbia River Estuary | place: USA:Columbia River Estuary...
TTCGGTGCAGACGCTGCTCGTATCGCAATGTTCGCTAATGTTAATGTTGAAGCACAACGCCGTGCAGCAGCAGTTGGCGCCGATGTTGTAGCATCACTACACGCTGGCGTTGGTCTACTAGACGGTAGCCGCGCTGTTCGCCTACTAACAGCCTAATAGAACAACTAGTGGGAGGGTAAAGATATCCTCCCACATTCAGGAGAAATAGCATGTCTTTTGCAACAAACAATGACCTACAACAATATGCTCCAGAGATTTTCGACCAAGGTGTTGATGATTGGAGTGATGAACTTGCACTTGCTGAGACTGATGTAGTTAATCAGGTTCAGGTTCGTTATTACAACAAACATCACGATGGCAGAAACTTTCAGCGTAGTCGCTTAACTGCTGGTCAGTGGACTAAGGCAACTGTATACCGTGCATTATGCACATATATCATGCCCAAGTTGTCAACATTCCGTGTTGATGATGTGTTCCTGGAACAACTAAAATTCTACAAAGAACGCTTTGCTGAAGAAATGGACCTACAATTTGCACTTGGTATTGAATATGATACCAATGGCGATGGTTCAACAACCAGTGGCGAGATTACAGAATATAGCCAGGATAGACTATACAGATGAGCAGTAGAGAAAATATAGCCCAAGAGATATATGCGGCACTCAAGAGTATCCGCACTGTAAAACTTGGAGTTGTAAGTCGTGATCCAATTATCCCTGAGGAGTTGCCTAAAACAGGCTTCCCCGCAGTGAGCGTTGAATCAATGCGTGAAGAACGAGTTCGTATTGCTAACACCATGGGCGAAAGCATAATGGAAGTAGAACTAGTTCTTTATGTTGCAGGTAAAAATCGTGATCAACAGCTCAATACAGTTATTGAGGGTATCGATAATAAATTGGCTGAAGATCGCACTTTAAATAAAAATGCAAAAGACTTATTATTAACCAGAATAGAAGCAATACAAACAGGTGAAGCAGCACCATACGGTAGTATGAGATTGGTTTACACTGTGCGTTATTGCTATACCATGTAACCATAGGAGTAATAATCATGGCATGTACACAAGGTAGAAATGGTGTTCTAAAGGCGGATGACACAGCAATCGCGCAACTAACATCATATACACTAAACGAGTCAGTAGACACAATCGAATGCACAAACTTCGATTCACCAGCATATCGCGAATACTCAACAACTTTCAAAGCCTTTGATGGTAGTTTTGATGTTGTTTGGGACCGTCAGGATGGCGATGTTGTTGTAGGCAACACCTACACAATGGACCTATATCCAGAAGGTGAAGGCTCAGGCGTATGGAAGATCAGTGGCGATATCATCGTTACTGCTCTAGAAATCACTGGTGCTACAGAAGAAAATGTTAGCGCATCAGTAACTTTCCAAGGCACTGGCGCTCTAACACGCAGCCAAACTGCTTAATCAGGAGTAAAGAGTCATGGCCAGTACGCCAAAAGGAGTTATGAATGAACTTACTAGGGCTATTGGCCGTGACTTCTCTGCTACTAGTAGAGAATTTCATGCTAACCTAATATCTGCTACCCCTGGTAATACAGGCAGAGCCAGAGCAGGTTGGCAGCATACATACAGAGAGCAATTGTTTAAATCTCCAACTTTCCAAATTGAACGAAACAATGTTCCATATATTGGTGTATTGGATACTGGTACTAGTAGCCAAGCACCCAGAGGCATAGTAATGCCGGCAGTAAACAAAACAAGGAATCTAAAATGAGCGTAATCGACAACGCAAAATCACACTTCAAAGCAGCACTTGCACAAAATATGAAAAGTGTAGAAGTGCCTGAGTGGGATACAAAAATCTATTTCAAGCCCGTAGTAAGTTTTGCACAGGAGCAGAATGTTATTAAACTACACGCTGAAGGCAAGCAAGTGGAAGCACTTGTTGAAAGCCTAATCACTCGTGCAGTTGATGCAGATGGCAACCGTCTATTCAAGAGCGCAGACAAAGTAATATTAATGAACGAAGTTGATCCCAGTGTAATTCTTCGTGTTGTTAATAGTATGAATAGCCTGGATATTGAAGAGGCTGACCTGGGAAACTAATCAAGGACAAGGAGATATTCTTCTTGTTCCAATTAGCAGAACAACTTCATATGCCAGTCAGCGAGCTGATGGAAAAACTGAGTTCCGTCGAAATTCGTGCTTGGGCTAAATATTACGAACGCAAGGCTGAATTAGCCAAAAGGAAACAACGCTGATGGCAATCAATTATGATATTAATATTATTGCTAAGGACAACGCAAGTCGTGTCCTTAGCAGAGTAGAACAAAATCTCAATAAAATCGGAAGTTCCCCAGGAGCAACTAACGCTGCCACCGGGCTTACTTCTATAACAAGAATTGCAGGTCCGGCCGCGTTAGCTGTTACTGCCGTTGCAACTGCTATGACAGCAGTATCTAAATCTGCTATAGATGCTACTAAACAATTTGAAAATTATCGCAATAGATTAAGTCTTGTTACTAACTCAAGCACTGAATTAGCATCAACAATGACTAGACTGCAAGGATTGGCAGTGCAAAACCGTACAAGTTTTGCAGATACCGTTGATCTATATAGTAAATTAAGTTCAGCGACTGAAAATCTAGGTTATAGCACTGCACAAGTTGAAGAATTAACAACTAAAATGTCACAGGCATTAGCAGTTGCTGGTGCAGATGCTGGAACAGCTAGTGGCGTTATCCGTCAATTTGGACAAGCTATGAATAGTGGTGTTGTTCGTGGTGATGAATTTAACAGTATTGTTGAAGGCTTGGGACCAGCACTTGCTATTATGGCTCGTGAGAGTGGCCGAACTGTAGGTGAATTACGCGCCTTGGCCGCTGATGGCAAATTAAGTTCACAAGCATTCGCTGAAATGCTATTGAATTCAACTGCATTGGGAGAATCTTTCCAGAAAATGCAACCAACAATTAGCGACTTAGAACAAGCATCAAGTGATGCGTTTGGTCGTATGATGGTTCGCATTGGTGAGTTATCTGGTGTTACAGAAACATATAGATTTGTTCTAAGAAGTTTACCAGAACTGTTTGATAAGGTAGCTGTTTCACTTACACCACAAGAACAAGCATTGGCTGAAATTACAAAACTTCAAGCCGAATTAACTCGTTTAACAGAACAACAAGCAGCAGGACAAACCACAGTAGAAAATGGTGTCAGCCGTCAAGTAGGATTACTGCAAAATCAACGGCGTTTAATGGATAACCTTGTGCTTATGGAAGAAGTACGAGCAAGATTACAAGCAGAAGGTGATGCTAAGGGTGTAGAATACTATAATGAACAGATTCTGCTAGTACAAAGTAATCTTAATAAACTTAATTCTACTATTAAATCCAACGGGCAAACAACAGAATCTGTTATAGCAGCAACACAGTCTAAGATTGATGGTTATCGCGAAGCATATTTTATGCTTGAAGCCGCAGCACGCCGTGCATCACAGAATGATGAATTCGTAAGAGCGACTCAAGAAGCAGCAAATGCAGCAACCGCAGCAGAGCGTCAATTAACCGAGGCTCGTACAGCAGCACAGACAGCAGCACAAAAAGTTATAGAAGCAAATTCTGGATTATTGAATAGTGAAAACGCAAATACACAAGCAATATTGGCGAATGCAGCAGCATATGAAGCAGTTAAAGCATCATTAGCAGATAGAAAAAATCTAACCGAACAGCAAGTATTAGCATTAGAAGATCTTAAACTGTCACTGTATGATACCGGTGAGCAGTTGATGAAATTTGGCGAGCATTATACACTATTATCAAGTGTAACAACTGGTATAAGCGATGCTATTAATAGAAATAGAAGTGAATTTGAAGCATTAACGGCTGTTCAAGCACAACTTAGAACACAAATACAAAGCAATGTATTTGATAATGAAATTCTTCGTGCAGAGATGGCAGCAGTATCAGCTGCAATCGCTGATAACCGTAATGAATATAGTCAGTTAACTGGTACAATTCAAGATACAGGTGGCAATTTAAGTCAATTCGAACAATATTATAGACAATTGCTTGAAACAGCAGGTCAAGCAGTTACTTCACAAACTAACATGAGCTTGGCTGTTAACCGTCTAAGTGCAGATTTGGCTGCTGGCATTATTAACCTAGATCAATATGCTGCGGCTATGGCAAGTCTAAACGCAGTAAGCACCCCAACCAGACTGGAAGCATTGCAGGGTCGTTTGGCTGCGATGCGTGAAGAAGCGGCAATGAATCCAATACTCATCGGTCAATTAAAAGAATTGGGCGAAGTTAGCAATAAGGAGTTAATTGCACTTGGTTTAATGGAACCTGCAAGACGGGCTAGCACAGCGGCAAAGCGTGAAGAATTAAGTGCAAGTGAACAACTTGCAAAACAACTTGGTGAAGAACGCCTTCGCTGGGAAAACCTAAATGCTACACTAAGCGATACCAGTGCAATTGAAGCACTTGCTAAGAAATATGGCGTAAGTGCTGATATTATTAGTCGTCAACTAACCAAAGCAAGAGATTCAATTGATACTTTCCAGACTTCAACTATTACTGCAAGTGGTATTATTAAGTCTACATGGGAAGAAATGAGCAAGAGTATGGCAAGTGGTATCGCACAGGGTATTATGGCAGGCAAAGGTGCATTTAATAGTTTTGCAGACTTCCTAAAAGACTTTGCTAACCGTGTGCTAACACAGATACTTGAAAAAATGCTTATCCAACCAATGATTGACCAGATGAGCAACATGTTTATGGGAACAAACATTCAGGTTCCAACACTAGGTCAACAAATGGGTGGCGGCGGCGGCCTACTTGGTGGATTGTTTGGCGGTGGCGCTGGCGGCGGCGGTGGATTGTTTGGCGGCATTGGCAACTTCTTCAGTGGACTATGGGGCGGTATCAGCAACTTCTTTGGTGGATTGTTTGGCGGCTTCTTTGCTAGCGGTGGTTATTTGCCGTCAAACAAACTAGGTGTTGTTGGTGAAGCAGGTCCAGAACTTATTACTGGTCCAGCAAATATTACACCAATGGGTGAAGGTGGTGGCGGCGCACTAGTAGTTAATTTTAATATTAATGTGATTGACCCTAGTACAGGTACACAGTTTATTCTAGAGCATAAACATGACATCGAAGGCGTTATTCAAAACGCCTATAACAGACGCGGCAAGGCAGGAATTTACTAATGAAATCAATATTCACATATCCAAATAATGCGGGTACGCATTATATTAATCCAAACTATGTAGGTGACGCTAGTGTTGGATTTCAAAAACGCATACAAGATGTAATTGATGGAAATATTGTTAACTGGAGCGGATTCACACCCCCAGTTAATGATGTTGACACAATTATGGAAAACATCAGTAAATTTAACCAATTTTATGATGAAGCAGGTCGTCCAGGTATTGGCTTGTACGATTTCTGCGAGTGGCCGCTTACTGTTGCTGAAGTTAATTACCTAGGTCATCTGATGGATATTACTGAAAGTGGCGGTGTTTACACTGTTACTATAGATGATACCAGTAGCTTTAGCGATAGTGAAGAAGTTAAAATGTTTAATACTACAGGTGGGTTATCCTGGCCAAAACCTGTATATATTGATGTTATTTCTGGCACACAGATTGGACTATACAATGACAGTGGATTAACTGATCCACTACTAACTGGTGAAGGCACTGTAATTTATAGCAGCAACATATTCTTTATTAAAAATGGCACTGGTGTTAAAGCATACACATATACTTCAAATGATTTTGAGGATGGTGACAGTTTTAGACTAAGTCACAACTTTACTGAAGCGGGTGACACTGGAACACTTAATGACATCAACACTGACTTCTATGTAAATGGTAGCACAGGTACTGGATTTGAAATCTACACTGACGCTGGTTATAGTACACCAGCAACACTGGATGAAACATATTATGCAAGTGCTGTAACACCATATCCTTCAGTTATTGCACCAAATACAACATTTGATGTTTGGTCAACCAATTCAACTATTTTAACTCGTGTAGTCAATGACTTTTTAGCAGGTATTGGACCAACACCAGTTCGTGCATGGGTAAGCAGTGTTAGTGGCGGTGGTATCTGGAGTAGCACTGATGGATTAACTACAAGTCTAAGTACATCACCATTGTTTTGGGCAAAGTATGAAACAGATACACCAGCAGGTGCACCTGGCAGTACGCCTAGAGCGCAGTTGTATGTTGATCGTGCTTGCACAAACAGAGTTCAAATTACTGTTGACCAATATTCACAAGCAAATATTACAATAAACACAATTAACCCAGCACGAATGTCTCCTGCAGGCTTTGCATACACTGCATTGGGTGCATTTATTCTTGGCGGTGATTATAGTGTTGTAAAAATAGGTCAGTGGAACAGTAGTATAGAACAACCCTACTGCACTGTGACAAATATTGACCTACTAATTCCAAGCAATAAGCAATTTACATATCAGAATAGTGGTGGCAGTTATGTATATGGTGCGGGACTGGGCGACTATTGTTATTTGCCAGGTGCTACAGGTTTAACTATTCTTAATACATTGTTAAAAGATAGTGATCCACTAAACCGTCCAGATCTAACATTCAATAAAAATGCTGGAAACAATGGTATTGCTAGTATTACTATAAATGATGGCGGTTTGTTTGTATATCCAAACAGTGTTAAAATTAATATTGATCCACTACCAAGCGAATATGTGCCACCTGCACCAACACCAGCAGATATTGCCGGTTGGGAAGATGACTTTGATCTAAATGCACAATGGGATACAACCAGTGATTATAGCGCAGGTAAAACATGGCCACTAATTCCATATAAGAGTATCAAGGTTAAAATGAACCAGCCAAGTGTTAAAACTATGAGCCAAAGCGGCATCAAGTATATACGGAGTGGCGGTTATGCTCGCTGGACTATGGAGGTTGAATATCCACCACTAACTGAAGAACAGTTTAATGAAATATTAACTGCAAGTCACTTGGCAAGAGGACAGGCTGCCGTTTTTGAGTTCTTCTTTAAAGATTTTTATAATGAACCATCAAATTGGTGGGAATGGCGCCACTGGCAACCAAAAACAGGTTATGATGGTGTTAGCACAGTAAGCCCAACAATTCAACGCTGGGTTGATGAAAGAACAGTTCTACTTGAAGGTTATACCAGTAATGAAAGTAATCCAATTCCGGAAGGACAATTAATTGGTGTAGGCATCAGCAGAAATGGTGGGGTTGCACTAGCAGTAAATAGCAATGATGCCAATGTTTATGGTGAATTAGCAGTTCGTGTTGCTTACAATGATTTTAGATACAAAGGTAACCCAGGTGATCAGATCTGGAGCACACCAGATAGAATTACTGTAAGTTTAGGCAGTGATGAACTCAACTATACTCTTGGCGCAGATGGTTACTACTATGTAACTGTAAGTTTTGATTTGGACTTTTGGAAATGACATCAAGATATATGACCCCCAGTCTTGTTACTGAGACCGAAAAAGCTGTTGTCCAGTATTATGAACTAGTAGCCATCCGTGCAGGTGTTGGCTACTACATTACCAACGCACCATGGGATATTAGTTATGGCGGGTACACCTACATCAGTGCTGGCGCATTATTGAGTATTGACAGTGTGCAGGAAAATATTGGATTTGAAATTGAAAAATTAAGTATTACAATTGCTGGTATTGATCCGCTACCAGGCGACAGTGATCCTTTTATTAAAACTATATTAGCGATTGATTATGTAGATAAACCTGTGATTATACATCGTGCCTATTATAACCACGATGTATATGTTAATAGTGTTGAAGTATACAATGGATATATTAATAAAGCAGGTGTAACCAATGGACTTGGTGAATCTGGCGCAGCGGTAAGAATTGAAACAAGTAATAACTGGACTGACTTCAGCAAAATCAGTGCTAGATATACAAATGATACCAGTCAACAAAATCTGTTTCCAGGTGATTTGGGTTTTGAATACGCAGTAGAGGTGCAAAAATCCGTGGAATGGAAGGAACCTGAATAATGACAAATGATGAAAAATTAAAATTTGCGCAATTTATTAGCCGTTATGCGCACCACAGTTATGAATGGGGACGCCATGATTGTATGCTATTCCCTGTTAACTGGCACGATGCACGATACGGTACAACTAAAACAGCCAGTATTCAGCACAAATACAGCAATAGAATACAAGCAATTAAATTCTACAAAAACTTTATCAGCGTCACTGGTTGGCTTGCTGGCAATGGTTATAATGAAGTACAAGATCTACAAGACGGCGATTATGTTGTTAGTGGTATCGCACAATGGCCACAAGTATATGTTGCACTAGGTGGTGTACTGTATATGATGTGTGAAGATGGTTTGCGTGGATTTAGTCCTGGCGCTATCGATATTAAATCAATCTGGAGACGCTAAATGCCATTTCTAGCACCTATTTTAAGTTCAGCAGTAGGTAGTTTCTTAGTAAGATTAGCTATTACATATGTAATTGGCCGCATCCAACAGAATGCTATGGAAAAGAAGATGGAAGCCATGCAAAAGCGTGCTGGCGCTGTCATGGTTAATACTGCAAGTAACAGCGAACCTCTTAATTTAATCTATGGCCGGTCTCGTGTTGGTGGTAATAGAACATATACTGAAACAACCAATGGTGCTGGTGATATCAAAGGCACACAATACCTAAACATGGTCCTGTCAATGGGCGAAGGCGAACTTGGTGATATAAGACAACTTTGGTTTGATGACAAACTTGTATGGGATGTTGCCGCCGGCGGCACTACTACTAGTGCCGGCAATGGCATTAGACTACAGACATTCCGTAGCGATGGATTACCTGCTGAAGGTACAGAAACACCTTTTGCTGGTGCATTGAATGATGCTGACACTTACATCATATACCATAGTGGCAGCGACAGTCAGGCTTATGATACTGTATTAAGGGACAGTGTTGGTGCTACTAATTGGACCAGCAACCACCGCTTGCGTGGTGTTGCATATATAACACTAAAATTAAAAGCAAATGCAGGTTCATATAAAGGTGGCTTGCCACTGATTACTGCGGTTGTCAATGGTAAAAATATTCAGAATGTCAGCACTATCAGCAGTGGACAAACTACACGGAGTTTCAATACTGTAGGCAATGATCAAAATCCAGTTGATGTGCTTTACGACATATTGGTGAGTAAGCGTTATGGTAAAGGTTTAGATCATGACGGCAGTGGAAACTATAGTGCTGGATTGCATATTGATTTAGATAGTTTTAAAGCTGCAAGAACTAAAGTTAACGGTTATTTTAAGATCAATGGTGTATTAGGCACTGGTACAGCCGTATACAACAATGTTGGTGAGATACTTGAGAGTATGAATGGCATCCTAGTATTCCAAAATGGTCGCTATAGACTACGCATTAAACAGCAAAATGAAACCAGCGTTAAAACATTTACATACGATGAAATACTGAGTCCAATCAGCATAGATCTACCAGCAAAAGAAAACAAATACAACAAGATGACCGCGGTATTCCGCAATAAGGGCAGTGATCACAACTATAATGATGATATTGTTATTAGTGATAATGGCACTTATAGAAATGAAGACAACGGCGTCACACTGGAAGGACAGATACGACTTGACTTGGTTGATGATCCTGTTTTAGTGCAAAGTATCAGTGACTTCCAGATGAACGAAAGCCGTTATCAGATGGTTATTAAATTTGATGCACCACACACTGCACTTAAAGTAGAATGCGGCGATATTATTGGTGTGCAAGATACTAATTTTGGCTGGGATACACCAAAACTATTCCGTGTAGCCCAAATGGAACTAACCATGGAAAATTCTATAAATATTACTGGTATTGAATACAACAGTTCAATCCAATTAGTATGAGGAAACTATGACCCAGACCCCCGATAGTATTAGAGCAAAAGTTAACTGGAAATTAAAAACATACAGTACTGGATACCGTACTGATCATGTAGCCGTTATATGGCTACTTTCATATACACCAAAAGTTTTGCCCAATGGTGAATACACTGGAATGATTATGGATCATTCACTAAAGCGTAATGTTGTAGTGTTTAGTATGGATCCTGACGATATAGATTTCTATAATGATTATACTATTATCTGGATTAACCCTGAACTACTAGTTAAGACAGATGGGGTTAAACTGAATGTTGGACGCAAGGCCAGCAACAAAGCACGACTAACTGATGTGCTGGATGATTTTGAAAGAGTTATAGGTTTACCTGACCTCAGTGACAATAAACGAGCAAAAATGTTAAATGTCAGTGAAACAAAATTTAAGAGTTGGTGTACGCAATATAATGAATTGTTTCCAGAAAAACTTCTTGACAGGGAACTTCACTGATACTATAAATAATATTGTTAACGGAATTGCTAGTTTTTCTGTTAACCCGTAGATGAAGTATTAACTATGATTACAAGCCGTTATCTAGTTTTCTCCTTATTTTAAGGTAACTTAAACCGCGCATCTTATGCCCTAGAGTCATCTACATCTTTTGTGAAGTTGTTTACACAGCGGGGCTCCAGGTTTTCTCATTACCTGGAGCCTTTACTCTTGACAAAGCGGATTAAATATTGTATAACAATCATATGCACAGTTAGGCTGCGCATTCTCCATGAGATACAGGTTTCTTATTCATTCCCAGTATCTCACAACTTAGTCACGAGTGTGACAGCCCTGGCGAATGCCGGGGCTTTTTTTTCACTGAGTGTTGCAGATCTGCAACGGAAATCCGGTTTTCTAGGTTGACAAAGTATACACATATGTTATAAATATAGATGTAACAGATGGTTACGCTACAAAGGAAAAAGACAATGACATATACACAATTCAAAAAAATAATGATAGAGATTAAATCAGGTTCAGATAATATCTGTATTGGTAAACTTGGTTTTCATAGCAATGATGATGCTAAAATTCGTATGGGATTACTTTTGGATCTTGTTCCGGAAGAATACTGCACAAGACTATTGAAAGAGGAGACAACAGAATGAATATCTTCAAGATCAAAGAAAACGCCATGGATCCACAAACTCACAAACACACTGGTGAGGTAAAATTGGATGCTGATGGTCGGCCACTACGCAGTGTGCAGATTATACAAGATGTTGACCAAAGACATGACATGGTTGGCATCTTAAAAAATATGCCACGCATTTATAAACAGAACCCTGGCTTATTTCCCAAAGGTAAACACCAAGTTGGCAATGATCCAAAACCAACTACAGTAAAATCTATGATGAAAGACTGTGCTGACCGCATTGAACATTGGAACGGTCCAATGAGTAATGCCCACATCTACCGCAGTTTTGTTGACCGTCATAACTGGTGCTTGGACCGACTAATTGAGGGTCTATACGCTAAGGGTAGAATTGATCTTATTGAGGGTGTTGAAAACGATTACCGCATTATACTAAGACTACCTGATGATATCCGTCTTGCTCGTAGCCTACAAAAGAGTGATGTGTTTGATACATCATGGGATGATGAATAAAGGGCTTGACACGGCCCTTTTTTTACTATAGATAGTATACACATATGTTAGAAAGGAGAGCAAAAAATGTATACCCCCAACTTTAATGATCCAAGAATACAACGCAGATGCCATAATGCATTAGGCATGGCAGTTGCTACACTGCGCACAGATAAAGCCCGTCCACTAGGCGTAAAATTTATCCGCAAATACTTTGGACAATGTCAAAAAGATATCAGCAAGTGGCTTAAAGGACAGTTGCTTATCACACATTGTGATCTTTACGATTATGAGCGCCATTACTGTAAACAATATAAACTCAACGAGAGTGGTGCTAGATATGTAGCAGATATGCTGGGTATTGATTTAGATATTAACAATACTGCTAGCACAAAACGCATTGTACTCAACTGGGCAAAAGATAACTTTGCTGATCAGTTTAGCGGTGGTTTTGAATATGAGGATCGCAGCCACAGGCTCTGGAACCCGCTACAAAACATTCCCAGTGAGCAAAGACAGGCATTGTTTGCAGAACACGGGTTTAAACACATATATGATATTAAAACAGCAGCACCAACACTGTTATACCAACTATATCTAAAACAAGGCGGAGCCGGTCTGTGCGTTATTGAGGATTACATTGCACATAAAGATGTTATTCGTGATACACTGGCACTGGCCGTAGGCATTGAACCTAAAACTGCAAAGCAAGTAATTACAGCACTGTTTGCAGGAGCATGTATTAGCACCAATAGTAGACACGCATTATACCGTATGCTTGATTACAATGATCTGGCAATTGGACTACTAAAACACAACACTTGGCTCAGTGAACTAATCACTGATATCAGAAGCATGTGGGCTCTTATTAAAAGCAATGAGCGTGTAATACTTGCTTATAATACGGATGGAAGCCCTAAACTAACTAAAACAGGCAAGCACAAGGTTGAAACATTCACCAGCAGCCGCAAGTGGAGCATATACTTCCGTGAGGAACGCCGTGTAAATGATCTAATCCAAACCTACACTGCACTTGAAGGAATTAAAATATTTCTAGAGCATGATGGATTTAGCAGCAACCGTCCAGTTGATATGCAGGATTTAAGTGCATTTATTCAGTCAGAGGTTGGATACCATGTAGACTTTGATTATACACAGATAGTGGAGAACACACAAGATGCAGTATTTGAATATGCCTAAAAAAGAAAGTATACACAAGGAGTTTTATTATAATAATAATATTATATCTTTTTTTTAATCAATGAATATGATCAATGATCAGTATTAGATCTAATACAAATAATCACTACACTCAAAGAACTCAAAGAAAGAAAAACACTGATATGAACTCAAAGAAAGAAAAACACTGATATGAGCTCAAATAAGAAGAAATCAAACTCAGTTTGTACTGTATGTAATAGATCACATCAATTAAGTCAAGGCAGGCGTTTCAAATATGCTGATGACTGGTATAAGTTTTGTGGTAAAGACTCATGTATAAAAATATATCAGATATGCAAATCATATATTGTTAAACCCAGTGATGCAATTAATTTGCTGGAACGCAAACTACAAAAAATCTGTGAGTGCTGCGGTATTAGTGTTGAAACTGACACCCCTGAATACGATCTTGTGATTGAGCATTGTCATACTACACGGCATGTCAGAGGCGTCACTTGTAAGAGTTGCAATAGTATCATTGGTAAACTTGAAAGTGCGACATATAAAAATGAAAATGTAAAAGCAGAAGTACATCATTATGATTGGATTGCACGAACAGCTGATTTAGAAATGTCAATGGCTGTTAAAAGTTATCTTGCGTATTTGGACTCAGTTCAAACACCAAAACAAACCATAAGCATTCCTGCAATAGACAACAAAAAGCAACAGGCGGCGGATATCCGCTTTTGGGCTGAGTTCAGTAAACCATATAAGCCTATTCCTGAGCCGCCACGCGGATAAGGAAATCACTGACAGATAGGCACAGTATATAGTCAAAAGAAGTCATTTAAATTGAATTTAAGGACTACATGTTGTATGCAAAAATTAAGGGTATACCCAAGTACACCAAAGGTAATAAAAAGGTAATAAAAATGAAACCGTTTAAAATCTACAGTAAACCATACCAAGTTGGACACGAGATTGGATACTTCCTAGGCAAATGTTTGTTCTGGGGAGTGATTATATTCAGCATGATTGCTGGTATTGCACTATTAATAAATAGTATACATTAAAAAGGAGAACCCCCAAATGAACGAATGGCCTTATGATAAAATTTTCCGTCAAAATGATGGTGTTGTAAAAATGCAAATGTTGATTACCTATGAAGTTCGTGATGGACGACTAATCAAAGAGACAGTTACACGCCGCTTCTATGGTAAAGATGATTATCAGGACAGTGTAAGCACTGAGGTGCTAGTATGAGAGATAATACCAAACAAGCAGCACGCCGCGAACGCCAATATGAAAAATGGTGGCGTAAAAACCACCACAACAGCCGTAGTCATGACTGGCTATGCAAACATGCTAAAAGAATTGCTTTTGGGTATGCACTACATCCAGATCACTTTGATGATATTCAATACATTACAAAACGCTTCTACAAGAGTGAATTCCGCAGACTAAAGTATGCTGATGGTTGGTGTCTCTGGAAAGTAGTTAATCCATTAGGACATGTTAAAATTACTATGCTTAATGAAACAGCCGTTAAATTGCTTAATGCACGGGCTGAAATGAAAGAAGTAAAAAGCGAAATCAACGATAAACCAGCGAGATCCCCCAAAAAGGAATTTGCAGTAGTAAGGAAGCGTATCCGTGCATATAGTAGTAAAACCCTCAGTTAATTATGGCATAGCATTTGCGGAATTAAACCGTATTATGGATCTAATGCAAACCGCCAATGGCATGCCAATATTCACATATCAATTGGATCCGTACAAAAGAAGTATTGATATTCAGTGCCACGATGATACACATGTTATGAATAGTGCCACTATGAGCGAGTTTGCAGTATGGATGAGCGTATTCAGTAATTGACAACTGAATGTAAAGATAATATAATTACGGTGCATCGCAAGAGTGATGTGTTTGTATCACAAGAGTGATACAGTTAAAACGCATAGCATATATATAGTAAACCCCCTGCAGGATACTGTGGGGGGTTTTTGCCAATAAATACTCAGTTATGTACAGGGTGGGGGTTCTCTGACCATAACCGGGCTGGCCTTATCCTTGGGGTCAGCCCATCTTACCACTTTCGCTAAATAAAGACACAAGGAGACTATCATGAACGATTTTGATAAAGAGATTACAACCCTAGTAAAAAGCACAAGCACACTGGTCACACTGGTAACAGCATATCTATTGATTACCTGGGGATACCAAGCTATAAGTTTTGTGTTTAGAACCTTAATAGGAGTATAAAGACCATGGCCATGGCAGAATACAATATAACAATTGAGGCTCACAGTGATTACAGCAGAAGTTTCCAGATTAAGGTTGACGGGACGCCATTAGACCTAAGTGGATATAGTTTTGCTGCACAAATTCGCGAGCATCACACAAGTCCAGATAGTGTTAACTTCACTGTAAACATCGTAGATGCACCTACAGGTGTTATTGCAATGAGTTTAACTGACGAGGTAACGGGTACACTTGAACCTGGAACACAATATTATGATCTAGTAATGACTGGATCAGACAGTCGTAAACAACGCCTACTAGGCGGTAGAGCATTTGTAAAGGCGGGTATTACACGATGAGCACATATGAAATCCTACCAGAGAGTGATGCAAACTTAGACATCACTATTACTGATGGTGAAACAATAGTAATTGATATCATCCCAGCAAGTTTCACACTTCCTGGCGGTGATGTAGCCAGTGTTAATGGATACACTGGTGTCGTTCAATTGGACACTGATGATATTCCAGAAGGTTTGTCAAACCTTTATTACACTGATGAACGAGTTGATGAACGAATTGGTCTAATTGACTATCCAGTTGATAGTGTTAATGGACTAACAGGTGATGTAGTACTAACCACAACTGAAGTAGCCGAAGGAGTAAACCAGTATTATACTGATGAACGAGTGGACACATACTTAACAGGTGGTGAAGTAACCAGCATTAACTTTGGTGGTGCGACAAGTCTATCATGGAATAGTGATGAAGGCACACTGGAGTTTCCAGTCAACGCTGAGGTAACACTGCAAATTGGACAAGAGAATCTTATCCATGTTAAGAATCTGAGTGGAAGTACATTAAACAATGGTGCTGTTGTTCGTGTAACCGGTGCAAGTGGAAGCAAACTAACAATTGACTTGGCAAACAATACCAGTGATAGTGTCAGTGCAGATACAATTGCAGTCATGACACAATCATTGGGCAACAATGCTGTTGGTTATGCAACAACTGAAGGTTTGGTGCGTGGACTCAATACAAGTAGTTATACTGAAGGTGCAGTGTTATGGTTGGATGGTGCAGGTGTGTTTACACAGAGTAAACCACTAACACCACTACACTTGGTACAAGTTGGTTATGTTGTCCGCAGTCATCCTACTCAAGGCAGTATTTTTGTTTGCATTAAAAATGGCTGGGAACTAGATGAACTTCATGATGTGCTAATCACTGGCATAACTGATGGACAAGGCCTAGTTTGGGATGCCGGTAATGGTTATTGGAAAAATGAAACTATCAGTGTTGACCTAACTGGTTATGCAACTGAAGCATATGTGGATGCACTAATTCCTACAAATGTAAGTGCATTCACTAACGATGCTGGTTATGCAACTGAAGAATATGTTAACAGTCAGTTAAGTGGAATTAGTGTTCCAGCCACTACAGATGATCTATTAGAGGGTAGTTTAAACCTTTACTATAGTGATACATTAGTTGGTGATTACCTGACTGCAAACAACTATGCAACAACTGACGATATCCCAACTGATGTAAGTGCATTTAACAATGATGCGGGTTATATTACGGATCCAGGCAATACTTTCACTACTGATGGACAATTTACATTTGTAACTGATTATGGTATTCCAGCATGGGAACCATATAATGGTGAATTTAAAATTGCCAACTACACTGATCCAGACAACAATCTATTAAACACAGTCCGTTTCCTAACCAGTGGAGGCAATGCATTTGCACAGTACGATGTAGTCGATACTGGTGGTGGTGATGATGGAAGTCACCGTGTTGAATTAAGACTAACTGGCAATGAAAGTGCTATTTTAACTGACAGTGCATTGAATATTGGTTCAGATCAATTGAGTGTTAACAGTGCTAATAATCTAAACCTAAATGGTGGTAGTATTGAATTAAATTCTGTTAACCCATTACACTTAAACAGTAATACTGCATTAAATCTTAATGCTACTGAGCATAATTTTGTTAATGATGGTACTGTTTATATTAACGGTCTAGACAGCACCAGTTCATATGTTGGAATACAATACAACAGCACACAAACTGTCTATAATAGTATAACAGACAGCACTGAAGAACTAAACATTCCATTCAGAATTATCCGCAAGCATACTGATGCCATCGATTATGCTGATGATACACAGATCCTAATTCAGTTTGGTGCAGGTGAAGGTGGTAACTTCTACCAATTGGGACAACTTGGTGGGCGTTTTGACCGCATTGATGGTCATGAAACAAAACTACAAACCATGAATCCAGCAGACAACAGTTTGTTAAACAACTGGACTGTTCATGAGCATTACCTATATGGTGGTAAACCAATCCGTCAAACATACTATAACAACGCTGGCCGTGATGGTCTAGCACTAGTGCAAGATGGTATGCTTATCTGGAACACTGAAGGTAATGAACTGCAAGTATACCATGACAGCACATGGAATAGTGTTGGCGGTGGTGGTGGCGGAGCCAGTGCGCTAGATGATTTAACTGATGTAACCATCTCTGCGGTTAGTGATGGTGATATCCTACGCTATAATGGTATTGCAATGGAGTGGCAGAATACTAACCTAGGCCTAAGTTTAACACCACTAATAAGTATTGAAAGTTCATTTGTTGGTGCCACAAATATCTGCACTATTACTAACTATGGTGATTATGAAGATCCAAATATTTGGGCACAGGTTAAAGATAGCGGTGGAACAGTAGTAATAACAAACAGCCAGATCACTGACAAATATGATGGCACATTTTCATTCACTACGCCATCTATAGACACTGGTTATGTTCTAGAAGTTAAAGTGCAGGATTTCGGTGATTTAGCGAGTGATACTGCCACCGCAACTTTTGATTCTCTAGCGATTCCGGCAGCAAGATATTATCGCATTAAATTTATAAATGCCACAAGTTATAACATGATCGACCGTGTGCAATTATTTACAGGACCTGCGCAGTCTGGAACATTGTATCCAACCACAGGGATGACATCAAATACTGCACCAGCACCATATGTAGCAAGTGCTGAATATGTGGCTTCTGTGTCATATGACGCATATGAAGCATTTGATAATATCGTAGGTGGTACCGGTAGAAGTTGGTGGAATCTTGGTTCATCTAATTATGCAGGTAGTTGGGTTCAAATAGATCTAGGATCAAGCATACAAATTGCAAGTTTTATATTAAATCCAATAACCAATCCAAGTTATATTAACTGTGATGGATGGTTAATATACACTAGTAATACAGGAGCATTTGCTGGCGAAGAAGTATTAAGAGCCACTATTGACAGAATACCAGGCATATATGAGTATACAGTAGGATAAAGATCATGACATTACAAGAACATTGTGAAAATGCGATATTAGAATACGCACCATACTATAGACAAAACAATGCTGCATTATTCGGTGAATATACCGATTATATTGCCGCAGTGATTGAATTGCACCGTGGCCATTATAGATCTATAGTGGCTGCTGGTGGTACTGAATGGACTGAACTTCCAGCAGATCTGATTCAGTGGATGAACGAGAACAAGCCATACTAATGGCTTGTTCTATAATAAAAGGAGAATAACCCCATGTTAATTAATATCAATGGCGTAGCCACAAACACAACTACAGGTGCAAGAGATGTGCAAACTGTAACACGCATACAGGATCTGAGTGATGTCAGTATCCCAACTACACCTAGTGAAGGACAACTGCTGATCTGGAATGGCAGTGTCTTTAACTGGCAAAACAGTGATACAGTTAATGCTGACTTCACTGTCACTGGCAACTTAATACCATATACCCTGAGAGCAAATGCAGATACAAATAATGCTTTTACATTCCGTACCACTTGGGAAAATTATGGCGTTACTGATTATGATTTGAGTACAACTCTAATAACATTCAAAGATTTAAGTTCAAATCGTTTGGGTGTAAACCAATGGCGCACTGAAAATGAAAAACAATGGTATCTATACGAAGCAATTGACACTGGTGGTGGTGATGATGGAAGTCATATTAGTAAACTAACACTTCAGGGCAATGGTGGTGCAGAGATAACTTCAAGCAGTGGTTTGTTAAGAATTAATCCTGCGGTATTGTTGGCAAATGCTAGCACAGGTAATGCCCTAAAGTTCAGCCATGTGTGGGAAAACTACGGCACTACTGATTATGATGTGACCACACGCTTTGTGCAATATGCAGACCCAGGCAACAGCCATATTGTAGTGCAAAGATGGCAAACACCACAATCTAATACTTTCATAACAGTCAATGTTGGTGATACTGGTGGCGGCGATAATGGTACTCACCTCACAGAATTTAACATGCAGGGTGATGAAAGTGCTATTAAAATTACTGATATTGGCAATAACTATGCACCACTAAGAATTGATGCCAGTGAATTGCATATTAAGAGTTGGGGCGGTATTAGTGAAATACAAAGTGAAGGAAACCTTAGCTTTAGCACACTCAGTGGTGGTTCACTGCGTTTTAACCATGAATCAAGTGGTAGTTATATCCAATTAACTGACAATATTGAAATTAACAACAGTAATGGACACAGCATAGAACTGTCAAACCAGCCTAAAATGTTAACACGGTCGGGTCACTTAAACAGTGGAAGTGAAATATCACTATACCGCTGGAACAACAGTGGCAGTAGTGCATTGGAATCAGGTAGTCAACTTGCACTTAACTTTAACATGTTAAGTGAAGATCAGACCACTGAAGCATATGTTGGACAATTCCAAGTTATCTATGATGATGTCTCTGGCGGCAACATATTCAATATTGCTGTTAATGATACACTAAACAACCAAGCGAACGCAGTAGAAGTCCGTGAAACACACACTAAATCACAGCAGCCCATTGCATTTCCACAATTTAACCAAACTGGTATTAATGCTATGAGTCCAGCTAATGGTTGGGTTGTATACAATACTACTACAGATAAACTACAAGTCTATGCAGGCGGAACCTGGGTAGATCTACATTAAAAACGGAGGCTATACTCATGAGCAATAATGAGGATGATAACTCAATACCAGAGGAAAAAGGTAAATCAGGAAGACCAGAACGGGTATTCACTGAAGAAGAAAAAGAACAGATCCGGCGACTGAGTGAAATATTTGCCAGCCAAGCGGATATTGCATTTGTGATGGGCGTTAATAGAAGCACACTTCAAAAACACCCAGAACTTATGGAAGAAGGCAAAGCACGGGGTAGAGTAAAACTACGCCGTGCGCAATACGAGAAAGCACTGGAAGGTAATCCTACTATGCTTATTTGGTTGGGGAAGCAGATGCTTGGTCAATCTGATAATCCTAATGATGGTGACGAAAATCTAGTGTTGCCATGGGAAAGTAAATAAACGAACACGGGGAAATAAAATATGCCGGGACTGGATTTAACAAGTATAATTGTTACGGGATTAACACTACTGGGCGGCCAAGGCGCTTGGAATTATTACCAGCGCAGGCTGGAATTCCGCATTGCAAATGAAAGAAAAGATAAAGATGATAAAAATCTATTTCGTGATGATTTGCGTGAACGAGTTGCGATACTAGAAGATAGACTGGAAAATGAACGCCGTCAAAACGACGATCTTCATTTACAAATTGCAGAATTAAAAAGCAAAATGATGGAATACATTGTTCGTTTAGAATACCTGGAAAAAGAAAACCTACGCCTACGCACCAAAGCAGGTGAACTTTAAGGAACAAGTTATGATTTATAGATATGAAATAGCGGGTAAGATTATCCGTGTTAAAGGCGAAAGCCAAAGTGCCGCTGATGCTTATATTAAATTAGTATATGGCTGGCCAGCTGAGGAATTGGAAGATGAACTACACGAAGAAGCGCAAGCCAAAGAAATAATCAGTGATGAAACTGAGGCGGAATCTGATCCACATCAGAACGATGGCCCGACAGGGGCAGGTGAATAGAGAATATATCAGTATATGGCGTTAACAACCCCCCAACAGACTATATTTGATGATCCTGCACGATTTAGAGTTGTAGCGGCCGGCAGAAGGTTCGGAAAAACCTATCTGAGTATGTATGAGATTGCTCGTATTGCACGATTTCCAAACAAAAGGATATTTTATGTGGCTCCAACTTATCGCATGGGTAAACAAATTATCTGGGAAGATCTCAAGCAACAACTCAGTGATCGTAAATGGGTTAAGCGTATTAACGAGAGTGATCTTACTATTACTCTGGTCAATAATAGCCGCATTAGTGTGCGCAGTGCTGATAATTTTGACAGTATGCGCGGTGTTAGTCTTGATTTCATTGTGCTTGATGAATGCGCTTTTATGGATCGTGAGGTCTGGACTGAAGTTTTAAGACCTACACTGAGTGATAGACAGGGTGGTGCCCTGTTTATTACTACGCCCAAAGGTTTTAACTGGGTATATGATATGTGGACTTATGCTAAAACTGCTGACACCTGGAGTGCATTTCAGTATACAACTATTGAAGGCGGCAATGTTACACCTGAAGAAGTTGAATCAGCACGGCATGACTTAGACCTCAAAACATTCCAGCAAGAATATGAAGCAAGTTTCGAAAATGCTGGGCATATAATTTACCATTCATTTGATATTGAACACAATGTTAAAAGCTATACTGATGACATACCAAAAATATTGCATCTGGGTTGCGACTTCAACATTAACCCTGTAAGTGGTGTCATTGGAGTAAAAACACGCACTGGTATGCACATTATTGATGAGATTGTTATCAGTGACAGTAATACGGATGAACTTGCGCAGGAGGTTGTCCGCCGTTATCCTGGATATACTATAGTAGCATATCCAGATCCTGCAGGTGCGCAGCGTAAAACCAGCGCAGTTGGTAGAACAGACCATAGCATATTGCAGCAATATGGATTTGAAATAAAAGCACATCGCAGACACACCGCGGTGAACGATCGTATTAACGCAGTAAATAAGATGTATTGTGATGCTGCTGGCGAGCGACGATTATTCATTGATCCACGCTGCCGTAAGACTATTGAATGTGTCACTAAACATCAATATAAAGAAGGAACCCGTGTTCCTGATAAAGAGAGTGGCTATGACCACCAAAATGACGCAGTTGGATACTTAATAGATTACTTGTATCCAATCCGTAGACCTCATGATCAGACGGAAAATCAACCAACGATATGGGGGGTTTATTAAAATGCTAAATATATTGAACGCTTGTCACAGGACTGATCATCCGCATACCCCGTCAAGCATCCTCGAGGAAACAAACAAATGAATCTAGAAAAATTATTAAAGACGCATCCGTCTTATGATAGCAACACAGTACAAGCAGATTATCTTTACCGTTCATACCTAGGGGGTGACAAATATCGTGCTGGTGAATACTTAACACACTACATTGGTGAGGAATCTGGTCCAGGCGATCAATATCGCAAGAGACTGGCCGCTACGCCACTTGATAACCATGTGCAAACTACTGTAGACATTTACCGTAGTTTCCTATTCCGTGAATATCCTGAAAGATACCTCGGTAAATTGGCAGACAACCCACTAGTAAAGGATTGGCTATCAGATACTGACCAGAGTGGTCAGAGTATGGATAGTTTCCTGAAGTCAGGTAACGACTTAGCTATGGTACTGGGCAATGTCTGGATTCTTGTGGATAAGCCTTCATATAAAGTCCAAACACAAGCGGAAGCAGAAGCGTTAGGAATACGAGCGTATGCCTGTGTGTATACTCCACAAAATGTACTGGACTGGGAATATAAGCGCAATATAGCGGGAAAACTACAACTAACATACATCAAAGTGCGTGAGCATGAGAATGATGAGACTATGACACTAACATGCTGGTATCCAGACATGGTTGTCAAGTATGTGGTTAGTAAAGATTCAACTGGTAAGCCAGATGAAGTTGTAGGCATGGAACAGTATGATAATCCACTAGGTTATATTCCGTTCATTAACCATGCACCAGTTAAAGCACCAGTCAATGGCCTAGGTCAGAGTTTAGTTGCTGATGTTGCTGATGGGCAAAAATACATCTACAACTTACTAAGTGAACTAGAGCAAAGTATCCGTATTAGTGGTCACCCAAGCCTAGTTAAAACACCAAGCACAACTGCAAGTGCAGGTGCAGGCAGTATTATTACTATGCAGGAAGATATGGATCCAGGCTTAAAGCCATACCTATTGCAGCCAACCGCTGCTGGTATTGATAGTATCCTAAACACTATTGATAAAGTAGTTGAAGGCATCCAGCGCATGACTCACACTGCGGCTGTGCAGGCAACCAAAGGTGCTCCAATGAGCGGTGTTGCACTGCAAACAGAGCGTCAATTGCTTAATGCTAAACTAAGTGATATTGCAGATACAGTCCAAGAAACAGAGATTGCTATGTGGCGTATCTGGTTGGATTGGCAAGCACTTAACATGCCTGAAGAATTTGAAATTGAATATAAAACAACTTTTGATTTGCGTGACCAACACGCAGAACTAGAACTATATCGCAAGGCTATTGAAACTGTACCATCGTCAGCGTTTAAGCGTGCCTTGTATACTGAGATTGCTAAAATGACAGTTGATGAAGAAATGCTCAGCGAAGTTTTAGCAGACATTGGCGCTGCCAATGTTGAGGTCCCGCTAGAAAGCGGCGAAGCATAAATAAAGCATATAACTCCCAAAGGAATCTGACATGACAGAAAACATGGTTAATACTGAAGCGACATCTACTGGGGAAGTTGCAGAGGGTCAAAATACTGAATCCCAGGCTACGACAAAGACATTTACTCAAGATGAAGTAAATGAAATTGTCACCAAGCGATTGTCACAAGTGAACAAAAAGTATGCAGAAGTTGATGTTGATGAATATCGCCAACTAAAGCAACTAAGGGAACGAGTGGAAGAACAAGAACTAATGGAACGCAAGGACTTCGAGACATTGCTCAAGAAGACCAAAGAAAAAGCAGATACTGAAGTTAACACTCTTAGAAGTCAACTGGAAAGTATTAAAATTGATGGTGCACTAATCAACGCCGCTAGCAAGTTGAAAAGTGTTGCACCAGAACAAACTGCTAAACTATTGCGTGAACAATTGGCTCTTGATGGTAATGGAAATGCAATTGTTAAAGATGCGAACGGACAAATCCGCTATAATGACAACGCAGAACCAATGACAGTGGAACAACTCGTTGATGAATTCCTAAGTTCAAACACTTACTTCCGTAATGCTGGCCCAGCCGGCACTGATTCACAAGGCAATCGTAACATAGTAGACCATCAGAAGATGGATCTACGGTCATTAGATATGACCAATCCTGAACATCGTGCTATCTATAAAAAGTGGCGGATGGAAGGGAAAGTTTAACACATAGCCAAAAGGATTTAATATTATGGCATTTAACACAGCATACGACCTAGACGCACTTATGGTCCCAACTAAAGCCGCTGCCGTTTACACAGCGCAAGAAAACAGTCTATACATCACCGGTGGTCTTGTCCCAATGACAATGATTGCAAGTGGTTCATTCTCAGCACAGATCCCAGTATTCAACGGTGTAACTGCTGAAGAACTAACTTCAGGCGCACATGACGCTGAAGACTTCACAGCACTAGGCGTAAGTGCAACAAAAGTAACAATAGAAGCAAATATTATAGCAGCGAGAGATGTTATCCGTGATCTAGGTGGTGTAAACCCAGCAGATCTAGGCCGCGTTCTAGGTAACGCAGTTGCAGCAAAGTTTGATGCTAATGTTTCAGCAGTTCTAGCAGACGCTGGCATCACAGGCACACTAACAACTGGTGGTTCAGTTGACACAGACGCACTATTCGACGCAGCAGCAGTTATCCGCGGCAACGGCGAAATGGGCGCTCTAGTAGCAGTTCTATCACCAGCAGCAGCCGCTGGCCTAATGAAGGCAATCGGTAGTGCAGCATACGCAGGTTCAGACCTACAGAACATGGCAATGGCTAACGCTTATGTTGGTTCAGTTGGTGGCATCCGCGTATTCCAATCAGCATACATGACAGCACAAGATGGTTGCGTATTCGGTGCAGACGCTGCTCGTATCGCAATGTTCGCTAATGTTAATGTTGAAGCACAACGCCGTGCAGCAGCAGTTGG